>ENA-OQEX01000799-OQEX01000799.1-human-gut-metagenome-genome-assembly--contig:-NODE-799-length-14341-cov-2.117490_pt1 | contig 14341 bp, 25 predicted proteins | sample MGYA00242802_ERZ504649 | MGnify/ENA primary metagenome ERZ504649 (study PRJEB26092, sample SAMD00036194) | human gut metagenome | host: Homo sapiens | study: EMG produced TPA metagenomics assembly of... | reverse complement strand
CAAAACCCGAAAACCCAGTATTTCAACGCGAACGTCACCGACGAGCTCGCCTTCCCGGCCGAAAACATAGGGCTGCCGGCCGAGGACATCAATCGTCGTATCACGGCCGTGGCTGAGCGCTTTGGCATTGGGCATCTGCTGCATCGCAGCATCTTCCACCTGTCAGGCGGCCAAAAGCAGCGCATCGCCGTGGCGGCGGCCACCATGCTGGGGCCCAGGCTCGTGGTATTGGATGAGCCGACCAGCAATCTCGACGCGAACGCCATCGCGGACATGCGCGCCATGATCGAGCAGATGAAGGACGAAGGGCTCACCATCGTAATCGCCGAACACCGACTCGCATGGCTCAACGGCGTGGCCGACCGGTACGTGGTATTCGACGGCGGGCATATCGTGCAGGATTACGAGGCCGATGAATTCCTGTCCCTCTCCCCCGGCTGCGTGGCCGCCATGGGATTGCGGGCGTTGGACCTGCAACCGTATCGGCACCGGATTGCGACGCTGGCTTCAAGCCCGGCCGCGGATGAGTGCACTTCGGTATTGCTCGGCACCCATAACCTCACCATCGGATACAAAGGCAAGGACGGCTTCACCCGCGCCATCCCGGACCTGCGGTTCCGTGCCGGCGAAATCACCGGCTCATGGGCGAACAAACGGCTGCGGCAAGACCACGCTCGTGCGCACGTTGACCGGACTCATCAAGCCTGTTTCGGGCCGCATCGAGCTCAACGGCGTGCCCGCGAAACCGCGCGACCTGACCCGCGCCGGATTCCTGGTCATGCAAGATGTCAACTACCAACTGTTCTCCGACAGCGTGCGCGAGGAACTGCTCATCGGACTCGACGAGACGGATGCCGGCATCACCGCTCAAGCCAATCAGGTCATGGCCGATCTTGACCTTGCAGCGTTCGCCGAACGGCATCCGATGAGCCTGTCCGGCGGGCAGAAGCAGCGGGTTGCCATCGGCTCGGCATTGATGTGCGGCAAGGACCTCATCATCTTTGACGAGCCCACCAGCGGACTCGACCGCTACCACATGGAGCAGGTCGGCGAACTGCTGCGGCAACTGGCGAGCCAAGGCAAGGCGATTCTCGTGGTCACCCACGATGAGGAGCTCGCCGCCGGCTGGTGCGACCGCATTGTCAATCTTGGCGCCGACGATTCCGGGAACAACGGCTCGCATGTCAGTAACCCAGATGCCAGCAGCCCCAGCCTAATGCCTCTACCAATTCGCCACCACATCCACCCATGAAAGGAACGCGCAATGACCGCCAGCAACACCACGGATTCCACGGCCTTCGACATCACCGACTGGCTCGGTGAATGGGAAAGCTTCGAGCATTACATTGATTCGGATGACGCCGCCATCCAGCAGACCTGGGAAGCCGCCGAGCAGGCGGTGCTCGCCAACCCGAAGATGGCCCCGATGGCCGCGCGCGGCATCAGGACGTTCTGGTCGATGGCTTGCTCCACCACCAGCCGGAGAACATCATCCATATCGGCTACTGGCGTGTGAACGAGCGGCCGCCGAATCCGGCTCCACGGACGATGCCGCGCTCGCCATCGAATGGTTCGCCGAGGACGACACCAGCCTCGACACCTACGAATACACCATCGACCATGTCATCGAGCACGGTCTCGAAGGCTCCCCCACCTTCGTGTTCCACACCACCGATCCGGCCGCCGAAGACAGCCCGTTCCGCTGGCTGCTTGCCATCAATCCGCTGCCTTCGCGCAAGGCGTTCGCCGAGGGCGGGCTGCTCAGCCACCTGCATTTCCAGTACGCCAACGATCTGCACACGCTCGTCGCCACGGATGAGGCCACCGGCACCGAGACCTTGCGCAATCCGCTTGGTACGCCACCATGTGCGCCAACGAGGGAACCGTCGAGGACCGTTGCGCCATCATCCGTGCGTTGCACCACTTGCAGTAGACCTGGCAACATACGGCAGTATGGCGGCTCCCCGCTAGTGAAACTAGCATCGCTTCAGTAGCCGTGCGAGTGCAGATACTCGTCATCGAAGCCGAAATAATGGCCGATTTCGTGCAACACGGTTTTGCGGATCCGTTGGCGCAGCTCGGCCTGTGTTGAGCATACGCGTTCATGCGGCCCCTTGAACAGGGTGATGACGTCCGGTATCACGCCGCTGTAGCCCGTAGTTCGCTTCGTGATGGGTATGCCCTCATACAGTCCGAGCAGTTCACCGCACGGATTGCTCATTGTGGCCAGTTCGCGCTCATTGGGTTCGTCCGCAACGACGATGCCGACATTCTCCAGCACCCGCGCAAACCGTTCAGGCAAATCATCCAACACCTGTTCAATTGCCCGTTCAAACTCATCGTCACTGATGTGCATTCGCTCTCCACACGCGAAATGCCTTGGCACCAAGTATGTTCCAAGGCGCTGAAATCTCAGACTAGCAGGCTCAGCTGTTGCGGTTGATCTCGATGTCGGTGACGGTGAGGTTGGCCTCGTTGATCAGGTTGAAGAGGATGACTTCGGCCAGCGGACCGGGCTGCATGAAGGTGTGCTGCTTGGCCTCGGAGACGTAGTCGCGACTGTCACGGTAGAAAGCGGTATCAATGCCGCCCGGATAGACGGCGACCACCTTGACACTGGTGCCTTGTATGCGGCCTGCAGACTCTTGGTATAGCCTTCTCGCCCCACTTGGTGGCGCAGTACACGCTTTCGTTCGCGTTGCCGCGCGTGGCGGCCGTACTCATAATCTGAGCGATTTTCACATTCTGTTCGCCGCAGGCCTTGAGGGTTTCCACCGTCACAGAATCATGCCTTTGAGTCCCTTGAGACATTTGTCGACGTCGGCGGCCTCGTAGGCAGTGGGCACCTTGAACGAAGGCTGGCCGGCGTTGTTGATGAGCAAATCGATGTGGCCGAGCGTGGCGATATCCGCCACGGATTCTTTCACGAACGCTTCGTCGGTGATGTCGCCGACGAAGGCGCGGTAGGATCATCGGGCCACTGCGCGGTCAGTTCGCTTGACGTTCGGCATTGAAGTCGACGCCGGCCACCAGCCAGCCGTTGGCGATGAGCTGGCTGGCGAGCTCGTAGCCCAGGCCCAGCGCGCTGCCGGTGACGATGGCGATTTTCTTACCTGTTGTGGTTGGCATGGCAGACCTCTCCTACTACTATTCTTCGGCTACGAGTTTACTACTATTCTTCAGCTACGAGTCGAGGTACGAATCATTCCAGAGGTCTTCGTCGCCGTCGGGCATGAGGAGCACGCGCTCGGGGTTGAGCGCCTCGACGGCGCCTCATCGTGGGTGACGAGCACGATGGCGCCCTCATACTTGGCAATGGCCTTCAGAATCTCCTCACGGGAAGCGGGGTCGAGGTTGTTGGTGGGCTCGTCGAGCAGCAGCACGTTGCTCGCGAGGTGACCAGCGTGGCCAGAGCCAGACGGGTCTTCTCACCGCCGGAAAGCACGTGAGCCGGTTTCATCGCGTCGTCACCGGAGAACAGGAACGAGCCGAGAATCGAACGGGCCTGCGTGTTATCGAGCTCGGGCGCCACATGCTGCAGGTTCTCCAACACGGTGGCGTTCAGATCCAAGGTGTCGTGCTCCTGCGCGAAGTAGCCGATCTTGCAGCCGTGACCGTATTCCACGGAACCGGTGTCCGGCTCCTCGATGTGGGCCAGCAGGCGCAGCGTGGTGGTCTTGCCGGCACCGTTGTAGCCGAGGATCACCACACGCGAGCCCTTGTCGATGGCCAGGTTCACGCCGGCGAACACGATGTTGGAACCGTAGGCCTTGGAAATATCCTTGGCCATGATCGGCGTGCGGCCGCAGGCGCGGGCTCGGGGAAACGGATGTCCGCCACCTTCTCGGCCTTCTGCGCCTCGGAGGTGTTTTCCAGCAGCTTTTCGGCACGGCGCATCATGTTCTGCGCCGCCACGGCCTTGGTGGCCTTGGCGTGCAGTCGAATGCCTTGCTTCATGAGACGGTCGGCCTTCTTCTCAGCCACTTCGCGTTCGCGGCGGCGGCGCTCCTCGTCCACCACGCGCTGGTGCAGGTAGGCCTTCCAGCCAAGCGAATACATGTCGATCTGGCCGAGCTGCGCGTCCAGATGCCAGACCTTGTTCACCACTTCGTCCAGCAGTTCGGTGGAGTGGGAGATGACCAGGAAGCCGCCCTCGTACTTCTTCAAGTAGCCGCGCAGCCATTCGATGGAATCGGCATCCAAGTGGTTGGTCGGTCGTCGAGGATCAGGGTGTCGGCATTGGAGAACAGGATGCGCGCCAGCTCGATGCGGCGGCGCTGGCCACCGGAGAGCGTGCCGAGCTGCTGCTCCATGACCTCCTGCGGCAGGCCGAGCGAGGCGGCCATGGAAATCGCCTCGGACTGGGCCGCGTAGCCGCCGGCCTTGTCGAAGTCCTGCATGGCCTTGTCGTACCGGGTCATGGCCTTGCTCATCACGTCCGGATCCGGGTCGGTCATATCCTTTTCGGCCTTGCGGATGCGGTTGATGATGGTGGCGATGTCGCGCGCGCTCATCATGCGGTCGAGCGCGGTCTGTGTGGGATCGGAGGCATGCGTGTCCTGCGGCAGGTAGCCGAGCTTGCCGGAGACGCGCACCTTGCCGGCGGTGGGCAGCATGTCGCCGGTGATCACGCGGGTCAGCGTGGTCTTGCCGGCGCCGTTGCGGCCCACCAGACCGATCTTGTCTCCCTTGGCCACATGGAAGTTGGTGGGGTGAAGCAGCGTGCGCGCGCCGATCTGAATTTCAAGTCCCTGCACCTCAATAGCCATGAATAACCTACTTGCCTGTTACGAATACTGTCTCTTACCAAAGTCCGACTGTCCATCATAGCGAACACCATGCCGACCGGGCTCAGCCGACGCTCATGCGTCCATACGCAGCCGCGCAACTGATCGGCAAGGTGAAGAATGCGACGCCCGGTATGGTGATCGCCCTGTATGGTGTGATGCGTCTCGTGTCCGCCGCGTTCAACGTGAGTTTTGGTGGCGTGGCCGGGTTCGTGCGTCCGGTCATTATGCCGATGGCGGTGGGTGCGATTGAAGCGTCCGGTCACAAACCGAACGGCACGCCGACCATGGAAATCGCGACCATGGCGCACGGTATCGAAGCTGCCATCGAAGCCGCTGTGAGCACCGAAACCGACGCCACCGACATCATGGGCGAAACCCACTAACGTACAGACAGCGATGCCCCCGCCGACAACTTCTGTCAGCGGGGGCATCGCTATGCGTTGAACGTTACAGTTCGCGCAACTGGGCGGCGATCTGGATGGATTCGACGCTGGCCTCGGCCTTGTTGCGCGTCTCCTGCCATTCGGTGGCGGGCACGGAGTCGAGCACAATGCCGGCACCGGCCTGCACGCTCGCCTCATGGTCGCGCAGGAACGCGGTGCGGATGGCGATGGCCATGTCCATGTTGCCGGAGAAATCGAAGTAGCCGACGGTGCCGCCGTAGATGCCGCGGTCGGCCGGTTCCAACTCGTCGATGATTTCGACTGCGCGCGGCTTAGGCGCGCCAGACAGCGTGCCGGCCGGGAACGCGGACTTGAACACATCGAATGCGGTCAGCGAGGGGTCGACCTTGCCGGTGACCGTCGAGCAGATGTGCATGATGTGGCTGAAACGCTTGATGTCCATGAGCTGCACGACTTCCACGGACTGCGGCACGCACACCTTACTCAGGTCGTTGCGAGACAGGTCGACGAGCATGATGTGCTCGCTGCATTCCTTCGGATCGGCAAGCAGCTCCTTGGCGAATTTCTCGTCTTCCTCAGGGGTGGCGCCGCGAGGGCGGGATCCAGCAATCGGGAAGGTCATCGCGTGGCCGTTGTCCACCTTGATGAGGGTTTCCGGGCTGGAGCCGATCACGTTGAAGTCGCGGCCCTGAGCGTCGGTCAACGCCATGAAATACATGTACGGGCTCGGGTTCAGCGTGCGCAACACACGGTACACGTCGAACGGGTCAGCAGGCGAATCGATGTCGAGGCGCTGGGAGATGACCACCTGGAACACGTCGCCGTCGACGATGTACTGCTTGGCTCGTTCGACGGCCTGCTCGTAGTGGCTCTTCTCGGTGCGGAAGCGCAGCTCGGGTTGGGCGACCGTTTCGTCCAGGATGTTGACGCGGGACTCGTCCGGAGCCGGGGTGGCGGCATCGCGCTGCATCTGGTCGAGTCGAGCGACGGCCTCGTTGTAGGCAGCGTCGGCGCGAGTGGATTTATCATCACATTCACCGCATTGGCGATGAGCCATACCGAACCGGATACGTGGTCGACCACGGCGATATCGGTGGCCAGGGCAAGCACGGTCTCAGGCTGGCCGGTCTCGTCCGGAGCTTCGGCGCGCAGGGTCGGTTCCAGTGGCGGATGGCATCCCAGCCGACCGTGCCGACCAGACCGCTGGTCAGGTTCGGCAGGCCTTCCACATGCGGGGCCTTCAGAGTCTTCAACGTGGCGTGAGCGACTTCGACTACGTCACCGGTGACGGGCACGCCGACCGGGACCTTGCCCAGCCAGTCGGCCTGACCGTTGTTGGAGCGCAGCTGGGCCATCGAGTTGACGCCGATAAAACTGTAACGGCTCCACGTGCCGCCGTATTCCGCCGATTCGAGGATGAAGGTGCCGGATCGGCCGCCGGCGAGACGCTCGTAGAAGCCGACCGGGGTGAGCGAGTCGGCGAGCAGACGGCGCACAATCGGAATCACACGGTATCCGGCGTCGGCCAGTTCGTGGAACTGTTCGCGACTGGGCCAGGTGGCGCCCCACTTCAGGTGTTTGACGCTGCATTCGCTCATATTCGCTCCTTTGCTTACAACTCGATGTCTTGTTTCATAGTACGCGGTCGCTCGGCTTCCCCCAGTCAGGAAAGCCCATTCTACTGCTCGGCCGGGCGATGGCCTTCGACCACGGGCAGGGGGCCGCCTTCGAGGAAGCAGCTGCGCTTGCCGGTGTGGCAGGCGGCACCGACTTGGTCGACTTCGACGAGCAGTGCGTCGCCGTCGCAATCCAGGGACACGCCCTTGACGTATTGCACATGGCCGGAGGTATCACCCTTGCGCCAGTATTCCTGACGGGACCGGGACCAGAAGGTCACGCGGCCGGTGGTCAGCGTGCGGCGTAATGCCTCGTCGTTCATGTACCGACCATCAGCACCTCGCGTGTGTCGTACTGCTGGATGACGGCGGCGACCAGCCCCTTGGCGTCACGCTTCAGGCGTGCGGCAATACGGGGATCGAGTTCAGTGGAATTGTCGTATGTAGTGTCTGTCATACCTATCTTCTTTTTGTGGACCACCCTCAGTCAGCTTCGCTGACAGCTCCCGGATTATGTGCGACGTGCGCATAGCGCATTGCCACGAACAATTCACTGGATTGTTCGCCCAGCGGGAGCAAGGTGTATTCGTTTAGCGAACGGTGTAGCCGTGCTTCTTGAGTTCCGCCTTGACATCGGCGATGGTCAGGATGCCGTAATGGAACACGGATGCAGCCAGCACCGCGTCGGCACCTGCTTCGATGGCGGGCGGAAGTCCTCGACCTTGCCGGCACCGCCGGAGGCGATGATCGGAATCTTGACTTCCTTGCGCACGGCGCGAATCATCTCGAGGTCAAAGCCTTCCTTGGTGCCGTCGGCGTCCATCGAGTTAAGCAGAATCTCGCCGGCGCCAAGCTGCTCGGCGCGCTTGACCCACCAGATGGCATCAATACCGGTGGATTTGCGGCCGCCCATCGTGGTGACCTCGAAGCCGGATTGCGTATGCTGCTCACCCTTTTCGCGGCGGGCGTCCACGGAGAGCACCAGCACCTGGTTGCCGAAACGATCGGCCACACGGCTGATAAGCGACGGGTCGTTGATGGCCGCCGTGTTGACACCGACCTTGTCTGCACCGCAGCGCAGCAGCGAGTCGACGTCCTCGGGCGTGCGTACGCCGCCGCCCACGGTCATCGGAATGAACACCTGTTCGGCGGTGCGGGAGACCACGTCAATCATCGTGTTGCGGTGGGAGCTGGATGCGGTCACATCCAGGAAGGTGATCTCGTCGGCGCCCTGACGATAGTATTCGGCCGCCAGCTCCACCGGGTCGCCCGCATCCTTGAGGTTTTCGAAATGCACACCCTTCACCACGCGACCGGCGTCAACGTCCAGGCACGGGATGACTCGTACCGCCAACGACATGCTTCACTCCCCTGTTCGGCTTTGCATTACAGTCCTTCAGACTACCTACCGCCCGTTACATGCGCCGCACCCGTTTCTGGAATATGAGAATCATCATATTGAGCACCGACATGGCAGCCGCTCGGCGTGAGAGAATGGCTCGTGGAAGTTGTCCGCCGAATCAAGGAGATTGGCATGGCTGTCGAAAACAGCACGGTACTGATCATCGTCAACAACTGGGGTATCGAGGAGACCGAGCTGACGCGCCCGCTGCGCGATCTCAAGGCCGCCGGCGCAAGGTGACGCTTGCCGCCACTACCTTGGACCGTGTGAGACGGTGCAGCACGACCGCTACGAAGGTGAAACGCTGACCCCGGACGCGCGCCTGTCCGACGTGCAGGCTGCCGACTACGACCTGCTGGTGGTGCCCGGCGGCACCTGCAATGTGGATCGTATCCGCGTCAATGAGGATGCGATCACGCTGGCGCAGGAGTCGCGCACGAAGGTAAGCCGATCGCCGCGATCTGCCATGGCGCGTGGCTGCTGGTCAACGCGGGTCTGGTGGCTGGCAAGACCGCCGCGCCCTGCCGCTATATCGCCGCTGATATCGAGAACGCGGGCGGCCATTACGTCGACGAGCAGCTGCACGTGGACGACGCCAACGGCTTCAAGCTCATCACGTCCCGCAAGCCCGACGATCTGGACTACTTCGTGGACGCAATCAAGGATGCGCTGAAGTGACGGAATCGCCGCAGGCCGATTCCGTCACCGAAACTACCGCTCCTTGGCAGCAAGCTGGCCGCAGGCGCCGTCAATATCCTGACCGCGGGTGTCACGCAGTGTGGCGGTGATGCCCGCGCGGTGCAGGATCTCCAGGAACCGCTGTTCGTCTTCCGGCTTGGAGGCGGTCCACTTCGAGCCCTCGATGGGGTTGAGCGGAATCGGGTTGACGTGGGCCCAGTTGTCGCCGTAATGGTTAAGCCTCTTGGCCAGCAACTGCGCATGCTCGGCCTGGTCGTTGATGCCGCGCATCAGCGCGTATTCGATACTGACGCGGCGCTTGGAGGCCAGCCAATAATCGTGCGCGGCATCCAACACCTGCTTGGTATTGAAACGCTTGTTCATCGGCACCAGCTCGTCACGCAGTTCGTCGCTGGGGGCATGCAGGGAAACGGCCAGACGCACGGGAATGCCTTCGGCAGTGAGCTTCTTGATGCCGGGGACCACGCCCACCGTGGATACGGTGATGTTGCGCGCGGAAATGCCGAAGCCTTCGGGAGGCATGGCGGAAATCTGTCGTACGGCGGACAGCACGGAGTTGTAGTTGCCCATCGGCTCGCCCATGCCCATGAACACGATGTTGCTCAGGCGGCCCTCTCCCCCGGCCACTTCGCCGTCGCGCATCATCTTGGCGGCCACACGCACCTGTTCGATTATTTCACCGGTGGACATGTTACGGGTCAGGCCAAGCTTGCCGGTGGCGCAGAACGGGCAGCCCATGCCGCAGCCGACCTGCGAGGAGATGCACAGCGTGGTGCGGGTCGGGTATCGCATAAGCACCGATTCGATGAGGGAGCCGTCGAACAGCTTCCACAAGGTCTTGATGGTGGTGCCTTCGTCCGCCACTTGGCGGGTCACCTCGGTGATGAGCCGCGGGAAAAACGCGGCGGCGGCTCGCTGCGCTTGGCTGCCGGAAAATCAGTGAATTCGGCGGCATTCACATCGAAATGGCCAAAGTAATGGTTGGCGAGCTGCTTGACTCGGAACTTCGGCAATCCGAGTTCGGCCGCTTTCTCGACGCGCTGCTCGGGCGTCATATCCACAAGTGCAGCGGCGGCCTACCACGGCGGGCATGGTCCTTGGATAGCACGTCACGGAAGGCACCTGATGTGCCGCCGGGAGTAATGCCGGTTTCCGGAGTGTCAGGATGCTGTGTGGTCATGATGGGTTCGCCTCGCTCTCAATATCAGAAAATAGTCAAACATGCAATAGAAATATCAGAATCCACCATACGGCGTGCCGCATACGAATCAGATGGCCCATGTCTTAGCCCATAGCGAACGCATATTGAACGATGATTTCCCCATATATGGCATGTGGCACCGTGCGATATACACACGATGCCACATTGTTCATGCACGAGACATGCGAATCACAGTCCGGTGATCCACAGCAAGGCGCAGGTGAACGGTGCACTCATCAAAATGGAATCCACACGATCCATCACACCGCCGTGCCCCTTGAGCAGATGACCCATGTCTTTGATACCGATATCGCGCTTGAGCATGGAAGCACACAAATCACCGAACGTGCCCACGCACCGATGAGAATACCCGCCACGATCGGCACCCACCAACGAGTGGCCCATTTCGAGGCATCATACGTGCATGCGAATACGGCAAATGCGCCAGCCATGGCGAAGAGCATCGAGCCGACAAGGCCCTCAACGGACTTCTTCGGCGAGATGCGCGGGCTGAGCTTGTGTTTGCCGAGCCAGGCACCGGCAAACAAACCGCCCGTATCGGATAGGGCGGGAAGGAACACCAGCATGATGGCGTGTGCAATCGGATGCCCATTAAAAGTCAGTGAGATGATGACGCAGCTGGCCAACAACGGAATGTACAACACGGTAAGCACGGACACAGCCACATGGCTGAGCCGGGAATGATGCTGTTCCCCGCCCTCATGATTAAACGAGGATTCGAGGCGCGCGCTGGCATCCGTGTTGGACAGTTTGCCGGCAACCGCCAGAGATAGGCGGTTGCGACGCTGATTTTTGCGCTGGCCGCGATGGCGACCAGAATAATCGACACGATGATACTCAGCGACATCGTGATGAGATGGTACGGGGAATAGTAGGTGGCAATGAGGGTGAAGGACGAGCACAGCCACAGCATAAACACCGGGAGGTGCAGGCCCACGGTGGCGAAGTCCACCCTGAGCTCCCACAGCGCCAGAATCATGAACACGACTACCAGCAGCACGAAGAGGTCGACGCTGAGCAGCAGGCACGCGACAATAAGGATGACCAGTGCCGCGCCTGTGGCGATGGCCTGCGGCATGTTGCGGCCGGTCTTCTTGTTGATCTGGTCGAGCGTCTCCTCGGCCTCTTCATGGGGTTGTTCGTTGCGTTCCATAATTCTCCGGACCTGGTCTGAATCAGCCTCCATGATCTCCTTCTGCTTGGTCTCCAGCAGAGTATCGATCTCGTCGGTAACGGACTTGGTGACCTTGTCAAGATCCTTCAGCAGGCGATCGCCTTCGTCCTCACCCATCTCGCCGTCCTTGACGGCCTTGTCGATGGTTTCCTTGGTCTTACGGCGAATGTTGCGCACGGCGACCTTGCCATCCTCGGCCTTGCCCTTGGCGAGCTTGACGTATTCCTTACGACGATCCTCGGTGAGTTCCGGCATGGTCAGACGGATGACGTTGCCATCACGGTTCGGCTGATGCCGAGGTCGGAGTTGCGCAGGGCCTTTTCGACGGCACCGGCCTGGGAAGCGTCAAACGGGGTGACGGACAGGGTGCGCGGTTCGGGAACGCCGATGGAGCGACGGCCTTAATCGGGGTGGGGGCACCATAGTAGTCCACGGTGATGCCGTTGAGCAGGGCCGGGTTTGCGCGACCGGTGCGGATGCCGGAGAAGTTTTCCTTGGTGTTTTCCACGGTCTTGGCCATCTGTTCCTTGGCCTGGTCGATAAGAGACATATTCACTCCTTGTGTGTTGGTGTTCGTCAGTGTTGTTCGTCTATGAACGCTTGATTCGATTGTGGGCGTTTGCGGCTTACTCGGCCACGCGCGATTCGGCGGTGGAGACCAGCGTGCCGATTTCATCGCCGACGAGGGCGCGGGTCACGTTGCCCGGCTCTTCGAGGCCGAAGACGCGGATGCGCTTCTTGTTGTCGCGGGCCATGGACAGTGCGGAGGCGTCCATGACGGCCAGATTGTCCACGAGGGCGCGATTGTAGCTCAGGGTTTCAAAACGCTTGGCGTTCTCGTCCTTGCGCGGGTCGGCGGTGTAGACGCCGTCGACGCCGTTCTTACCCATAAGTACCTCGTCGCAGTGGATTTCGAGGGAACGCTGGATGGAAACCGTGTCGGTGGAGAAGTACGGCATGCCGGCACCGGCGCCGAAAATCACCACGCGACCCTTTTCAAGGTGACGGATGGCCTTGAGCGGAATATACGGCTCGGCGACCTGTCCCATGGTGATGGCGGTCTGCACGCGGGTGGCCTGCCCCTCCTGCTCCAGAAAGTCCTGTAGAGCGAGGCAGTTCATCACCGTGCCGAGCATACCCATGTAGTCGCCACGGGAACGATCGATACCGGCCTGCTGCAGTTCGGCACCGCGGAAGAAGTTGCCGCCGCCGACCACGATGGCCACCTGCACACCCTGTTGTACGGCCGGAACGATCTCCTCGGCAATGCGACGAATCACCTGGGTATCGATGCCGACCTTGCCACCACCGAATGCTTCGCCGGACAGCTTGAGCAGAACTCTGCGCGGATTGTCGCTATCAGTCATATTGTGCCTTTCTCAAAACCGAAAGTGCGAAATTATCCGTAGACAAGCGTATCGGTTTACGACGACACCCCCTAGCAACGACACCCTTGGAATAGCGAAACGCCATCCGATTATTGAATAACCGGATGGCGTTTCGTTGAAATTACGCTAAGCGCGTGGAGTAAGCCTTAGGCTCACTCCTCTTCGCCCTTGCCGACCTCGACACGAGCGAATGCGGTGGCGTTGCCACCGACTTCCTTGAACAGGTCGCCGACGGTCTTGGACGGGTCCTTGACGAACGGCTGCTCAAGCAGCACGACTTCCTTGAAGAAAGCGTTGAGACGGCCTTCGACGATCTTCGGAACGATCTTCTCCGGCTTGCCCTCGGCCAGGGACTTCTCGGTGGCCACGCGACGCTCGGACTCGACCACATCGGCCGGAACGTCCTCGCGGGTCAGCCACTTGGCGCCCATGGCGGAGATCTGCAGAGCAGCTTCGTGAGCCACGGCGGCGCCGGCCTTGTCGGTGGCGATCATGGCGACGATGCCGGCGGCATCTCGGCGGACTTCTTGTGAGCGTAGACTTCGACGTGCTCGCCGGAGATCTTGGCGAACTGGCCGACCTTGACGTGCTCACCGAACAGGGCGGCGGCCTCTTCGACAGCCAGCTTGACGGTGGTGTCGCCAGCCTTGGCCTCGAGCAGCTCGTCAGCGGAGTTGGCGTCGGCGTCCACGGCGTAGCGAGAACTTCCTCGGTGAACTCGACGAACTTCGGGGTCTTGGCCACGAAGTCGGTCTCGGAGTTCAGCTCGACGGCGTAGCCGGTCTCGCCATTGGCGGTCTCGACGACCTTGGAGGCGATGGTGCCTTCCTGACCTTGCGGCCTTCACGCTTGCCGGCTGCGGCGATACCCTTGGCGCGAATGATTTCCTTGGCGCGGGCGACGTCGCCTTCGGCTTCGGTCAGAGCCTTCTTGACGTCGAGCATGCCGGCGCCGGTGTCTTCACGAACCTGCTTGATCAGTGCGGCGGTAATTGCTGCCATTGATTATTCTCCTTGAGAAATTTTGCTTACCCGTGAACGATGGGAAGCGCTTATTCAGGCACTTCCATCGTAGAGCATCACTCGGCCTTGGGGGCCTCGGCGGTTTCGCCCTCGGCGGCAGCCGGAGCGGCGGCTTCAGCGGAAGCCTCGGCAGGAGCCTCGTTGGTCAGGAGTTCCTTCTCCCAAGCGCCATCGGCTGCTCGGCGGCTTCGCCCTCGGCCTTGTTGGCGCCGGAGCGCTCCAGCAGACCTTCGGCGACGGCGTCAGCCATCAGGCTGGTCAGCAGTTCGATGCCGCGGATGGCGTCATCGTTGGCCGGGATCGGGTACTCAACGGTGTCCGGGTCGGCGTTGGTGTCGACGATGGCGACAACCGGGATACCCAGCTTGTGAGCTTCCTCAACAGCCAGGGCTTCCTTGGTGATGTCGACGACGAACATCGCGGACGGGGTGCGGTTCATGTTGCGGATACCGCCCAGCTGCTTGTTGAGCTTGTCCTTCTCGCGCTCGAGCAGGAGGAGCTCCTTCTTGGTCAGACCGGAGCCGTGCACGTCGGTGAAGTCCATTTCCTCAAGTTCCTTGAGGCGGGAGACGCGCTTGGACACGGTCTGGAAGTTGGTCAGCATGCCGCCGAGCCAACGCTCGG
>ENA-OQEX01000797-OQEX01000797.1-human-gut-metagenome-genome-assembly--contig:-NODE-797-length-14362-cov-4.259852_pt1 | contig 14362 bp, 14 predicted proteins | sample MGYA00242802_ERZ504649 | MGnify/ENA primary metagenome ERZ504649 (study PRJEB26092, sample SAMD00036194) | human gut metagenome | host: Homo sapiens | study: EMG produced TPA metagenomics assembly of... | reverse complement strand
CTCCGTCACCCCAGGCGATCATAAAATCATATTGTCCCATTGGCATGGAATAAGTCTCGGTGTTCTTGATAGTCAAATCGGCCACCACCAGCTTATAGCCGTCCTGGGCAGTGTAACCCTCATGATCGGCGGAGGCCACGGCGCTGTTGACTGTAAAATCAAAGAAAGCGGTGGAAATGGTATCGCCTACATGGTAGGTGCCGTCGCTGCTGCTGGTACTGCCGCCGGAGGAGCTTCCCCCCTCCATGCTCGGGATGGAGCCGCAGGCGGAGAGCAGGAGCAGAATGCTTGCCATAAGGGAAAAAACGATTCTCTTTCTCATAATTACAACACCTCAATTTAATACGTCGTTGCGGGGGGAGGATACTGCGCTCATTATACCAGAGGAAGAGAGGGAACGCAAGCATGAACGGGAGAGAGAGAAGATGCTCAAAGTGCTTCCGATAAGTTTAATTTGGAATATTCCTCATCGCTGACCGGCTCACACCATTCATTGGAAGTTCCTTCACCCGGTACTTCAACGGCAAGGTGGCTGAACCAACTGTCAGGTGCGGCACCGTGCCAGTGCTTTACTTCTGCCGGAATATTGATGCAGTCACCCGGTTTCATCTCGATGGCTTCTTTTCCTTCTTCCTGATAGTAACCACGGTCGGCTACACAGACAAGAATCTGTGATCCCTGAAGCCATAAGGGCAACAACAGTGATAATACTTCTGGTCTTTACATTCAGATCCTGGTTGTTCCAGTTTTTTCCGAAGAGAACATCATCATTAAAATGAGCAAATTCCGGGGCAAATGATCCAAGTGCATTTCTCCCGGCGGTCTGTACGATTTTTGCCATGATTTTATACCTCCGATTCATTGGCAGAGATGCTGGCGTTGGCCGGCATCCCCGATATCTGTTAAAATTATATTTCTTTCAGCCAGTTGCTGATCTCCTGTCTGGTTACATGATGTTGGGGTCAAAAGCCCCAACAATGATGCCAACGGATTGTTTCGTGCTACGCACTCCCACAATCTACCCGCTATTCGCATATCGTGGTGCTTACGCCCCACTTTTATGCTCATATCGGGGCGGGTCTCAAGGTCATTCTACCACCAGTGTGCAAGCACACGTGGTTTCAGACCTTTTGACCCTGACATCAAAAATTTTTAAAAAATTAGCACTCAACTCTTTACAGTGCTAACAATACGTGCTATATTTCTACTAGAACACGAAAGAAAGACTCCGCAGATCATCTGAAAGAAGAGTTTCGTGGAGAAAGCTTGTGGTTCAAAGGAGGGAAAGACTATGAATATTAATAAATTTACGCAGAATTCTTTGCAGGCTGTTCAGAATTGCGAGAAGATTGCCGCAGATAATGGCAATCAGGAACTGGCACAGGAGCATCTGCTGTATGCGTTGCTGACGCAGGATGACAGTCTGATTTTAAAATTGCTTGAAAAAATGAGTATCCAGAGTCAGCTTTTCGTAAACCGTGTAGAGCAGGCGATTGGAAAAAGAACGAAAGTCCAGGGAGGCAAGGCTTATGTCGGTCAGGATCTGAATAACGTTCTGATCCATGCAGAAGATGAGGCAAAGCAGATGGGGGATGAATATATTTCCGTTGAGCATCTGTTCCTTGCTATGATGAAGTATGCGAGTCGTGAGATGAAAGAATTATTCCGGGAATTTGGTATCAGCCGGGAAGGATTCCTGCATGCTCTTTCTACTGTCCGGGGAAATCAGAGAGTCACCAGTGATAACCCGGAGGCAACTTATGATACTTTAAATAAATATGGTCAGGATCTGGTGGACAGGGCAAGAGAGCAGAAACTGGATCCGGTGATTGGACGAGATGAAGAGATCCGCAATGTGATCCGGATCCTTTCAAGAAAAACGAAGAATAATCCGGTGCTGATCGGTGAACCCGGTGTAGGTAAAACCGCTATTGCAGAGGGGCTTGCTCTCCGCATTGCCGCAGGAAATGTTCCTCAAAGACTTAAAAACAAGGAAATTCAGCTTCTTGACCTCACATCACTTGTTGCAGGTACTCAGTTCAGAGGTCAGTTTGAAAGCAGAATCAAAGGACTTGTTTCAGAAATCAAGGAGAACGGCAACATAATTCTCTTTATTGATGAGGTTCACAGCCTTGTCGGCACAGGTGACAACGAGGGTACAATGAATGCCGCAAATATCCTCAAACCGGCTCTTTCAAGGGGCGAGGTTCAGGTCATCGGTGCTACAACATTCAACGAATACAGAAAATATATCGAAAAGGATTCTGCTCTTGAAAGAAGATTTCAGCCCGTAAAGGTCGGCGAGCCTACAATTGCTCAGTCAATTGATGTTATCGCAGGCGTAAAAGGCTATTATGAGGCACATCACCGTGTAATTGTTGACGATGATATCGTTCGCAAGACGGTTGTCCTTTCCGAAAGATACATAACAGACCGTTTTCTTCCTGACAAAGCAATCGACCTTCTTGATGAAAGCTGTGCCTGTGCTGCTCTCCGCAATAAAAGCATGGAGCGTCACGATAAGCTTGAGGACGAAAGACAGAAGCTTCTTATCAAAAAGGACGCTCTTACAAATGCCGATGAGGTAAATTATGAACAGCTTGCCGAGGTCAACACAAGCCTTGCAAGAATTGACAGCGACCTTAAAGAAATTGACCCCGAAACTCTCGTTTCAAAGGTTACAGAGGCGGATATCGCCAAGGTAATCGAACTCTGGACAGGCATCCCCGCATCAAGAATCAAGGAAAACGAGCTTTCAAAGCTTGCCAACCTTGAGGACGAGCTTAAAAAGAAAATTATCGGTCAGGACGAGGCTGTAAAGGCTCTTGCATCTGCTATCAGAAGAAGCAGAGTTCAGATTTCACCTCGCCGCAGACCTGCATCGTTCATCTTTGTAGGTCCTACAGGTGTCGGCAAAACAGAGCTTGTAAAGGTTCTCAGCAAGGAACTTTTCGATACCCCCGAAACTCTTATCAGACTTGATATGAGTGAATTTATGGAGAAACATTCGGTTTCTAAAATTATCGGTTCACCGCCCGGATATGTCGGTTACGATGAGGCAGGACAGGTAACGGAGAAAGTTCGCCGCAGACCTTATTCGGTTCTCCTCTTTGATGAAATCGAAAAGGCTCATCCCGATGTTCTCAATATTTTGCTCCAAATTCTTGACGAGGGCAGAGTTACAGACGCTCACGGCAGAACAGTAAACTTTGAAAATACTGTTATCATTATGACATCAAATGCCGGTTCTGCATCAAAGGACAGCGCATTAGGCTTTGGCAAGACTGAAGAAGATGCCTCAAAAGAAAAGGTTATGAAGGCACTTTCCGAGTTCCTCCGTCCCGAATTTATCGCAAGAGTTGACGAGGTTATCGTATTCAACAGCCTTAAAAAGGACGATTTTGTAAAGATTGCAGACCTTATGCTCTCTGAGTATGTTCCGACTCTTGAGGAAAAGCACATCAAATTCTCATTCGACGAAAAGGTTTGTCAGCTCCTTGCAGAAAAGTCATGCAACGGTGCAAGCGGTGCTCGTGACCTCAGAAACACAATTCGCAGAGAGGTTGAGGAGAAAATTGCAAACGCAATGATTGAGGCAGGTGCAGGTGGTGTTACTGCAATGCACCTTACAGCCGAAAACGGTGAGCCTGTTCTTCAGTCAATCTGATTTTTACGGTAAAAGTTAACACATAAAATTATCGCATATCGGGCAGTCATCACGGTTGCCCGATTTTTTGTATGCAGTATAATTCTATTAAAGAACAATCATACACGGCGAGCCGCCATACCATGTTCGTGAAGATAGTTTGTAAATGTCAAAAAACATATTATGTCCGAGCGGAAGTTTTTTTAAAATTGAAAGTTGAAAATTGAAAATGTAAAATTGTGGTCGGGCATACAGTTTGCAAAATGCAAATCATTGTCGCCCGATTGTCTTTGTATATATAGAAGTTGCGTTTAAATGTAGAGGCGGATATTATCCGCCCGCACGGCGAGCGACTTTTCTTGTTCGTGTAGATAATTTGTTTTGCATTATACAAACTGTCTACAGAGAGAAAAAACACAAGAGAAAAAACGGCTGTGTAGCATAATGTACACAGCGTTTTTTGAAAATAAAATGAAAGAAAGATTAACCTTTTACAGCGCCTGAAACAACACCCTCGATGATGTATTTCTGACAAGCAAAGTAGAAAATAATAATCGGAACGATGCTCAGAACGATAAGCGCCATAATAGCACTTGTGTCCGTATGACCGTAACTGCCGTTAAGATACTGAATATGAATCGGAATAGTTTTGTAATCCATATCAAGAATAAGATAGGGGAGAAGGTAGTCGTTCCAAATCCACATTGTTTCAAGGATTGCAACCGAAATAAAAGTAGGTTTCATAATCGGAAGAACAATACCGAAGAATGTTCTCAAAGGACCTGCTCCGTCAACATCTGCGGCTTCCTCAATTTCAACAGGAATTGATTTAACAAATCCCGAGAACATAAATACCGCAAGTCCTGCTCCGAATCCGAGGTATATAATCAAAATACCCCACGGAGTTGTAAGCTTGAGACTGTCGGCTGTCTTTGAGAGGGTAAACATTACCATCTGGAAAGGAATAACCATTGAGAAAATGCAGAAATAGTAGATGATTTTGCATATACGAGAATTTGAACGCTGCAAGTACCACGCACACATTGATGTGCAGAAAAGAATAAGCACAACACCGCCGATTGTAATGAAGAAGCTCCATACAATTGACTTCCAGAACGGATAGTTGCCGTGGAACATACCTGTCATATAGCTTTGAAAGCCCTGAAAACTGTCTGCATTCGGAAATTCAAAGATTGCACGGCTGATTGCCGCATTGCTCTTGAAGGAGTTCATCAGCACAATGAAAACGGGAGCAACATAGAATACTGACACAATAGAGAAGAGAATTGTTAAAATTTTCATTCCTACGGTTTGTTTTTTCTTTACAGGCCTATCCTTAACCTTTGCTGCAACTTTTGCCATTACTGCTGAACCTCCTTTCTTCTTGTGAAGTAAAGCTGAATAAGGGCAATGATAACAACAATTACGAAGAAGATAACGCCCTCAGCCTGACCTACGCCACGAGAATTCTGGTTTGCATAGAATGTATTGTAAATATTGAGAGCCATCATTTCCGTCTGATAAACCATTGTACCGCTTCCCTGTGATACAATACCCGGAGCACCGCCTGTGAGGGCAAGGTTCTGGTCGAACAGCTTAAATGAGTTTGTAAGTGTAAGGAATGTGCAGATTGTGATGGAAGGCATCATCATCGGCAATGTTACATTTGTAAGCAACTGTTTTTTGCCTGCGCCGTCAATTTTAGCCGCCTCATAAAGATCATGAGGTACGCTCTGGAAACCGGCAATGTAAATAATCATCATATAACCTGCCTGTTGCCAGCACATAAGAATTACAAGTCCCCAGAAACCGTAGTTTGCGTTAAGCGCAAGGTTTGTTCCGTAATACTGAAGAATACCGTTAAAAATGTACTGCCAGATGTAGCCAAGAATGATACCGCCTACAAGGTTAGGAACAAAGAAAACAGTTCTGAATACATTTGAACCCCTGATTCCGAGCGTGAGTGCATACGCCACAAAAAACGCAATGAGGTTAATGAGTATAACCGATACTATAACAAACAGTACCGTAAACCAGAATGAATGTAAAAAGCCCTCATTCTGAAAGGCTTTGACATAGTTTCCGAACCCAATGAATACTGCGTCGCTTGTTGTTCTGAATTTACAGAATGAAAGGTAAATGCCGTTAAAGAACGGATATACAAAACCTATAAGGAAAGCAGCAAGAGTAGGAAGAACAAATATAAGAAAATAAATTTTTCTTTTAGGTTTTCTAAACATAATATTTTGCCTTTCCGTTCATAAAAAAGGGGGGCGGAATGCCGCCCCCCTACCGAACCTGTTAAATTAAAACAGAAATTTTACAATCAGCCGTTAGCCTTTGCATATTCTGTTTTCCAACCCTGTACAAATGCAGTCTTAACAGCATCCCAGTCGCCTGTACCTGCTGCATACTGTGTAAGAGCTGTGCCAACACCGTTTTTCCAATCTTCACTTGGCATTGTTGTGAAGTTCCAGCTTACCGGAGTTTTGCCTGCTGCTGTGAGCTCGTTATCAGCCTTAACAAACACATTGGTTGCTTCCTTAGCATTCTTGAAAGGAATTACAAAGCCCATATCATCAGCAAGAGCAGATGTACCTGTTTTGTTTGTTACACACCAGTTCAAGAATTCAAGAGTAGCTGCCTGATCGTCAGCACTTGCCTTGTTGTTTACACACCAGTAGTTCTCTGAACCTGTGCAAAGACCCTGATTAGCTTCATCGCCTACGCCGATGTAATCGGGAGCATGCCGAGTTGATCGTCCTTCATACCTGCCTTGGTAACTGTTGAATATTCCCAGCTGCCGTTCTGGAAGATACTGCTTCGCCTGATGTGAACTCAGTTTCAGCGTCTGTACCCTTCTTGCTTGCGAGGTCTGCAGGATCACATGTTGAATCTGTGATGTAGAGATCCCAGATGTTCTTATAGTTTTCAAGGTATTTACCCTCGATAGCGTCTGTTGATTTGATGCCCTTATCCTTGTACTCAAAGTAGATAGGAAGGTTAGCAAGGTGAGTTTTGAATCTCCAGTCAGATGAAGAATCCATACCTGCTGATGTGAACGCACCCTTAACGCCGAGCTTATCCTTGTTCTTCTGGATTTCATCGGCTACAGTCTTTAACTTCTCAAAGCTGTTGATGTCCTCAATTTTCTTAACCGAAGCAAAGTCAGAATCGCAATACTTCTGGAGAAGAGTCTTGTTGTAGATAATGCCGTATGTTTCAATTACATAAGCAATACCGTAAACCTTGCCGTCTTCTTCAAGCGCATAATCCTTTGAAGTAAGCTGATTGTAAATTTCTGATGAACTGAGGTCTGCACAATAGTCTTTCCAGTTTGCAAGACCTACAGGACCGTTAACCTGGAAGAGTGTAGGAGCGTTGTCCTTGTCCATCTCTGCTGTAAGTGTTGACTCATAAGTACCCTCGGCAGCTGTCTTAACAGTTACCTCAACACCTGTTTCGTCCGTGTACTTCTTAGCAAGAGCCTGCCAATCCTTGTCCTGCTCAGGCTTAAAGTTAAGATAGTAAACTTTACCGTTTTTTGCGTTGCCTGCTGCATTTTTTGAATCATCTTTTGATCCTGATGATGAAGAACCGCCGCAGCCTGCAAGAGCAGTAGCAGTCATCATACCTGCAACTGCAAGAGCTGCAGCTCTTTTGATTGTTGATTTTTTCATAGCTTTCACCTTAATTAAAAATATTTATCCGCTAAACCCGGATATTGGCGAGAGAACAACATTCTGTGTTCTCTCTATTGCCACAATCATAACACACTATTTATGAAAATACAATAGATTTTTTTAAAAATTTCTCTGTGATTAGTCAAAACGAAGGTATTAACCAAATGTAATTTCAAAATCAAACAAAAAACAACCGCATATTATCTGAGTTTTGTGACTTATTTGTCAAATAAGAAATATTAAAGTTACAATATTGTAACCTGTCAAATATGGTCATTCTATTGAAAATGACAAGCGTTTTGTGCTAAGATTATGTCAAATTTGTTTTTTAAGAAGGTTAATTTAGCAATTATGAAAAATTTCAATCAATCATCACTTGCACGATTTTTCACCCGATTTCCTAAGCTGTTATTTGCGGGATTGATGTACTCAATTCCGTTTGCCGTATTTTCCGGAATATTCATTCTCATAAGCTTTCTGTCCGGATTCAACAATGTAATATTATGGAGTTTGGGTATAATTCCCGCAATGCCGTTCTATTCCGGACTTGTAATGGTAATCCGCAAAATTTCGGTTGAAAAAGAGGATGTAAGTGTTTTCAAAACTTTTGTACAGGCATTTCGTGAAAATCTGAAAAAATCAATCTTCAACGGATTTGTCGCTTACCTCATAGTAGCATGTTCGTTTTTTGCAATTCTCTATTACGGAACACTTGCTCAGACAGACATAGTCTACGGCTCTGTCTTTACCATATATATAGTGTTCTCAATTGCAATGCTGATTATGCTGTTCTATGTACCATGCTAACAATTACCTATGACCTCAGACTCCGTGACATTTATAAAAATTCACTCCTGTTGATTTTCGGTAAAATTCTCAGAAATATTGTCGCACTTGTGCTTGTCGTAATAGTTTCATTCGCAGTATTCCTCGCAGTAATCTATGCAAAGGGCGCAATGCTTGTTGTTGCAGTTGCTCTCTCGGTAATTTTCTACCCGATGATTGCAACCTATATAATAGTATCCGTAATCGCAAAAGGCGTGCAGGAGTCTGTCGGTTACTTTACAGGTGATAATGTGCAGTATGTCCTTACGGAAGAAGAAGTTCAGCGTGAAACCGAAGCAGTCGAAAACGCAAACTCCGATGATGACTACATCTTCGTCAACGGCAGAATGATTAAAAATCCGGCTAAAACGAATACGAAAGAGTAATTTTTAAAGCACTTTGCAGAATGCAGGGTGCTTTTAGTTTTATATGCATAATGTGTTAGGCATATATGTGTGATTGATGTGATTGCTGTTTTTTGACTGACATTTGACTAATATTTAAGCAATATTATGCGATATTTCGCAATATTTTACGGTAAGAATAAGCAAATAAAAAACCGCACCCAAAAGCCTGAAAACGGCTTTCTGATGCGGTTTTTGTTATGGAGCTGAAGAAGGGACTTGAACCCTCGACCTACTGATTACGAATCAGTTGCGCTACCAACTGCGCTACTCCAGCATTTAATTTTTCGGTTGTTCGGCTTGTTCGGCTGTAATAAAGCAAAAAATACAGAACGCAGAAATTGCATAAACATACGCATTGACTTCCGCTACATGATTATACATCAAAAATTTAAAGATTTCAATACCAAAAATAACAAATTTGAAAATGAGGTTTTCTAAAACCGGAAGATAGGCATAAAAGCTTTACGAATCAATAATAATAGATGCAGATATAATTCATCAAAAAATTATTTGTGAATACAAAATAATGCACAAAAATTATGCCGATTTTTGTTTAGTGAAGTGTTATCACATTTGTGGAATATTTAATTTAAAAGTATTATAATTGAATCGCAGTATGCAAAGTGAAAATACTTTTATGTGATAGGATGTGCAGAAGATGCCCAAAAGAAAGTGCAGTAATATCGACGCTTCGGTAGGACTCAGAATGCGTTATTACAGAATTCAGTGCGGACTTACCCAACAGCAGGTTGCGGACGCATTAAAGATAAACAGAACAACTTATACAAAATATGAAACGGGAGTTTCCGAACCAAGCCACGAGCTTCTCGGAAAAATCGTTAAAATGTTCGGTATCGATTATAACGCAATTCTTGACAACAGAGATTATTTTGAAAGAAGAGTTGCCGACGGTGATATGACGCTCAATGTACTGACTCTTTCCGAAAGAGCAATCATTGCAAGATATCGCTCAATGTCTAAAGAAGATCAGAAGAAAATTTGTGAATATATAGATATGCTATACAATGAAAAAGCAAAGAAGATTTTGTAAAAAACACTTTACTTTTGACTTTGATTGTGATAATATAAAACAGATGACCGTGTCTCGGAACAGGGAGTATGCCGTTTGTCGGATTTTCACAGCCCTGCCCTGAGATGTTGGCGACTATTTTTGAAAGGTGGAATTTTTAATGCTTAAAGAAGAAAAGCAGGCTATCATGGCTGAGTACGCAACTCACGAAGGCGACACAGGTTCTCCGGAGGTTCAGATTGCTCTTCTTACAAAGAGAATCAATGACCTTACCGAGCACCTCAAGGTTCACAAGAAGGATCACCACAGCAGAAGAGGTCTTCTCAAGATGGTTGGTCAGAGAAGAAGCCTTCTCGCTTACCTCACAAAGGTAGACATTGAAAGATATCGTTCTATCATTGCAAGACTCGGTATCCGTAAGTAATTTTTTAAGTACACAAGGGCAAGCGAAAGCTTGCCCTAAATTCGATTTTCTGCGGGATTTTTATTTGCTGTTTTTTAGCGGTAAAACGATTAAATAACATATGCTTTTGTGTGTTTGTCAGTTTTGTTTAATGGTTTTATTGCTAAATCGGCGTAAAATCCCGTTTGAATAAATTTGAACTTTATTTAAAATGTGAAACTTATGTTTCGGAAAGGATTTTACTAAAATGAATCGACTTATGACATTCGACAAATACAGAGTATTTGAAACAGAATTTGCCGGCAGACCTTTAAAGGTTGAAACAGGCAAGATGACACAGCTTGCAAACGGTGCGTGTCTTGTTCACTACGGCGACACAACAGTTCATGTTGCTGTTACAGCATCAGAAAAGCCAAGAGAGGGCGTTGATTTCTTCCCTCTTTCGGTTGACTATGAAGAAAAGATGTACGCAGTAGGCAAAATCCCCGGTTCTTACCTCAAGAGAGAGGGCAGACCTTCGGAAAAGGCTATCCTCACAAGCCGTGTAATCGACCGTCCTATCCGTCCTCTTTTTGACAAGAGCATGAGAATGATGTTTCAATCGTTTGTACGGTAATGAGCGTTGATCCCGACTGTCAGCCTGAAATTGTTGCTATGATCGGTGCTTCAATCGCAATTTCAATTTCTGATGTTCCGTGGAACGGACCTATCTCGGGTTGTTCTGTAGGTATGATTGACGGTGAGTACATCATCAACCGACAGAGGAGCAGAGAAAGGTTTCTCAGATGGCAACAACAGTTGCCTCAACAAGCACAAGAATTGCTATGATCGAGGCAGGTGCTAACTGCGTATCTGATGACGATATGTACAACGCTATTATGGCAGGTCACGAGGCTAACCAGAAGATTATCAGCTTTATTGAGGAAATCAAGGCTGAAATCGGCAAGCCTAAGTTTGAGTTTGCAAGTCTTGAACCCGACCATGATATGTTTGAGGCAATCAAGGCATTTGCAGAAGAAGATGTTAAGGTTGCTCTTGATACAGATGATAAGAGAATTCGTGACGAAAGACTCAAGCCTATCTATGAGGCAGTTCACGAGAAATTTGATGAGATTTATCCCGAAAGCGAAGCTCATTGACGAGTGCCTTTATAAGACACAGAAGTTCATTGTGCGCCGTTGGTTACTTGATGAGCAGAAGCGTGTTGACGGCAGAGGAATGGACGATATCCGTCCTCTCGCATCAGAGGTTGGCGTAATTCCGAGAGTTCACGGTTCGGGTATGTTCACAAGAGGACAGACTCAGGTTCTCACAATCGCAACACTCGGTCCCGTTTCCGACAAACAGCTTCTTGACGGCATTGACGGTGAAACAGAAAAGAGATATATCCACCACTACAACTTCCCAAGCTACTCAGTCGGCGAAACAAAGCCAAGCCGTGGTCCGGGCAGAAGAGAAATCGGTCACGGTGCTCTTGCAGAAAGAGCTCTTGTTCCTGTAATTCCTTCTGTAGAAGAATTCCCGTATGCACTTCGCCTTGTTTCGGAAGTTCTTTCTTCAAACGGTTCAACTTCACAGGGTTCAATCTGCGGTTCAACTCTTGCTCTTATGGACGCAGGTGTTCCGATTAAGGCTCCTGTTGCAGGTATCTCATGCGGTCTTATCACAGAGGGCGACCGTTGGATGACAATGGTTGATATTCAGGGTCTTGAGGACTTCTTCGGTGATATGGACTTTAAGGTAGCAGGTACACATGACGGTATCACAGCTATTCAGATGGACCTCAAAATCAGCGGTCTTACTCCCGAAATGGTTAAAGAGGCTCTTGCCAAGACTCACAAGCTCGTAACTACATTCTTGATGAAGTAATGCTCAAGGCTATTGCAGAGCCGAGAGAAGAGCTTTCAAAGTACGCTCCCAAGATGTTCACGACAACAATTCCTGCTGACAAAATCAGCGAAGTTATCGGTAAGAGCGGTAAGGTTATCAAGGAAATTCAGGCTGAATGCGAAGTTAAGGTTGACATTGAGGAAGACGGCGAACTCGGACAGGTATTTGTTTCGGGTATTGATTCCGACAAGTGTAAGCGTGCAATCGAAATCATCAACACAATCGCTGTTGATCCTGAGCCGGGTGCAATGTACCTCGGTAAGGTTACCCGTATTATGGACTTCGGTGCTTTCGTTGAAATCGCTCCGGGTAAGGAAGGTCTTGTTCACATTTCTCAGCTTGATGTTAAGCGTACAGAGAATGTAACAGATGTTGTTAATGTAGGCGACATCATCCGTGTTAAGGTAATGGAAATTGACGATAAGGCAGACTTAACCTCTCTCGTCGTCAGGTTCTTATTGATGTTGACGGTCTTGTTCCCGAAAACGACCTTGACGCAGAAAGAGCAGCTCGTCCACGCAGACCTCACAATGACCGCAGAGGCGGCTTTAACAGAAACAACAGAAAGTAATTTTTGTAGTCTGAAATCTAATACTTTTTAATATTTATACAATCAGTCCCTTTCAATTTGCAAATGCATTGAAAGGGACTGTTTTGTTAATTGAAAATTGAAAGTGGAAAATTATGCTTTGCTGGGTAAATGTCATACACTCAAAATATTAAAAACTAAAATAAAAAGCGGTGGTCAATGCCACCGCTAAATTAATGCAATTATTTAGTTTGCATATCTTGAAAGATTATCCCAATCAATATCGTCTTCGGAAACAAAGTCACCGTTTTCCGCTTCTGTAATATCTTTATACTCCTGTTCGGTAACTTTTGTGTAGTCAGGATCCCAAGCAAGTACGAGTTTCTTAATCAATTCGTAGGCAAGTTCCTTGTCACTGTCGGGAAGCATATCAATCATTTTAGCAATTTCAGCTGTTTTCGTACTCATATACGGCAACTCCTTTCATTTATAAATATCTCCACGAGAACCTATATCCATAATAAAACCAATTTGTATTTTTCTTTAACAATATTATATCATCGCTTTTCTTTTAAATCAATAGCAAAATAATTTCATATACAATCAGACACATGAACAAAATTTGCATAGTGTTTAAATTATCCTAATCATCTTGATTTCAACTTGATAACATAGTATAATTGACTTAACAAAAAATTCCGACAAATACGGACACAGATTTATAAAGGAGAGAATACAATGCAGGTTAAAATTTCCGATTCTATAAAATATATTGGCGTTGATGACAAGACAATCGACCTTTTTGAAAGTCAGTATCTTGTTCCCAACGGAATTTCTTACAACTCATATCTTATTGTTGACGAAAAGGTTGCAATTATGGATACTGTTGACAAGAGAAAAACTGACGAATGGCTTGAAAATCTTGACAGAGAGCTTAACGGCAGAACTCCCGATTATCTTGTAATCAGCCACCTTGAACCCGACCATGCGTCAAATATTAAGGTTGTTTCCGAGAAATATCCGTCAATGAAGCTTGTTGGTAATGCAAAGACTTTTTCAATGCTCCCACAGTTTTTCCCGGATTTTGATTTTGCCGATAAAACCGTTACAGTCAAAGAGGGTGACGAACTTGAACTCGGTTCGCACAAGCTTACGTTCATAATGGCTCCCATGGTTCATTGGCCTGAGGTTATGGTTTCATATGAAAGTGCAGAAAAGGTTCTTTTCTCTGCGGACGGCTTCGGCACATTCGGCGCACTTGACGCTCAGGAGGACGATTGGGCTTGCGAGGCAAGAAGATATTACTTCAATATCTGCGGTAAGTACGGTGTTCAGGTTCAGAATCTTCTCAAAAAAGCCGCAAAGCTTGATATTCGGAAAATCTGCCCGCTTCACGGCCCTGTTCTTGACGAAAATCTCGGTTGGTACATCGGTCTTTACGATACATGGAGCAAGTATGAGCCTGAAACCGACGGTGTGTTTATTGCATATTGTTCGGTTCACGCAACACAGCCAAGGCAGCCGAAAAGCTTTGTGAAATCATCAAATCAAAAACCGACAAAAAGGTTTCGATTGCAGACCTTTCACGCACAGACCTTGCCGAGGATATTGAGGACGCATTCCGTTTCAGCAGAATGGTTGTTATCGCACCGAGCTATGACGGCGGCGTGTTCCCGATAATGAACGATTTCCTGCACCACCTTAAAATCAAGGGCTACAAGAACAGAAAGGTTGCTATGGTTGAAAACGGCTCTTGGGCTCCTTCGGCAGCAAAGACAATGAGAACGTATCTTGAAGAAATGAAAAATGTTGAAATTTGTCCTACTGTTGTGACAATCCGTTCTGCTATGAAAGAAGAAAATATTCCTCAGCTTGAACAACTTTCTGACGAAATTCTTGGATAATATCATAATAAATTGACATAAATGCAATAATAAAGGATATAATAT
>ENA-OQEX01000794-OQEX01000794.1-human-gut-metagenome-genome-assembly--contig:-NODE-794-length-14403-cov-2.347646_pt1 | contig 14403 bp, 22 predicted proteins | sample MGYA00242802_ERZ504649 | MGnify/ENA primary metagenome ERZ504649 (study PRJEB26092, sample SAMD00036194) | human gut metagenome | host: Homo sapiens | study: EMG produced TPA metagenomics assembly of... | reverse complement strand
CGTTCAAGCGGCGACGGCCAGAAGACCGAATTAAAAAATGTGAAATTCGACACGCGCGAGGTGGACGGTCAAACGGTCATCACCTTTGATTTATTATCATCGGTGAGAATAAACCTTTTGGACGTGCTGAAAACATCGTTCCTGGAAACGGCCTCCATGGCAAGGCTCGTGTGCTGAGCCTGTTTGACCTTGTAACAGGGCGTTTCGGCTTGAGCGATCTGGCCGGCCCAGTCGGCACGGTGAGCGTGATTGCAGAGGCGACCACATCCGGCGGGTTCCTCAACGCGCTGTCGCTGATGGCGTTTATCACGATCAATATCGGCGTATTCAATTTGCTGCCGATCCCGGGGCTTGATGGCGGCAGGCTCTTTTTCCTGATCATCGAGGCATCCGCAGAAAGCCCATCAACCGAAGCGAGAAGGGATGATCCACGCGATCGGCCTGGTTTTGATGTTTGCGCTGATTGCAGTGGTCACATTCAACGATATTTTGCGGCTCATCCGAGGTGGATGACGTAACTGCCGCTTTTGCCATGAGAAAGGAATGACATACGATGGAGAGAAGGCAAAGCCGGGCCGTTTTTGCAGGCGGCGTGCGAGATCGGCGGACGAGCGCTCCGGTGAGCGTGCAGTCGATGCTCAACGTTCCCGCACACGATGTGAGGGCAATGTTGCACAGGCAAAATCCCTGTATGAGGCAGGGTGCGAGATCATCCGTGCCGCAGTGCCGGATCTCAAATCCGTGCAGTTGATTCCCGCGTTAAAAAAGGCAGTGCCCGTGCCGGTTGTGGCGGATATCCATTTTGATTATCGCATTGCGCTTGCCTGCGTGGAGGCGGGGGTGGATAAAATCCGCATTAATCCGGGCAATATTGGCTCCGACGAGCGGGTAAAGGCGGTTGCAGATGCATGTAGGGCGCAGAGCATCCCTATCCGCATTGGCGTCAACAGCGGTTCGCTGGAAAAGGAGATCCTTGCAAAGCATGGCGCTCCGACGGCGCAGGCGCTCGCGGAGAGCGCCATGTATCATGTGCGGCTGCTGGAAAAATGCGATTTTTACGATATTGTGATTTCGATCAAATCCTCGGATGTGCAGCGGATGGTGGAGGCATATGAGATCATTGCGGCGCAGTGTGATTATCCACTCCATCTTGGCGTAACGGAGGCAGGTACCGCCCGCATGGGGTTGATTAAATCAAGCGCCGGCATCGGTTCGCTTCTGCTGCACGGCATCGGCGATACGATCCGCGTTTCCCTGACGGACGCGCCGGTCAATGAGGTCTATGCGGGCTTCGATATCCTCAAGGCTGTGGGCTCAAGACGGATGCGCCCACGCTCGTTTCCTGCCCGACCTGCGGGCGTACGAAGATCGATCTGATTGGCCTGGCCGCCCAGGTGGAGGAGCGGTTGCGGGATTGCCGCAAGCCGATCAAAGTGGCGGTCATGGGCTGCGCAGTCAACGGCCCAGGCGAAGCGCGAGAGGCGGATATCGGCGTAGCAGGCGGCGACGGCTGCGGCCTACTTTTCAAAAAGGGCGAGATCATCCGCAAGGTGCCGGAGGATCAGATTCTGGACGAACTGATGCGGGAGATCGAAAAGCTTTGAGAGGCAAACGACCGCAAATGAATAGCATATAGGAGACGTTATGCAGAAGGATCGTTTTTTAGCCTGTTTGGGGATTACATAGAGGAGCATATCAGGCAGAATCTGTCCGATGGGCAGGTTCTGTCTGTTGTCATTGAACGGGAAGCGCGTGCGCTGGATATCGAAGTGGATTTTGACGCCGTATTTCCGGAGGAAACGCTGGAGGCGGCGCAGCGGTCAATCCGAACGCTGATGCGGCTGCAATCGGTGGCTATTGAGCCGTATTTTCCCAAGGAGCTTTTTCAGAAGCCTATTTTCCACATATGGTGCGGGCGCTGCGGCGGGAAAACGCCGCTGCGAACGGCTTTTTGAATGATGCGGCGGCCCGTCTGGAGGAGAATGTGTTCACCATCACGCTCACGCACGGCGGCGCGGATATTCTAAAAGATACGGGCTGCGACGCCTTTCTGCGCGCGCTGGTGCAAAAGCGCTTCGGTGTTGCGGTAGAAATCCGGTTTGACGGCGAAGTGACCGTTACGCCGGAAGCGCCGGCTTTTGTGAAAATGCAGGAGCAGGCGGATGCGCAGCAGAAAGCAGAGCGGGAGGCCGCCAAACGCAAAGCGGAAGGGGATAAGCTGAAAGGCGAGCACAAGATGTACGACGGCCTGCCGCTTTATCTCGAAACCGCGCGGGAGATTCTGGGCCGCCCGGTGCGCAACAAGCCGACGCGATCCGCGATCTCAACCCGGAGGACGGCACGGTCACAGTCTGGGGAGACGTGTTCGGCTATGAATCGAAGGAGACGCGTGACGGCAGAAGCCTCATCATCTCTTTTCACATCACTGACTACACCGGCTCCTACACGGTGAAGATTTTTGATGAGAAAGAAAATGCCGCAAAGGTCGATCAGGCCATCAAGGATGGAATGACGGTGCTGGTGCGCGGCAGCGTCAGCTACGATAAATACTTCCGTGATTACGCGATCCGCCCGCTTTCCATCATGAGCGTCCAGAAGGAAAAGAAGATGGATGATGCACCGGTCAAGCGCGTCGAGCTCCATCTGCACACCAAAATGAGCGCAATGGATGGTATCTCCGACTGCTCCGCGCTTATCAAGCGTGCTGCTGAATGGGGGCATAAGGCTGTTGCAATCACGGATCACGGCGTTGCGCAGGCGTTCCCGGAGGCGATGAACACCGCCGCTGCAACGGGAATTAAGGTGATCTACGGCGTGGAAGGCTATTTCGTCAACGATATGGTGCCGATTGTCACCGGCCGAGAGGATACGCCGTTCGACGGTGAATTTATCGTTTTCGATATCGAGACCACGGGCTTCAACGCGCAGGATGATCGCATCACGGAAATTGGTGCTGTGCGCGTAAAGGGCGGGAAAATCCTCGATTCCTTCGATACCTTTGCCAATCCAGAAATGCCAATCCCCGCGCGCATTACGGAGCTGACCGGCATCACGGACGAGATGGTCAAGGATGCGCCAGACGAGGAAGCGGCGGTGCGCGCGTTTCTTTCCTTCTGCGGCGACGCTGCCACGCTGGTAGCGCACAACGCCCCCTTTGATACCGGCTTTATTCGCGCGGTCTGTGCGCGGCATCATATCGAATACAACTATACCAGCATCGATACCGTCCCGATGAGCCGCTCGCTCTTAAAGGGGCTGAAGAATTATAAGCTCGATACGGTTGCGAAATATTTAAAGCTGGAGGATTTTAACCACCACCGCGCCTGTGATGACGCCAAAATCCTGGCGGATATTTTTGTCCTTCTGCTCGAAGAAGCGCGCAAAGCGGGCAATATCGAATCGATTGGCCTGCTCAATACTGCGCTTTCGGAGGTGGACCCCAAAAAGCTGCGCTCCTATCACCAGATTATCCTGGTGAAGAACCTGACGGGGTTGAAAAATCTCTACCGGCTGATCTCGATGTCCCACCTGAAGTATTTCTACCGCCAGCCGCGCATCCCGAAGAGCGAGCTGATCAAATACCGCGAGGGGCTTTTGATCGGCAGCGCCTGTGAGGCGGGCGAGCTCTACCGCGCCGTGCTCGACGGAAGGCCTTGGGACGAGCTAAAATCAATCGCTTCGTTTTACGATTATCTGGAAATCCAGCCCAAGGGCAACAACGCCTTCCTCGTGCGGGAGGGCCGTGTCAGCGGCGAAAAGCAGCTGGAGGAGATTAATCAGACGATTCTCAAGCTCGGCGATGACTGAATAAACCGGTGGTCGCCACGTGCGACGTCCATTTCCTTGACCCGGGCGATGAAATTTTCCGCCGCATCCTCATGGCGGGGCAGGGATTTTCCGATGCGGACAACCAGGCCCCGCTCTACCTGCGCACCACGCAGGAAATGCTCGATGAATTTGCCTATCTCGCGAGCGGGCCTATGAGGTGGTCGTGGAAAATCCGAATCAAATTGCGGATATGGTAGACGTGATGCGCCCCTTCCCGGAGGGCAATTTCCCGCCGAACATCCCCGGCGCGAAGGAGGAACTGCGCGAAATCTGCTGGACGAACTGCAAAAAGATGTATGGAGATCCTGTGCCACAGTATGTGGCCGACCGCCTTACGCGCGAGCTCGATTCGATCATCGAGCACGGTTTTGCCGTCCTCTATATCATCGCGCAGAAGCTGGTGAAAAACTCCGAGGATCACGGCTATCACGTCGGCTCCCGGGGCTCCGTCGGCTCGTCGTTCGTGGCGACGATGGCGGGTATCTCCGAAGTGAACCCCCTTGCGCCGCACTATGTCTGCCCGCAGTGCTGCCACAGTGAATTCTTTACCGACGGCTCCGTCGGCTCCGGCTACGACCTGCCGCCCAAGGATTGCCCGCACTGCGGCATCCCGATGAAGCGCGACGGGCATGAAATCCCGTTCGAGACCTTCCTCGGCTTCAACGGCGATAAGGAGCCGGATATCGACCTGAACTTCTCCGGCGAGTTCCAGGCGCAATCCCATCGCTATACGGAGGAGCTGTTCGGCCCGCAAAATGTGTTCAAGGCCGGCACAATCTCCACGGTGGCGGAAAAAACGGCCTATGGCTTCGTGAAAAATATACGGAGGAACGGGGCCTGATTCTGCACAAAGCTGAGGAGGAGCGGCTTGCGCGCGGCTGCACCGGCGTCAAGCGCACCACCGGCCAGCATCCGGGCGGCATGGTCGTTGTGCCGAACGATCATGAGGTTTATGAGTTCACGCCCGTCCAGCACCCGGCGGATGACGCGGATAAGGGCTCCGTCACCACGCACTTTGACTTCCACGCGCTGCACGATACGCTGTTAAAGCTCGATGAGCTTGGCCACGATGTGCCCACCCTCTACAAGCACTTGGAGGATATGACGGGCATCCCGGTGATGGACGTGGATATTTGCGACCGCAAGATCATTGAGCTGTGCACCAGCCCGGAGCCGCTCGGCGTGACAGCGAGGAGATCGGCTGGCCGACGGGAACGCTCTCCATCCCTGAGATGGGCACGAATTTCGTTTGCGGTATGCTCATGGAGGCAAAGCCGAAGACCTTCTCCGACCTGTTGCAGATTTCCGGCCTGTCGCACGGCACGGACGTGTGGCTTGGCAATGCGCAGGAACTCATTCAGAACGGTACCTGCACCATCTCTGAGGTAATCGGTACGCGTGACAGCATCATGACCTATCTGATGCATAAGGGTGTAGAGCCTGGCATGGCGTTCAAAATCATGGAGATCGTCCGAAAGGGCAAGGCACCCAAGCTCCTCACGGACGAGCACAAGCAGGCCATGCGGGATAACAACGTGCCGGAGTGGTATATCGACTCCTGCCTGAAGATCAAATATATGTTCCCCAAGGCGCACGCCGCGGCCTATGTCAGCGCCGCGCTGCGCTTGCTGGTATAAAATCTACCGGCCGCTGGAATATTACGCGGCGCTTCTTACCGTGCGCGGCGGCGACCTTGACGCGGTGTCAGCCGTGGCGGGGCGTTCAGCGGTCAAGCGCAAAATGGATGAGCTGATGGCAAAGGGCAAGGACGCCTCCGCGAAAGAGGAGGATCAGCTCACCATTTGCAGATTGTCAACGAGATGCTCGCGCGCGGCATCGAGTTTTTGCCCGTTGATCTCTACAAATCCGACGCGACCGTTTATCAGATTGAGGATGGTAAAATCCGCCTGCCGTTTTTGGCCCTCAAGGGGACGGGTGAGAGCGCGGCAAAGGGCCTTGCCGCGCGCGGGATGACGGCCAAGGGGCATTCATCTCCTGCGATGATCTGCGCAACCGCTCCGGCGTTTCCAGCAGCGTGATGACGATGCTGGGCGAGGCGGGCGCGCTTGAGGGGCTGCCCCAGAGCAGCCAGATGAGCTTATTTGGTTAAAGAAAGGCTGTGGAATGCAATGACGCAACAGAATCGCCCCTTTGCGATACCCTTCCATTCTGGGGATGGGCTCGGCTGCAATTACTACCGAATTCCCGCCCTGATCACCACGCAGCAGGGCGTGACCATTGCCGCAATGGACGCCCGCTTCGGCGGCCTGCATGATTCGCCTAACAATTTGGATACAGCGCTCTCCCTGAGCAACGATTGCGGCAAAACATGGTCGAAGCCAACGCTTCCCTTCCACCTTGTAGACTATGCAGATAGCGATGCGCGTTTGCCGCTGCGCAACGGCGCGATGGCCACAAAGCCGAGCGCATCAACTATAGATCCATGCCTGCTGGAGGATCGGGAAACGGGGCGGATTTTTTTGTTGGTGGATATGTTCCCCGGCGGATTTGGTTCCCTACAGGCTAAAACGGGCTCAGGTTATGCGCAAATTGGCGGCGAGGCCTGCCTGCGGCTGCGTAAAAAGGGCAGCTTATCCTTCCGCTATTATGTGCGCCCGGACGGAATGATTTGTTCGCAGGATGGGCAGCCAACCGCCTATTCCCTGAATGCGGAATATGAGCTTTTGGAAAACGGAAAGCCGCTTTTTGTCCGCCAGCGGCGGGCTATCGTCGGGAAAACACTGGTGCGCACGAAAAAGACGGATATCAAAGTGCCGATGCATCTTTTTTACGCGGATTCCCTTTTTCAAGCAGAAAAAACATCTTATCTATTTTTGCGCTATAGCGATGATCAGGCAAAACCTGGTCAAGCCCCATTTCCCTTAATGCAATGGTAAAATCGCCGGATATGCGCGTGCTGGTAACAGGGCCAGGCTGTGGCGTCCAGCTGCGTGGCGGGGAACATGCCGGAAGGCTGCTGTTCCCTGTTTATCATGTGACGGCTGGCTTTCGGGAGCAGTCCTGCATGGTGATTTACAGCGACGATCATGGCGGAACCTGGCATTTGGGCGGTGGGCCGCGCTATGGGCGGGAGATCGGCATGATGAGCGAATCCCAGCTTGTGGAGCTGCCGGATGGCAGCGTGCAGGTGTTTGCCCGCACCAAGGCGGCAGAGTCGCCACGGCCCACAGCGCGGACGGCGGCATTACCTGGAGCGACGGCGCGCTGGTGCCAGGGCTGCCTCTGGCAGGAGGATCAGGCTGCCAGCTCTCCGCCATCCGCTATGGGGCTGCATCGATGGCAAGCCCGCGGTGCTCGTCTCCGCCCCGGCTGGGCCGGGCCGCAAGCACGGCATGGTCCATATTGGCCTGATCGATAGGAAGGAGGGAGCGGCTGCTCCCTATACCTTTGCGTGGAACTATCATTTTGCCATTACGGGGCCGGAACAATCCTTCGCCTATTCCTGCCTGACGCAGCTGCCGGATGATCGGATCGGCATCCTGTATGAGGAGATCGATCAGGCGCAAAGCGTGGATACCACGCGGTTTGAGGCGATTTCCATGGAAACGCTTCTGGCTGAGAAGGATTCGCTTTAAACATCAGCAAAACGGCATACAGGAGGATTTAGCCGGACTTTTGCTCGAAAAGAGCCGAGCTTTTTTTGGAATCGCCGCTTTTTCAGCCCCATTTATGCTGATGTATAGCGGCAGAATGGAGGTATATGGGAACCGTTTATCTGTTTCGTGGCAAGGCGGCTACCGGAAAAACGACCTTATCCAGCCGCCTGTCTCAAAAGCTGGCGATCCCTGTTTTCCGCAAGGACGATATCACCGATGCGATCAAAAGCGGTGAGTATCTAACAGACCGGGGTGCCGGAAATGCTCTATGTTATGATATCCTTTGCTGCATCCTGCAAACCAATCTCAGCTTGGGCGCGGATTTCATTGTGGACCTGGCCCTCGGCGACCGGGGCAATGCGGCGTTTTTTCTGAACAGGCTGGATTTTAAGCAGAACAAAGTGTTTCGCTTTTTTCTGGATTGTAGCGATGAGGAAGCATGGAAGCAGCGGCATCTGGAACGGCTGAAAAATCCACTGTTGCATGAATCGTTTCATTCTCTGGAGCATGTTTTAGAGCATTATCGGAAAGCAGATATCGGCCCCCTGGAGGGCGAATATGTGATCGACAGTGCAAACCCGATTGACGAATGCTTTGCGGCGATCAGCCGGATCATCGCTGCCGGCCAGCCTGGACAGGGCATATAAAAGCCCGACAGTGGCTGGTTGGGTGAAAAACGGAGTGTAAGAGATTCTCTTTTTCAATAGATTATAAGAAGAAACCGCTGACCATACGGCCTGCGGTTTTCTTCTTATCGGATGGGGTTTATGAATCGCCGGACGCTAAGAAAGGGGGAGAGAAAAGCTGTCCGGACGCATGTCGGAAAAGGCGCTCGTCAAAGTGGAAAGAACGGTTTTGACAAGCGGGTGAAATAGGAGGATGCATTTTCCATACAATGTGTTGATTATTGATTACACTTTTATTATAATAAGCCTATGATGTGATGTCACGCATCAGATTTTTTAATATGTAGGTTAATGGACTGAATTGAATAGATTGTTGATTAGAAAGGATGATATGAATGCAGGAGGAGACGCAAGACCGGCGGATAAAACGGACGAAAATGTTGCTGCAAAACGCTTTGGTAGATCTGATGCTGGAGAAGGCGGTCGGTAAAATTTCCGTCAAAGAGCTGACTCAGAAGGCGGATGTCAACAGAAGCACATTCTATCTGCATTATTTGGATATTTACGATATGCTGGAGCAGATGGAGAATGAATTTGTGGAGACGATTCAGGGCTTTTCCATGATTTTTTACGCCCTTACCCACCTCGATGCCTCTGACGCTGTTCGTTAATATTTCAGAATGGCTTGAACAGGATAAAGAGTATTATGTGAAGCTGCTTCGCGGATCAGCATCTGGGTATATTTTCGAAGAGTTGGAGTCGCGCATTAGAGATGAATTCCTGACGCTGCTGTATTTGATCTTTTTGGATGAGGAATCGCTTGACCTGCGCACTCGTGTGAACTTTACTGTCTCTGGCACTGTCGGCGTGCTGCGCATGTGGGTAATGGAGGGAGGGAACATCTCTCTGGTTGAGCTATCGGAAACCATTGATGACATTTTAAACAACGGCATGATTCAGGATTACCCCCAAAAAATATTGATGCGCTACCCGGACTATATGCAACGGCTGGAGACTATACGAAAAGAGAAGGAACTGGCAAAAGCGCAGGCGAAGGGTTGACACAACTTATTCAATGTGATATCATGCTATCACGCTAAAGCGAAAGGGGCCGTTATTTTGGCAATCAGACGATATGAGCGTGCGACGCCGGAGGGCACGCGTGACCTGCTTTTTGAGGAGTGCGCCGCCCGCCGTGAGGTGGAGAGCCGGCTTTCCGGTTTATTTAAGGCAAGGGGCTATAACCGCGTGATCACGCCAACCTTGGAGTTCTTCGACGTGTTTGACCGGGAGAGTGCCGGTATGCCGTTGGAAACCCTTTATAATATTACGGATTCGCATGGCAGGCTGATGGTTTTGCGCCCGGATAACACGCTTCCCATTGCGCGCATTGCAGCCACGCGCTTGCGGGAGGAAGCAATCCCCCTGCGGCTTTTCTATTCGCAGAATGTTTTTCGCCGCAACCCGGGGCTGACCGGCCGCCGGGATGAGGCGGCGCAGAGTGGCATTGAGCTCATCGGCGCATCCGGCCTGCGGGCCGATCTGGAAATCCTTACAACGGCTGTGGATGCGCTGGAGCAGTGCGGCGCGCCGGATTTCCGTATTGAAATCGGCCATGCCGGTTTTTCCGGCGCATTGTTTCAGGCGCTGGAGGCGGATGAAAAGCTGCGCGGTGAGATCGTGGAGCTGATTGAAATGAAAAACTATGCCGCTTTGAACGACGCGCTCGATCAGGTGGGGGATACGCAGGCTGCCCGCGCGGTGCGCAGGCTGCCACGTTTGTTTGGCGGCGAAGAGGTGCTGGATGAGGCCGCCGCATTATATGATGGGGAAAGCGCCCTGGAGCCGCTCGCTTATCTTCGCAACATCTACCGGCTGCTGATGCAGCTTGGTTTACAGAACAAGGTGAATATTGATCTGGGGCTCGTCCACCGCGGGAATTATTATACAGGCACTGTTTTCCGGGGCTATATTGAGGGCTCGGGAATTACGGTGCTCTCCGGCGGGCGCTATGACGGCCTGCTCGGTGAATTTGGATGCCCTTTGCCCGCGACCGGATTCGGCGTGGAGGTGGATGCGTTGGCCTCCGCTATGTGCGCGCGGGGCGACGCGGCCGAGCCGAAGGCGGCTGATGTGCTGGTGTTTGGTATCGACGGCTGCGAGGTGCGGGCGCTCTCCTATGCGCGCTCCCTGAACGCGCAGGGGCTTGTGTGCGAAAACTGTGTGCTCAATTCCGCTGAAGCGGCGCGTGACTATGCGGCTCGCAAGGGCATCGGCAGGCTCGATGTCGTCAAGGAGGAGAGCGTGGAGGTCATCACGATCAACGGCGTGAAAGGGGGCGAAGTGCAATGAGGCCAATCCGGATCGCCCTCACCAAGGGCAGGCTTGAAAAGATGAGCGTGCAGCTTTTCACAAAGATGGGGCTCGACTGCACGGCGCTGATCGAAAAGGGAAGAAGGCTGATTCTCCCGGTGGGCCCATATGAGGTAGTGTTGGCGAAGGCTGCGGATGTCATCACCTATATTGAGCATGGTGTGTGCGATATCGGCATCGTGGGCAAGGATACGATCGTGGAAAACGGCGCGAGCTCTATGAGGTGACGGACCTTGGCTTCGGCCGCTGCCGGTTTGCACTCGCGGGGCCGGTAGGAAAGGATTTTTTCAGCGGTTATAACGTTAAGCGCATTGCAACGAAATACCCCAAAGTGGCCCGCTCCTATTTTGAATCAAAGGGCATGGATGTTCAGATCATCAAAATTGAAGGCTCCGTAGAGCTCGCACCTTATTGGGGCTTTCTGATGCGATTGTTGATATTGTGGAAACGGGCACTACGCTCAAGGAAAACGGCTTGGAAGTGATTGAAGAGATCCTGCCGGTTTCCGCGCGCGTGATCGTGAACATGGCGAGCATGAAGCTGCGCCGCGAGGAGATCGAGGCGTTTTTTGGAGCAGGTGGACCAAGTGAAGGAGGAATTGCAATGATCCCAATTACCCATGCTGACGGAAGGGCGGAGCAAAAGCTCCTCCGGCAGCTCAAAGCGCGCAGCGGAGAGGTCGACCGCAAGGTGACCGCCGCCGTGACCGCGATTCTTGATAACGTCCGGCAGAATGGCGACCGCGCCGTGGAGAATTATACGCTCCAATTCGACGGACAGATGCCTGAACATATCCTCGTCGAGCGGCCGGAGATGGAAGCGGCGCTCGACCAGTGCGATTCCAAGTTCGTCTATGCCCTCTATCAGCGGCCGCCAACATCCGCGATTTTCACGAGCGGCAGAAGCGGCAGAGCTTTTTAAACACGCTCGATAACGGCGTGATCCTTGGCCAGCGCGTGCGCGGCCTAAAACGCGTCGGTCTCTATGTGCCGGGCGGCACAGCGGCGTACCCCTCCTCCGTGCTGATGAACGCGATCCCCGCAAAGATCGCGGGCGTGGAGGAGCTGGTCATGGTCACGCCTCCTGCAAAGGATGGGAGCGCCAATCCGGATATCCTCGCGGCCGCGGCAGTCGCGGGAGTAGATCGGATTTACCTCATGGGCGGCGCGCAGGCAGTGGCGGCGCTTGCTTACGGCACCGAAACGGTGCCACGCGTGGATAAGATCGTCGGGCCGGGCAATATTTATGTTGCCACGGCAAAGCGGCTGCTCTATGGCACGGTCGATATCGATATGGTCGCGGGGCCGAGTGAGATTCTCATCGTTGCAGATGATACGGCTAATCCCGCCTTTTTAGCGGCCGACCTCATGTCCCAGGCCGAGCATGACGTGCTGGCCTCCGCCATCCTGCTCACCACCAGCGAACGGATCGCAAGGGAGACGGTTTCCGCGCTTAAGGAGCAGGTGCGCTCGCTTTCCCGCCGGAAAATCATTGAACAGTCCCTCCTAGACTACGGCGCAGTGATTATTTGCCGGACGCTCGACGAGGCCATCGGCTTTGCAAACGATCTGGCGCCCGAGCATCTGGAGCTGTGTGTGGAAAACCCGATGGAATACATCGGCCGGATTGATAACGCCGGCTCGGTTTTTCTCGGCAACTATTCACCGGAACCGCTGGGCGATTATTACGCAGGGCCGAACCATGTTTTGCCCACGAGCGGGACGGCGCGCTTTTTCTCCCCGCTGGGGGTGGACAGCTTCGTAAAAAAATCGAGCTTTCTCTATTATACGGAGGCAGCCCTGCGCGAAGCGAAGGACGATATCGTCAAGCTCGCGGAAACAGAGGGCCTAACCGCTCACGCGAATTCCATCAAAGTGCGGTTTTAAAGGGAAAATAAGATTTTTTGATTTGCCGATAGAGAAAGGATGGTCCTATCCGTGGCATTTGCCTGAATGATAAAATCAAAACGCTGACCCCTTACGACCCGATCTGCGGGGCGTATCCGATCCGCCTGGATGCAAACGAATCCTACATTCCGTTCCCCGATGAAGTGCAGGCGGAGATGAGGAAAGCGCTGGAAGAAACCGCGCTCAACCGATATCCGGACCCGTATGCGCAGAAGGTCTGCGGCCTGTTTGCCTCCTTTTACGGCATTTCGCCGGAGCTTGTGACGGCGGGCGACGGCTCGGACGAGCTGATCTCCATTATCATGAGCGCTTTTCTGCAAAAAGGGGACAAGGTGCTCACCCTTGTGCCGGATTTTTCCATGTACCGCTTCTATACCGGCATCGTCGAGTGCCCGTGCGTGACGATGGAGAAAAACGCGGATTTCACCATTGATCCGCAGCGGGTGATCGACACGGCGCGGCGGGAAGGCGCGCGGCTAATCGTATTCTCCAACCCCTGCAACCCAACCTCCGTGGGCCTTTCCGCGGACGATGCGCGTAAAATCATCCGCGGGACGGACGCGCTTGTTGTGCTGGACGAGGCGTATATGGATTTTGGGATCAATCCCTGCTGCGGGAGGCGGCGCAGTATGACAATCTCATCATCTGCGCACCTGCTCAAAGGCGATCGGCCTCGCGGGCATCCGGCTGGGCTTTGCCGTGGCGAATGAAATGCTCACGCGCGTGATCCGCAGCGTGAAGTCGCCCTACAATGTCAATTCCGTTTCGCAGGCGCTTGGGTGCGTTGCATTTTCGCATCCGGAGCAGCTCAGGCGCAATATTGAGCGGCTGATCGTTTCGCGCGAGGCGCTTTACCGGCTGTTCCAATCGCTGGCGGCCGATTTCCCCGGCAAGGTGGAAATCGTGCGGCCCGTCACCAATTTTGTCTGGGCGAAATGCGAGCGGGCGGGCGAGCTGTTCGACGCACTGAAAAGGCAGGGGATTATCGTGCGCCGCATGGGCGAATACCTGCGGGTGACGGCCGGGCGCAACCATGAAAATGAGAAGGCGGCGGATGCAATCCGTTTCTTTTATACAGAGAAAGGATGATTGGAAATATGCGGACTTCCGAACAGATGCGCAGCACGAAGGAAACGCGCGTGACTGTGCGCCTCAACCTGGACGGCGGCGACGTTGCAATCAATACGGGCGTCGGCTTTTTTGACCACATGCTGGAGGCCTTCGCCGTGCACGGCGGCTTCGGGCTTGAGGTGGCCGTTAAAGGCGACCTGGAGGTGGATTGCCACCACACGATTGAGGATGCGGGCATCGTGCTGGCAGGGCCTTTTGTGAGGCGCTCGGTGATAAGAGCGGCATTGCGCGCTACGGCAGCTTTCTTCTGCCGATGGATGAAACGCTCGCCTCTGCGGCGGTGGACGTTAGCGGGCGGCCCTATCTGGTGTTCAACGCGGCATTCCCGGAGGAGCGCGTCGGCGGGTTCGACACCTGCATGTGCGGCGAATTCTTCCGCGCGTTTGCCATGAACGCCGGGGTCACGCTGCACCTGAACGTGCCCTACGGCGGCAATTCCCATCACCAGATCGAGGCGCTGTTTAAAGCGGCGGCACACGCGCTGCGCCAGGCGGTTACACAAACGGGGAAAGGGACGCTGTCCACCAAGGGGACGCTGGAATAGACAGACTTTAGAAATCGGATAACCAGCCGTCAGAACGGGATCAGGAACGTCTGATATCTGATGTTTGAACGCTGAAATCTATAAAAGGGGTTTTGTTATGCTGATTTTTCCCGCGATCGATATTAAAAACGGGACCTGCGTGCGGCTGTATCAGGGTGAAATGTCCACCGCTGAGCAGGTGGCAAACAGTGCGCTGGAAGCCGCAGGGGCTTTCAAGGCTGCGGGCGCTTCCTGGGTCCACATGGTTGATCTCGACGGCGCGGTAGAGGGTGTGCGCAAAAACACCGGGATCTTTCTGGAGGTCGTGCAGGAAAGCGGGCTGAAAGTGGAGGTTGGCGGGGGCATCCGCACCATGACGGATATCGCTTTTTATCTCG
>ENA-OQEX01000792-OQEX01000792.1-human-gut-metagenome-genome-assembly--contig:-NODE-792-length-14435-cov-1.965124_pt1 | contig 14435 bp, 22 predicted proteins | sample MGYA00242802_ERZ504649 | MGnify/ENA primary metagenome ERZ504649 (study PRJEB26092, sample SAMD00036194) | human gut metagenome | host: Homo sapiens | study: EMG produced TPA metagenomics assembly of... | reverse complement strand
CCATTCTGTCTCGCATATTTGCAATTTCCGGATCAGATAATAATGCAGAAAACTTTTGAAATCTTGTTTATAAGATTTAATCATATACACCCTGCCTATATTTAACACAATGAAAGGAACCTGCGAACAGATTCCTTTCCATTTTTTCCTTAAGTTTATGATGTTGCGCTATGGAGGCGATGAATTCGTATGCGTAATTCCTGATTATAATAAACAGAAAATACAGGAGCTGGCTCATACCCTTCTGGATTCTCTGGAAGTGTTTTCTGCCAACAGCCGTGTGGGATTCCCCATTGAAGCAAGCATCGGATGGGTAATTGCCGATGATCCGGGGCTGACCTTGAATGATTATATCAATCTGGCAGATGAGAAAATGTATTCTGCAAAAAAAGCGCGGAAGGCTGAGCGAAAGATTTGATCTGGAGCTTTATCTTGTTTCTGACAAGAATCCCGCCACAATAAGTATCAGATTCAGGCTATGTCGGTGTTTTCATTTTGATCTGATATATTCTATGAATATAAATAACATGTTTTAACGCCTAAAAAGACACCAGATTCGTTCAGGAAAATCTGGTGTCTTATAAAAAATACCGTATCATTTTGAATCGCAAAACGTGCTTGCTCCAGATTTTTCCTGTCTACAAGTATTTCGTACTGCTTGGCTTGCTCCGCTGGATTTCCTGCACTTCCCACACGTCCCCGAATAGTTCCGCTGCCTGTCCTTCTCCCAGCTGATCTTTTACTTTGTACTTATACTTGATATTCTGACTATCCAGAATATCCCGGATCTCATTAAATCTTTTCAAGTCTGTGCCAATCCATAGGCTTTCTGAATTAAGTACTGTGAACATTTTTCCTCTCTCCTTCCGCGAACTTTAATTCACTCAATAATTTTTCCGAACAAGCTTCACGCTTTTGTTTGAATTACCGTACCATAATTATAGTATTATTTCAATATTGGATTTATATTTCTTATTACCCGCGGTCTGATTTTGTGTGCAAAAAAACAGAACCATCGATTTCTCAATGATTCCGCTTCTCAATTACGTGTGTTAGAGGATTCGAACCCCCGGCCTTTTGGTCCGTAGCCAAACGCTCTATCCAGCTGAGCTAAACACACATTTATTACTTGTGAAGTATTTGTCCCTCACAACAATGGATATTCTACACGATACCTGTGGTTTTGTCAACACCTTTTTGAAATTTTTTTAAAATATTTTTTTATAGGTATTTTTTGCACGATTGGTACTATTTTAAAGACTCTATCAGAGCTCTCTAACTTCTTCCAGCATGACGGTGCCTCCCTATCTCCTGGCTTTCTTCGCCTGCCAGTTCAGCACTGCGCCAATCATATAAATAGCCGGGAACATCAGCATTCGGATCACGGAAGCCGGATCGAAATCTCCGAAGATCATAGTAACGATCACTTCTGCCACAACCTCTGCAATAAGAAGGCCTCCCATTCCCACACAAAGGCCTGCATTCTCCACCTTACCAGCCTGTTTCACACCAACCACGCCAGCTGCCAGATAGATTACTCCTGCCGCCAGCACCATCACATTGCTTGCCGCCAACTGGCTGTAAGTCATACCGTTCTGATTCAGATATTCTACAACTGCGCTGTCACTGCTGCCCTTCACAACCAGGGAAAGCGTGTTTCCACTTCCAAATGCCAGCAGAACGCCAAGAAACAGAAGAAGCATGCCGCCAACCTTCAGGATTGTCTCTCCCGGTGCCTGTTTTTTTAACATAATCCAATACTCCTCACTTCGTAGATTTTCAAAATATTACAAAACACTGCCCTCGCTCCCAAAAATAAAAAAGCCCGAAACAGAGTCACAAAGGCTCTCTGTAAGTTTTCAAACAGCTTCTGACATCTTTTTAATAAAAATCACGGACAGACCTAAAACGTCTGTCCGCTAATTTCAAATTATCCGTAGTTCAAGAAACTATTTTCCTAGAGCATGTTTGAAAAAGGCTCTAGAGCGTCAAAGCACCTGCTTACGCATCCAGAAGAAACGCCTTATAAGCCTTCTTCGCCTCGTAAACATCCGCCTTGCTGGTAACCTCCCACGGTGCATGCATACTGAGAACAGAAACACCGCTGTCGATTACTTCCATACCATAAAGAGCTGCGATAAAAGCGATGGTTCCGCCGCCGCCTACATCAACCTTACCAAGCTCAGCTGTCTGGAAGCAAACCTTATGGTCGTCAAAAATTCTGCGGACTCTTGCCACATACTCTGCATTGGCATCATTGGAGCCGGATTTTCCACGGGCACCTGTAAACTTGTTGAGAACGATACCTCTTCCAAGATACGCAGAGTTCTTTTTCTCAAAAGCTTCTGCAAATGCAGGATCATAGCCGGCACTTACATCTGAGGAAAGCATGCTGGAATTCTTCAGAGCCTTTCTCAGTCTGAGATCTGAATACTGTCCCATTGCATCCAGGACCTCTGCTACACTGTTCTCAAAGAAATGGGACTGCATACCAGTTGCTCCCACGCTTCCGATCTCTTCCTTATCTACAAGGAGACAGCAGCTTGTACGCTTCGGTGCTTCCATCTCAAGAAGAGCCAGAAGGGAAGTATATGCGCAAACTCTGTCATCCTGTCCATAACCCGCGATCATGCTGCGGTCAAGACCACAGTCACGAGCTTGCCAGCTGGAACGATCTCAAGCTCTGCGGAAAGGAAATCTTCCTCTTCCACACCGTATTTCTCGTTCAGAATACGAAGTATATTCTCCTTAACAGCCTCTTTCTTCTCGTCATCCGGAAGATCCTTCAGCGGCTGGCTTCCAATCAGGATATCCAGCTTCTCGCCCTCAACAGCCTCGGAAGCTTTCTTCGCCATCTGCTGTCCAGCAAGATGGATCAGAAGATCTGTAATGTAAAGAACCGGATCATCCTCATCCTCGCCGACGGTTACATTTACAACAGTGCCATCCTTCTTCACAATTACGCCATGCATTGCCATTGGAAGAGCAACCCACTGATATTTCTTCACTCCACCGTAGTAATGAGTGTCAAGATAAGCCAGATCCGTATCCTCATATAACGGATTCTGTTTAATATCCAATCTCGGAGAATCAATGTGCGCACAAAGGATATTCATACCCTGTGCCAGATCCTCCTCTCCAATATGGTACAGGGCAATGATCTTCTGCATTCCAACCTGGTAAACTTTATCTCCTGCTTTCAGATCTTCGCCATTTTTCACCTTTTCTTCAAGGGAAACATAGCCTGCTTCCTCAGCCTCTTTCACAATCTGTGTGATACATTCACGTTCTGTCTTTCCTACATTTAAGAAATGACGATATTTCTTTGCCACAGTTTCCAGATCCTGCATATCAGCATCTGAATATGTGAGCCATGCGTTTGGACGTTCCATAATCTATATCCACCTTTCTCCTGTTTTCATTTTACACAGGGAAAATAATCCCTGTGTTTTCCTCATCCAAAATTCATTATAGCGTATAACTAGGTAAAAAGCTACCGGCAAATAGGTTTTCTTGCACAAATCTTTTGCCGCGCAGTCCAACACTTTGCACTGCCTTTTTTGATATATCCAAATCCGGTTCAAGGTCTCCTGTATCGGTTAAAACAAGCATATACTTCCTGTCGTCTTGGCACTGCATAGCCGCAGGAAGTATAGCCTTCTGACAGAAAAGACAGCCCTTCTTTTTCCAATTTACTGCAAAGCAGCTCCACAATTTCCGGCAGTGTTCTTTTCCCATCAATCAGTTTTTCCACTGCATATTTCAGCAACGCTCCTAAAGCTCCTGTCTGCTCACTGTCGATCAGCTGTTCCACATATCGCAGATCCACTTCCTGTTTTCCAATGGAAAAACCATCTCTGCCATGTACCTTTACTTTCAGCCTTTCCGGCTTATCCTGCGCCTTAAAATGACCGTAATAATCCTTCTTGGAACTGTTCAATGGCGTATTTTTTGACATGATGCGATGGCTTTGTGGTGCTTTAAATCCAGCTGCCGTATTCTCATTTAAAGGATAATCCCTGCAAAGTTCCCGGACTTTTTCTGTGATATCTACCGGCATATAATTGTCCATCTGGATCACGGTATCTGCAATATGGAAAAAAGCCCCGGAGCTTCCGGCAACCAGAATTGTGGAAATCCCCTCCTTTTCATACAGATCCCGGGCGCGTTCCAGGAATGGGGTGATCGGCTCTTTTTCCCGGCTGATCACATGCTGCATAAAGCGTCGCGCACCATAAAATTAGTAGCAGATGTATCTTCATCCAACAGAAATACCTTGCTTCCCGCCTCTATTCCCTCCACGATTCCTGCTGCCTGGGAAGTACTTCCGCTGGCATCTTCCGTAGAAAAACAGGTGGTATCTTTTTTATTGGGAAGGTCATTTATAAACAGGGAAATATCCACATCTTTCACAAATCTGCCATCCTCAGAACGCAGCTTCTGGGCTGTGGAATCCGTGATCACATACTCTCTTCCATCTCCCTGGATGTGGTTATACACGCCCAGTTCCAATGCATTCAGAAGGGTAGATTTGCCGTGATAACCACCACCAACGATCAACGTGATTCCCTTAGGAATTCCCATTCCGGTTATTTTTCTCTTATGGGGAAGCGCCATAGTCACCCGAAGACTTTCCGGCGAAGAAAATGTCACGCTCCCTTTCATCGGCTTAGATGAAATACCACTCTCTCTTGCAGAATCGCGCCGTCATTTACAAAAGCAACCAGGGAACGCTTCTTTAATTCTTCCCTGATATACGCCTGATCTTCTGCCAGGAAAATAGTATTTTCCAGATCTTTTCCACTTAAATTTCTGTATACAAATGCTTTTTCCACACAAACCGGGAGAAATTCAAAGAATATTTTCTCCAGTCTCCCGCATTTATAGTACGTCCATTTGCCGGAAATCCTACAAAAAACCGGACGGTAATCCCCTGCTCTGTAATCTCACAGGCCGTTCGCTCCAGCACCTCCTGACCGCATCTGGTCACGGAAATAAGTCCGCTTTTTCCAGAGCCTTTTGCCCGAAAAGTATAGCGGTTCACCTGCTGTTCAAACTGTCTGGTAAGATAGTCTGCCAGAGTAATTCTGGTCAGTTTATCTTTATAATATTCCGCTGGAAATCCAGCTTCTCTGTGGGAAATTTTCACACTGACATGGGACGGTGACGCAAATGGATCGCCCTGTACATGCTCAATTGACAAAACATATTTCTTAAACTGATATGCCCCTTTCAGGGATTTATAGGCAGGATAGCTCTTCCGATTGATGGAATGAAGCATGTCCTGCAGCTGATTTGATGACTGCATAAGTACCTCCATTGTCTATAATAACATTGTCAAGCAACGATATCACGCTCTAACTCTTCGCCGCATTCAGTAATAATACTAATTTTTCCCACAACGTAAAACCACCGCCCAGTCAGCTTCTTGCCAACAGACGGTGGTTTATTTATACATTTTTTAGGGAAAGGAAAGAGTTTTTCTTAAGAGTTCTTTCTCTTAAGATGTATATATCATACCTCATAATTGTGAAAGGTATTTGTCCAAATTATAATTTTTTTCTAAAATTTCTAAAATGAAAATAACTAATTCGTAACTGGCATCACAATTCCATCCCTGTTCTTCCCATTGTGTCCTGTTTTCAGATCATAACGTTTCATTATCTTCTGAAAGTCAGAACATAACTCTTACCATCCGTTAATACTATGAAGATTACTGTTCACGCCCTTCACAACAACACACTTCTCAATGCACAATGTCAGTCGTGTCTCTGATCCTTATTTCCATACGCTTCGCAAAATCTTGCTGCAAATGCCGGCGGCTCATTGTTGGCATAAAGGTGGGAAATATCGCCGAAGGAGCTCATACGGAAAGCAGCAATTCCCTGACGGCGTTCTTCTGTGGTCAAAGTTGTCACAGAGGATGGGGCAGCCACGCAGCCATGCCAAAGTACCATCGGAGAGATATTCAGCAGATGGCTGAGAAGTACACACTCCAATCCAAAATGACAGAAGAAAATAATCGTGTCATTATTCTCTTCATTTACTTTATAATAGTGACCTTTCCTCTCATATCCATGCTTCACGAGAAGCTTGTCGAACTCCTCGATCACACGGTCATACTCTTCTTTCACATGCCCTTCCTGCATAGCCTCATTCTCAAACCAGTGGTCATACTGGAAAAAGCGCTCGTCTGCCATCCAGTCCTGTGGAAGCCAGTCCCATGCAATAATCTTCTTATCTTTCACATCCGGGCGCCAGATCTGACAGGGAAATTCCTTCAGCCATTCACACTCTGTGGCTGTTCTTCCCATCTTTTTCAAGGTCGGAGCCGCAGTATCCTTCGCTCTTCCAAGGGGGGATACATAGAAAGCTTTTACATCTAATTTGGAAAGCTTCTGTGAAAGATACTCCACCTCTTTCCAGCCTTTTTCCGTAAGGGAATCTATATCATAATCCGGGTCACCATGGCGTACAATTAATAATTTCATAATGTCACTCCTCGTTATTTCGCTTTTGAATCACTAATACTTTCAAACTGTTTCTTATTTCATTGAATAATAACGATTTTAGCATATCTTCACAGATAATTCACCATATTTCTTACCGTCATTTCTTTACAATTTTTGTGAAAGAAGTATATAATAATGCTATATCAACGGGTCTTTTGACGCTCATATCTTATATGAATTCAAACAGACGCTGATCGGATCATACTTTAATAAATACAAGAACTAAGTGGACGCAATAACCACTTTCAGATTACATTTTATCCCTCAATATAACTCAATTTACGATTCAAGCGAGGTACCCACATGAAAAAACTTGCCGTCATTTTCCCAGGTGTCGGTTATACCTGCACCAAGCCCCTTCTCTATTATACTGCTTCCATGGCTGCTGAACGTGGTTATGAAATCATCCGCCTTGACTACGGCCAGGACATCCACACCTTCCACGGCCGCACCCCAGCGGAACTGGAACCTATCATAAAACTGGCAATAAAAAGAACGCTCCCCCAATTGGAAAACGTTCCTTTCTCTGAATATGATGATATTATTTTTATCTCCAAAAGCATCGGCACCACCATCGCCTGCCAGCTGGAAACAGCACTGCAGCTGAAGGGAAAAGTCCATCAATTTCTTATGACTCCAATTCCTTCTACCTCGTTATCTCTCCGATATCAACGGGCTCTTCTTCGCCGGAACCGCTGATCCTATATGCCGGAGTCCAAGATCCGCGCCGCAGCCAGAAACTTCCCTGATAAAACCGGCGGGATTTTCGAGGGCTGCAACCACTCCCTGGAGCAAAAAGGCGACACTTTAGGTGCGCTGAAGAATGTCAGACTGATTGTAGAATGTCTGGATAAAATGCTAAAAAACGCTTGAAAAAAGCTTTCTATTTGCCAGAGCGTGTTTCACGATTCCAATTTTACATATTTCCACTTATTGCAGCAGTTCCATTCAGCATTCCCATCCCCTGCAGTAAGCTTATAGTATCCCTTATCCCAGCTGCATAAGCAAGATCGGAATATCTCTCGTCCCGGGTCTGCAGGCAGGCGATGTAATCATCGATCACACGCTTTACAGTGTGGGATAATTGCAGCTGGTCATATCGTTCTTCCAGATACTTCAGATCCTCATTGTCCTGTCTGATGTAGGAATCATTTTCATCCACCCGCTGCTGCTCCATCACCATTTTCTCAATGTTCTGAAGCATAATCATTTTTGTTGTCATTTTCATTATTGATTTCCTCCTGATATGTACTTATAGATCACGGTTCATTGGTAACGTTTTCCCGAATCACACAAGCTGTTCTTCTGTGATTCCAAGCTATTTAGGGTTACAATTTAAGCAGTGATAAAAAATCCATTTTTCTCACACTTACCGTCATTATTCTACGTTTTATATCAAAATTTTGCAACAAAAATCGTCCGACAACTTTCCCTATAATTCGACAAAAGCGCTACTGTTCACTGGTAACGTTCCGCGAGGTGTTTTTTGTGAACAAAGTTCACAGAAAACCCGAGAATTAAGTTTGCGCAGCAAACGCTACTTCTTGTGCTTGTCACAAGAAGGTTTGTCTTTCTGCGCATCGCGAAGCGTGTTACTGATCGCGAAGTGAACAGTAAAACAAAAGCGGCTGGAAAAGCGTGTATTTACACGCTCTAAGCTACGCCCTAAATAAATCTCACCGTTTAAAGTCCAAGAGTATCGTTTACAAGAATAACATGTATTCTATCTTTATGACGAGAATATCTTGTAATCAGAAACTGACAGCAAATCGTATCCGGAGATTTACAGTCAAAACATTTCCCTGCGGTTTTGCAAGGTGTCTTCACCTCAAATCTCTGTGCATTCGCCGGAGCTGCCACATTTCTTGCCCGCTTCATAGCTGCATCAAGATCTGAACAGACCTTATTCATTCCCACAATGAAAACCACCTTCTTCGGTCCCTGGGCAATACAGGAAACCCGATTGGAATTTCCATCAATGTTTACCATAACACCGTCACTGGTAATGGCATTTGCACTGGAAAGAAATACATCCGCATCATACGCTGCCATCAGGCTTTCTCTTGGTGACATTTTCGCGCGATTAATATAATTATAATTTCCATCCTCCAATGCCTTGATCAGTCCAATCTCATGAGCACTTGTGCAGCCACCCATGGCAATACTGCTGCCTCCGGGATCAGTTCCAGTGCCTGCTTTACAGCAGCTTCTCTGTCTGCGGCGTAATAGCCTGACATATTGCGAGATTCCAGACCTTTGATCACATTTTGAGCCAATACTTCATTTCTTTTTTGCATATTAATATCCATTGCTTGCTCCTCCTGACATTGTTTTAGTATAAATTATAAGCCAAATTTCATTCTTTATCAACTTTCGACTTGACTCATTTTATATTTCGCCAGAGGGTAGTAAAAAAATATATTGTCATTTTTTTCAGAAAATTTATTTTAATTTTAAACTTCTGTGCTATAATGCCTTATTATAGAAATTTCAACGGATAAAACGAGGTAAACCTGGTGAAGAAAAAAACACTTGTGCCTCTTATCATTTTTTTACTGGGCATATGCCTTGTTGGTTTCATTGTATACAAAACAGACACCCACGAGAAGAACGAGAGACACATAACAGCACAATTAAACGCAACAACCTATGGGAAACGTATAAAAAATGAACAAGACCTGCATTATTTTATGTGCTTTTCACACGTATTTCCCCTTCATTTTATCCGCTTTATCTTCCCAAAATCCGGTCCAGATTTTCCAGAATTACATCAACATTGATTGGTTATGCAATATGTCCATTCCTTCCTGCCTTGATTGCTTTTTACAATCTTACTTATGTAAAAAACTGCTTCTATTATACGACTGCGCTACACTATGCACAAGAAAAACAATTACTGCGCAATACTTATATCTGCCCATGCATATTTCTGATATAAAATGCAATCTGATAGGGCAGTCTCTCTTCCGGCGTTTTCAACTCATTTCCCAGAATTTTCCTGATATTTCCGATACGGTACAGCACCGTATTGCGATGCGTATACAATTCTGCTGCCACAGCCTGAATACTTCCATTATGCTTCAGATATGACTGAAGAGTTTCCACATAACCGGCATGATATCTTCTGTCGTATTCTTCCAATGCTGCCAGACATTCTGTTTCCATTTCCTTCAGTATTTCTTTATCTTTCACCATATAAAGCAGACGGAACAACCCGCAGTCATCAAACTTTACCACCTGCTTCTTTTGTGTCATCGCTATGTGTGCTGCTGCCTTCGCTCTCTGATAGCTTACCGAAAGCTGGGAAATATCCATACATCTGCTCCCGATTCCCACGCACAATTGCAGTCCGGGCATACGTCTTTTTCCTCTTTTTATGGCACCCTCTACAAGACGACACAAATACTCTTCCGAAAGCGCATTCGCTACCAGCACAAAATCAGAGTTGTAATAAAAAAGCTTCCATTGTGAGTGATATCCTCCAAATACACCTGTATTCGATAAGACAGCTTTTTTCGCTCCACTGTGTCCATGGAGTCCAGTCCCTCACAAGTCATCAGCAGCACTTGAAAGCTTCCATCTACATCAAAATACTGTAATAAATCTTTTCTGTATGCATCCTGATTATCCGGAGTCTCAATAGCTGCAATCAGGGCGGATGCGATCTGCTCATCTGTAGTATCCTGTAAAAATACATGAATACTGAAGTCTTTTATCATATCTGATAAATGCACTTCCCAAGGCACAGTCAGCAGCGGAAGGTCATTTTCATCACAGTATGCTTTCAATTCTTCCGGCACCTCATAAATGTACTGTCCCACATTAATAACAAGCCTGATGCATGATACCGGTTCAGCTGCTGTGCAGATGCATCCAGTCTTCTTTTTCCGGAAAGCCAAGCCCGGTTGTCACTGCAAGCTCCTTTCCCCAGAAATTCTGTATAATCGTTGTATCCTCAAGAAGATGTACCCAGCTGATCGAATTGGACCATCCATTTTTTCCGGCCAGAAACTTCATTTCATATCTGGTTTCTGCTGTCAGCATCATATCCTGTATTGTAAAACTCATAAAACCTCCCTTTTTGTTACCCAAACCCATTCTGTAAAATGTTCAAATTTTTTCTTTATTATATCATATATTTTGTGTTGACAGCACATATTTTTCCCTTGATTTTTAGAATCCACCCCATAGTTTTTTCTCAATTTTGTGCTAGAATATAAGTAACTTAAAAAACAAATTAAAGGAGGCGTGAATATGAAATTCGCAGAATATACAAGTTCCCTGGATGCACTTCCCGTTCCAGAATGGATCATAGCAGAACGTTATATGTATTGTGACAATTTTATAAATGACTATACGAAGACTCGGCATTTTGATCTTCTGGCTTTTGTCAAACGTCTCTTTCGCAAATAATATGCACTTCTTTTCATAAAAAGGACATCCGTTTTTTCAGGATGTCCTTTCTTTTACTTTTACTTTTTCGGTAAATTCGAAGCATCAAAGGTGTCTCTACAAGCAGCATGGCAATCCATCCTGCCAGATAGGAATATGGCAGTGCCTCAATACCAAAATTCCATAACAAAACCATCGGTGCCGCTGCAATGACACGGACTGTCATATTGGTAAAGCTGCTCATCAAGGTCACCTTCAGATCTCCGATTCCACGGAAAAAGCCTTGAAGTGCATTTGTAACAGCGGGAAGAATATACATTACCGCAATCAAGTGGAGATAAACCACTCCATGTCCGATAACTTCCTCATCTTTTACAAATAATGACATCAATGGTCTGGCAAATCCCAGACAGATCAGCATAACTGCTGCTCCATAAACAAGCTCCAGTATCATTCCACATCGGAAGCCTTCCCTCATACGGTCATTTTTTCCAGCTCCTTTATTCTGAGCCATTAATGCGGTCATCGCATGGGCAATATTCTGTTCCGGTGTGATGGCAAAATCATCAATGCGATTAACCACTGCAAAGGCTGCTGCTACCGATACTCCCATTGTATTAACCAGTGCCTGTATTGCAATTTTTCCCATCTGTACAGTTGCCTGCTGCATGGCAGATGCCCACCCGTAAGCAATGGTTTTTTTCAAAAGCCTGGCATCAAAAACCAGCCATTTCTTCCCAAGCCGAAGAATCGGTACTTTTTTCTGTATATAGATAATACAAAACAAACAGCAAAGCGCCTCACTGAGTACTGTGGAAATTGCACATCCATTACTTCCAGCCTTTAATACAATAACAAAAAACAGGTCTCCGAAAATGTTCAGAATCGCACTGATGATCAGAAAGTACAAGGGGGATGCACTGTCTCCCAATGCTCTTAGAGTGCTTGAAAAAAGTTATATAAAAATGTAAACATTAATCCCAGAAAAATAATCCGCAAATATTGCACTGTCATATCCATAATGGACGGATCTACCTGCAATAACAGCAGAATAGGTACAGCAAATATTACACAAACCAATGTGAGAAAAAACGAAAAGACCGCACCAGCAACAGAGTTGTACTGATCTGTCTGTGCAAAGTCTCATAATCTTTCGCTCCATACTGAATCCCCATCAGGATACCTGGCTCCCATACACAATCCGTTCAGAAATAATATCATCAACGTGCTGACCGGATTACAGATTCCCACAGCCGCCAGGGCCTCCTTTCCTACAAAATGCCCTACAATAATGCTGTCAACTGCATTATAGGTCAGCTGAAACAAATTTCCCAAAACAAGAGGCACTGTAAAATTAACAAGAATGGGCATGATTTTCCCAGTAGTCAGATCTTTTGTCATATTCTCACACTCCCAACCACAAATTTTGCACACTCACATTTTAGCTTAAAAAAATTAATTTCACAATGTCCTATTTTAACATTTTATATAGCATATTCTAATCGGATATGTTAAACTATAATTTGTCACTTTCTCTGTTTCATTGATTGTAATAAAATGATATGAGTGTCAAAAGGTCTTTTGACACTCATTTGATACCCGGATTGCTACGCAGCTACGCTGCTCCCGCAATCCTCCAAAACATTCGTAATCCGCTCATTTTTCTTTGAAAAATGGCTACTTACTCATGTTTTTGCGGGTCAAGAGGTCAAAAATCCTCTTAAGCAAGCTTGCATCGGCTTTCTGACCTTTTGACCCTGGTATCATCATATTATAAATTGTAAGAACTAAGGAAAACTGTAACATGCTAAATAAAAAAGATTTCTTAAAATATGCATCGACATTAGCATTTCCGATTATGCTCCAAAATCTGATCGGAACATTGGTAAACATTGCAGACACGGTAATGCTTGGATACGTGAGCCAGACTGCCATGTCGGCTTCATCGCTTGCGAACCAGTATACGTTTATTCTTTTCTGCTTATATTATGGAATGGCAACAGGTACTTCGGTTTTATGTGCCAGTACTGGGGAAAAGGTGATAAAAAGACTGTAGAAAAGATTCTCGGCTTAGCAGAGCGATGCACCTTAATTATCTCTCTGATATTTTTCCTTATCTCCTTTTCCATGCCAACTACGGTTATGAAGATTTTTACAGACAATCCTGATACAATTGCTGCTGGAAGTGAGTATTTGAGGGTACTTTCATTTTCACTTATGTTTATGGGATTCTCTCAGGTTTTTATGAGTGCCCTTCGAAGTATCGGAAAGATAATGCTGCCTTCTGTTACATACATTGTCTCCCTTTGTGTCAATGTACTTTGTAATGCATCCTTTATTTTTGGATTGTTTGGTCTTCCAAAGCTCGGTGTTACCGGTGTTGCACTTGGCACTGTGATTGCCAGAATCTCAGAAGTGTTGATTTGTCTGATTTACTCATTACGCAGTTCAGACGTCAGATTCAGAATAAAATATTTCTTTGCAAAATCAGATATTCTGTTTCAGGACTTTATAAAAATTGCCACTCCGGCCGTGATAAATGACGTTGTCTGGAGTTTTGCCAATTCAGCATTTGCAGCAATTCTTGGTCATATTGGTGATGATATGGTTGCAGCAAATGCCGTTGCTGTTATGGTGGTAAATATCGGCGCTATCGCCTGCCGTGGTTTTGCCAACGCTACTACGATCATTGTCAGTCAGGAACTTGGGAAAGACCGCATCGATACAGCAAGAGAGTACGGAAAACGAATGCTTAGAATAACATTTATTGTCAGCCTGATCGGATGTGTCGTTATTCTGGCGATCCGTCCTATGATACTGGATTTCTACCGGGATAAATTAACAGAGACGGCTATTTATTATCTTGGCATTTTTATCATTATGACAACCTGGCGTTTTGTGGGCGAAGGTATTAATACCTGTCTTATATGCGGCTGCTTCAGGGGTGGCGGTGATGCCAGATTTGGAATGATCGTAGATACTATATTTATGTGGCTTGTTGCAGTCCCACTTACTTTTCTTGCTGCATATGTTTTTAAACTGCCGCCTGTCTGGGTATACTTTGTCATGACCCTGGACGAGTTCGAAAAAATGCCTGTGGTATTCATTCACTATTTCAGAAATAAATGGCTTACGAACATTACCAGAGATTTTGAGTGATTGCAGTTACCGTAAAGTTTTCTAAACAAGTTGATAAAAAACAAGACTGTCAGATTAAAGTTTCGGTAAATAAGGGGTAACATCATACTCCTGAATGAATTTTACAAATTTAGTTAACTGATCCGGTACAAAAACACCCTTTTTCCAGATGATACCAAATTTACTGGTGATTTCCGGGGATACCGGGATCACAACAAAATCACGGGGATTGGTAGCGAGAGAGGAATACAAAAAAGCCCCACATTTACCACCCCGGACAAAATTAAGGACAGTAACGAGCTGGCTGCAGTACATGTGGACATTTGGTGTGATCCCGGCACTGCGCAGACGGGTGATGACTGTCTGGGTTTGAACAGAGTCCGTATTGAATAA
>ENA-OQEX01000791-OQEX01000791.1-human-gut-metagenome-genome-assembly--contig:-NODE-791-length-14435-cov-6.702334_pt1 | contig 14435 bp, 29 predicted proteins | sample MGYA00242802_ERZ504649 | MGnify/ENA primary metagenome ERZ504649 (study PRJEB26092, sample SAMD00036194) | human gut metagenome | host: Homo sapiens | study: EMG produced TPA metagenomics assembly of... | reverse complement strand
ACGCCATCGAGCTGGCCACCAAGAACGGCTTCACCTCCATGGTTTCCCACCGTTCCGGCGAGACCCCGGACACCACCATCTCCGACCTGGCTGTGGCAAAGAACACCGGCCAGATCAAGACCGGTGCCCCGGCTCGTGGCGAGCGTATCGCCAAGTACAACCGCCTGCTCGAGATTGAGGAGGAGCTCGGCTCCACCGCTCAGTACGCCGGCTACAGCGCTTTCAAGGCCTGCAAGAAGTACATCGCTGAGTGAGCGTAGCCAGCGCATCATGAATGCGTTGACATAGAAATACCCGTCGTGTTCCAAGTCGAACGCGACGGGTATTTTCGTTGCTATGAGTTCGAAGGCACGAAAAAAACCATCACAACGCGGCGGCGCCGGCCCGGTCGCGTTCTTCGTGGCATTGTTCATCGTGGCTTTGGGAACCATCCAGTTGGCATCGACATTCCATACCTATGCGTTGAATCTGGCAGAGCTTAACGGACTGAAAAAACAGGAAGCGGCGTTGGTCGCGCAGAAACGCGAGCTGGAGAACGATATCGCAAGATGGGATGACAAGGCGTATGTCACCGCCCAGGCCAGGGATCGTTTGGGATTCGTCTTCCCCGGCGAACAGGCGATTCGTGTCGAGCATCCCGAAGCGGTGACCGGCAAGAGCGAGCCGAAAAAAGGGACGACATACGACGAATCACCGAAAACCGCCCTGCCGTGGTATAAGGAACTTGCATATTCCTTCAAGCAGGCGGATCGGTCGGATCCCGTGAAGGCCGACTCGACGAAACAGTCGCAGCATGCCGGCGAAGAAGACAAACAGGACAGTCAACAACAGACTGGCCAATCGCAACAGGACGGTCAGCAGCCGTCGGAAGACGGACAGGAGTGACATGGACATGACGATTATCGAACAGGCCAAGGGTTTGGCGGACAAAGTGCTTGCCCAACCCGCCACCGAACATGATATCGCCGTGGTGGAGCGTCAGCTTGGACGTTACCCGCGCGGCATGGTCGCCGTCGGAGCCCGTTGCGTATGCGGCCGGCCTTTGGCTGTGGTCACCCGGCCGTTGCTTCCAGGCGGTGTCCCGTTCCCGACGACCTGCTATCTGACCGGGCCCGAAGCGGTGAAGGCCATCTCCCACATCGAAGCCGAAGGCAAGATGAAGGAATACAACGATATGCTGGCCGAAAACGAGGATCTGCGTGCCGGATACGAACGTGCCCACGAACTGTACCTCGCGTTCCGCCATGAAATCGCTTTGGCCTTGGAAGACAGCGAGGAACACATCGAAGGCACCAGTGCCGGCGGCATGCCGGTGCGTGTCAAATGCCTGCACGCGTTGTTGGCCCAGACGCTGGTGATGGGTGAGGGCGCCAACCCCATCGGTGATATGGCCCTGTCCGCCATCAAACATGAGTTCGATCCGGCCGTATGCCGTTGCGCAGTGGAAAACGAAGAGTAGAAGGTGGGAGTAATGAAGTCGGTAACCGTTGCCGGTATTGATTGCGGCACGAATTCGATTCGTCTGAAAGTCTCGCGTGTGAGCGAGGACGGTGTGGAAGACATCGTTCCGCGCATCCTGCGGGTGATTCGTCTCGGTCAGGACGTGGACAAAACCCATCGCTTCGCCGACGAGGCGTTGGCGCGCGCCTATGAGGCCGCCCGAGAATTCGCCGGCGTGCTTGCCGAACATCCCGTGGACGGCATCCGCTTCGTGGCCACATCGGCCACCCGTGATGCCGAGAACCGTGAGGAATTCGAAGACAACATCGAGAAGATCTTGGGCGTGCGTCCCGAAGTCATTCCAGGCACGGAGGAAGCGGATTTAAGCTTCCTTGGTGCCACCAGCATCGTCCATCGCGAGGTCGAGGCCCCCTATCTGGTGGTCGATTTGGGCGGAGGTTCCACCGAACTGGTGCTGGGAGGCGACGGCGTCACCCATCCGAGCACGCAGGTGCAGGCCGCGTTCTCCATGAATATCGGGTCTGTCCGTATGACGGAGCGTCATCTGAAAAACGACCCGCCGACCGAGGGGCAGATCGCCGAGGCGGTCGCGGATATCGACGCGCATATCGACGAGGCGTTCAAGATCGTTCCCGCCGGCAAGACCCACACCATCATCGGCGTGTCCGGAACGGTCACCACCATGACCGCATTGGCTATGGGATTGACGGAATACGACCACACCGCCGTGGACGGCGCACGCTGCACGCTGGAAGATGCCTATGCCGTTGACGACCGGTTCCTGCACATGCCTCGTGAGGAGCGTCTGACCTACAAGACTATTCATCCCGGACGCGTCGATGTGGTCGGCGGCGGCGCATTGGTGTGGAACCGTGTGCTTGCCAAGGTGTCTGAAGCCGCATATGAGGATCATGGCCAGCGCATCGACTCCTTCATGGCCAGCGAGCATGGTCTGTTGGACGGCATCGTGCTGGATTACGGCAAGAGATTGCTTGCTGCGCGCTGACGTGGCATAATAGCTTGGCGTCGGCTTTTTCTTCTGGCCGGCGCAAAGCCTCCATGGCGAAATCGGTATACGCAGTCGACTTAAAATCGACCTCTTCGGATTGCGGGTTCGAGTCCCGCTGGAGGCACTTTTGGAAACCGCCAGAAATGGCGGTTTTCCTTTTATTTCCAACGGTTTTCAGACTTTCCTAATTCACTCCAATTCACTCCAAATCACGTCATTTCTCTATAAAACGTGGGCAAAATGTGGGCACGGAATCAAAGGTACATGTGCTGTCGCACGTATGCTTCGACCTCAGCGTTTTCCTCTGGCGTGCCGATGGTCAGAAGCCAGACGGCATTGTTCTTGCGCTGCACGTTGCCCTTGCGAAGGCATTTGATGAGTCCTGCGGCTTCGAGCTTCTTGGCGATTTTGCCGATGCGGTTGTAGGCCAGCTGCTCGCGCTTCGGATTGCGCGGCTCATTGCCGATCGCCACGAGCTCATCCATTGACTGTGGGAGCGTCATGCCCCAATCGATAGCGATTTTGAGCCAGCCGGAAGCGTAGGTGCGCGGCATCATGTGCTTCTCCTTTGCTGCCTTGTCCAGCGGCCAGTCAGCGGTGAGCCATGCCATGCGGCTGAGCAGGGCGTATTGCGCGAAGTCGAAACTGCGTGCGCCCTTGTGGGTGACGGTGAGTTTTCCTTGGCTTGCGAGTTCTTCGACTGCCAGCATGTTGCGGTATCCCATTTCACGGTCCATTTCCGACCTCCAAGCCATGCGTTACAATGGGTTTGGAAGTCTTTGAGTGAGGCTTCATGTTTTACCTCCGCGGTGCCGTTAACACTGCGGAGGTTTTTTGTTCTGAAACACATTATACGCTAACTTGCAAACATGTGTGTATGGCGTGTTGTAAACAAGGGCGCATATTAACCTTGCAAGCGGAAAATACTAACTTGCAAACATGAAATATACATATATAACATATGTAACAATTTTCATTCTTCATACAGCGCCAATGCGCCGAAATGAAAGAATATAAAGACTTATAAAGACTTATAAGGCAATATAAAAGCCCCACAATCGTGGGGCTTTGCTGTTCTTAGAGGCTGTTCACGGCATTGTAGAATTCCTGCGCGTCCTCGGCCTTCTTAAATTTCAGGGGCAGTGAGCGCAACGCACTGTATTTCCATGTGACCGTGCGCTTCTTCAACACCACGCCCTGCAGGTCGCTTACCTGGTATGCTTCGGTCTTCTTGTACCGGTGCAGATACGTGGTGCCCATATCCACTTCCAAGCGATTCGCATAAAGCCGGATAGCTAAGAACAGTGGGTGGGCGAGCCTATCGCACTCATAGATAGCGCCCGGCGCGGGCTGTGGTCGTTTCGCCATGATTACTCCCTTCTCTTTTTTGCCTTGATTCTATCTCGCTCAGATGATGCTGACACGCTCGGCCATGACTTGCCGGAAGTCTCCGAGGACTTGTGTCGTTATGTCGAGTTCATCATGTTGGCACGGAATCATCTGTACATTCTTTTCAAGAGCGCCTAGCCGATTTTTGCATCGAGAAACGCATGATCGCCATCGACATAAGCCCGCTCGATCAACTCATGCGTATCGGCGTAAAGCAGATCGTTGGACGGATACTCCTTCGCCATCTGACTTTGGATGTCCTGATCGGAAAGCGACGGGTCAAGAATCTTCGCCATGATGGGGAATACGCTGTCGATCTCATCATGTGGCCCATCGACGTAGACGCGGATCATATCGTTCTCCCCGTATCCGAGCACTGCCCCGTAGACCAGCACGTCCACTGACGATTGGCCCAGTCTCCCGTGGAGAGCGTCTGCGGTGGAGAAAGCGCCGGTGCGATACTCCGTCCGATAATAGGGGCCGGTCGAATCGCTCGGCGTGAATTTCTCGACGTCGGTTATCTGCGTCGAGGAGTTCGCGTTGAACTCGTCCACAAAGCTCTGCGCCGTCTTCTCGTCTTCCTGTTGTTGTGGCTTCGACTGCTGCGTGCTGACGTCCGGCGTCTTGGCCGTCGTGGAATCCGGCTCCTGCTGGCTTCCGCAGCTACAGGCCGTCGCCAGGAGAAGCGTCGCAGCTGTGATGGCAATGATTTTTTTACGCATTGAAAACCTTTTCTTTGGTATCGCTAAAGGTGATTCGTCCGTTAGGTGAGACGTTGAGCATGGCTTGGTAGTCCGCAAGCACCTGCATGGTCACGTTCAGCTCGTCTGCTATCGACCATAGGTCATCGTCGTACATGTGTTCGAGCAATGCAAGCTCGGCAGGATCGACGAGCGTGAGGGCGGTCTGCGTTCTCGCCCGTCGCTCCTGCTTCGAACGATTGTTTGAACAGCCGGTGTCGCCATGCTGCCAATGCAGCAGCTCGTGTACGAGGGTGCAGCGTTTGGCCGTATACGTGAGCCGACGATCGATGAGGATGACATGATTCTCGTCGTCATAGCAGCCCCATAGTCCGTTCGGCAGGATGGCGCTGGATACGGTTACGGGCAGTCCGACAATGGCGCGGCGCATGGCACCGTAGGTCATGCGCCGGTCGATCGGCAGGTCAGGCAGGCTCGTCGTAATCCGGCCCAGCCTCTCCATTGATTGCCTCCTGCTTGCCATGAGCGTTATAGGCGGCAAGACCATAGCCGCCAGACCGCACCTTCGCTTCCGCTTCCTCAATCGCATGACGCCTCGAATTCGTCACGATGTCTTCTGCCGATATGCCGCTGGCATTGCTGATTCGTTCCAGGTCGCCGATTGTCAGAGGGCGGCTGAGATTCGCGTGTTTGTACCAGTAATCGCGGCTGAAGCCGCAGGCTTTCGCGAAATCGGCGACGGTCATGCCGCTGGCTTTCTGGATCCTTATGCACTCGTTCATTATCTGTGTGGCGAGTGGGGTCATTTCATTTGCTTTTCGTCCCATATCCATCATTATAGCCAAATAAATACCCAATTGTGCCCAATTTGTGAAGATGTGTATAAATGAATACATAGATGTAGTTAATTAAATACACTGTGAAGTATCGAAAGGAACGCAGACATGATGAGTGTAAAAAAGACCAAGACCCCCGACCACTACCCGTGCGGCCACATGCGCGGCCCCGGCTGGCACGACTGGCGCGCTGCCTCACCAAGCAGGGAATCGAGGAGGATGAATGGCCGGTCTGACGGAAACAGCCAGCAGAAACCTCAAAGCCGAACTCGCCAGACGCGACAAGACACGTGCCGACCTTGCAAACGCTTGGGGATGCACCCTCAAGACCGTCGACCAAAGGCTCAATGGAAGCATCTCGATGACCATCAAGGAAATCGAAGAAGCCGCACCGGTCTTTGACATGGACTCCATGCAGCTGCTCATGCTCCTCATCCAGCCGATTGACAGCATCAAACAATTCAAAGCCTAAGGAAACCGAACATGAGCCAGCTCCTTAACCCACCGAAACCGCCGGAATCAAGGAAAACCATGAAACCAAGAATCGAACTCATCGGCACCACCGGCTACGCCATCCGCATCCAGGAAGACAAGAGCGGCCAACTCATCGAACTCCACGCGGACGGCGAGGAAGTCCTTGCGGACATCCCCGAAAGCACCCTCGACAACTTCGCCTACAGCCTCAACGACGACTTGGGAAACATGCGATGAGCCAATCATTCGAACTGCGAATCATCGAGGACGGCACGCACAGCAGCGACCACAGCTGCCTCATCGGACTCAGATTCGACATGGCAGACGGATACCAGGAACACATGCTCAACAAAACCGACCTCATGAACCTCCGCCGCGAAATCGGACGAACACTCAAAGAACTCAACCAGAAGAAGGACAAGAAATGAACATCTTCCAACAGCGAGAAAAATCATCGAAGACCTCATCACGGCATGCAAGGACCACGACGAAGAGAAAACCAACCACCTGCTCAACCAACTCACGGAACTCGACAAGTCAGCCGAACAGAAGCCACTGCCCGAAGAGCCGAAGGAGCGGGGCTTCTATGTCACCGCGAATGATGGTCGGCTCCTGCTTAAGGACATCGATGATGACTGGTCGGCGCGCACATGGGATGACTGCTCGGCTAATCACATGTGGAATGGCAATAGACAGTATGCGAAGTGGCCGACTGTCTGCGAAACGCTCCCGCCCGAAGCCTTCCCGTTAAAGCGAGTGAACACTGGAGACGGTAACGATGACTGACACGATCACCATTCACGAACAGCAAGGCTTCTCGACCAGCCGCATCCAGCCGACCAGCATCCTCGCCAGCACATTCAAGATCGACAAGAAAGTAGACAAGACGATCATCTTGCTGAGCCAGTACCTCGATGGAAGGTTCGTCCTGACGTTGAACGACTCGCGTGCGGAACTCACCGCCGAGGAACTAGACAGAATCGGCGAACTATTCCGCACGCAAGCCCGGAACATGATCAACAATCGGAAAGATTGAGCGACTGCTTCAACATCACGGCAATGAAGGTCGTCTCACCTTGTGGGAGAAGTTGGAAACCGACCGGCTCCCAACCATCCATCTGCTCGGCCAGTTCAGGCGCCGAGCCAAGGAAATCAAGGGTAAGGCTCCTGACAGCACCGACCTCGGCAGGAAAAAGCTGTGGACTGGCGACGTGGAACGTGACCATCCGATACTCCGTTTTCATCCAAAATCACCTCCCTTCAAGAAGACAAGAAGACATCATGGACAACAATATCGAACCCCAGCGGAAGCCGAACTACACGCGCCGCCGCATCAAATTCGCCCTCGCGGTGGTCGCCCTCATCGTCACATCCACACTCATGCTCACCTGGCATGACGGTGACACCACCGCCGCGCTCATGGTGGAAGGCGTGTACATCGCCACGCATTGTGGCTGATCGTCAGATTCGCGCCACGCGACTAAAAGACTTCCCACTGGCCGGCAGTCCAAACAAACAACCCAATCGGATTGTTCCGCGGGACACCCACGTTCACTCATTCGTCGGCCAGTGGGGACACATAACTGAATATCGATTATTATCCACGCGCCGACGATACCTGCCTTACATGCACTGTCGGCGCATTTGGCTGGGCGACGGTTCGCCCGTCCACGGATTCCAATCTCTTCTCTCTCTATCAACCACGCAGCGCTCCGGTGCCTGCAAACCCTTTCAAGTCCGCCTGACGGCTTCAGTCACCGTCGGCCACGCCACCGGCCGTGAACACGTTCAGGTCGTGTTCCAACGATCAAAGGGGCGCTCGGAATCCAAGGACGGCATCGGTTCGACACCGATACCAGCCACTCAGCCCATCCACTCAGCCCCATCCACTCGTCATGGTGGGGCACCACAACGCCAACAAGCAAAGGAAAGCAATGACCAGCAAGGAAAGCAGGACGCTGAGATTCACACTCTCGGCCGAAGTCATCGGAAATGAGAACGCCACCCACTCGATCATCGGCGAATTGATGGACATCAAAGCCAACTACAGCAAGGATGTGGCGAAGTGAAGCTCCATTTCGATAGCGAGAGCGGCGTTTTCACCATCAAGCCAGAGTCCAAGGCAGAAATCACCAAGCTCAGGACGTCCGCGTTGGGCATCGCCAATCTGCTGGTCGATTATTTCGACGCCGACATCATCAAAGCAGACATAAACAAGCCAAGCAATCAGCAGGGAGCCTGAAATGAAGCGTATTCCACTCAAGGATACGGAACGCTACACGATCGAGCGCTTCCGGCAGTGCAAGAAGACGGAACGTCATCTCGCGTGGCTGAAGAGCCGCAAGGCCGGTGTGGGAGGTTCGGACATGAGCACGATTCTCGGCCTGAACGCTTTCAAAACGCCTTACGAATTGTGGCTTGAGAAGACCGGCCGCGTGGAGCCGGAGGACATTTCGGACAAGTGGGCGATCGTCAAGGGCAATGCCCTGGAAAACGAGCTTCGTAAGCGTTTCCGCGCGCAGCATCCGGAAATGATCGTCACAGACGGCACCGACAAGCAGTTCATCAGCCGCGAAAAGCCGTACCTGCGCGCTTCCCTTGACGGCATCCTGCAGAAAGAGAACGGCGATTTTGGGATCCTCGAAATCAAGACGGCGAGCAGCCGTCGAGCGGGGGACTGGCATGACGAGGACGGCAACCTCCGAATTCCGCCTTACTATCTCGCACAAGTCGAGTTCTATGCGTTCGTCACTGGATGGACGTGGGGCTACGTGTACGCGGCCATCGGAGACGACGAGCCGGTAGAGATACCGTTCAAGGCCGACGTGGAGGACATGGCCGCGATCGACAAGGCCGCAGCCGACTTCTGGCATTTCGTCACCACCGGCACTCCACCGCAGTTGACCGGCGGTGACGTGCAGAAGGCGTTCCCGGAACCTACGCCGGACATTGTGGACGAAAGCGACGATGACGACCTGTACGACCTGCTCGCAAGATACGAGAGCGCCACCGGAATGCTGAATGACATGAAGTCCGCTCAGAAGGAATTGCGGGAGCAGATCATTCTGCGCATCGGCTCGCACACCGGCATCAAGTGCGGGAATTTGCAGGCCACCTACAAGCCGATGACACGCAAGGAATACACCGTCAAAGCCACCACCTACCGCAAATTCGCGCTCAAAACCATCGAAGAAAAGGAGCAATAAAAATGGGAGCAATCGCACAGCAGGCGCAGGGACAGCAGTTACAGCCACTCAATCCGAAGGGCAAGCTCAAGCAGCTTGTGGAGCATTCATGGCCGCAGATCGCACGCGTCATCGGCGGCAACCTCGACAGCGAGGCGCTGTTGCAGATGTGCATCAGCAGCATCAACCGCACTCCCGCATTGGCCGACTGCACGCCGGTGAGTGTCCTTTCCTGCTTCATGCAGTGCGCGGCACTTGGCTTGCGCCCATCCGACGTGGATGGATTGGGACAGGCGTACATCCTGCCCTATGGCAACAAGAACTATGCCACAGGGGAGAAGCAGGCCACGTTCGTCATCGGCTACAAGGGCATGCTGAAACTGTTGGAGAACAGTGGAATCTACGCGCAGCCGCGAGCCGTCTACGAGGATGACAACATCAAGCTCAAGCTTGACGAAAATGGCGTGCCGACCATCGAATGCCCGGACGAGATGAACGTGGACGCCGACCACAGCGAGGACAAGCTGAAATTCGTGTACCTCTCCGTCCAGCTGCCGAATGGCGGACGATACGCCGACTACATGTCGAAACGCGACCTGCTCGAATACCGCGAGAAGTACGCGCCACGTAATCGCAGCCGTCAGATCACCGGCCCGTGGGTGAAGAACTTCGTGGAGATGGCGAAGAAGACCATCATCCGCCGCAGTTTCAAATATCTGCCGGTCAACATCGAGCGAAGAAGGCCGCGAGCGTGGACGAGACCACACCGGATTACAGCGACGTGTTCCAGCCGGTAATCACCGATTCGACTGATGACGTGACCGCCGAGGTCATGGACACCGACACTGAGGCCGATTCGGAAGCAAAGGATGGTGAGTGATGGCCGGAGAAACCGTAATCACCGTGGTGGGCAACCTCACCGCAGATCCTGAGATGCGCACGACCCGTAATGGTTCCACGGTGGCGAATTTCAGCATCGCGGCCACGCCGAGAGTGTTCGACAAGCAGTCGAACCAGTGGGTTGACGGGGACGCGCTGTTCCTGCGCTGTTCCGCCTGGCGTGACCTTGCCACTCATTGCGCGCAGAGCCTGAGCAAGGGCATGCGTGTGATCGCGCAGGGCCGTTTGCAGCAGCGCTCCTATCAGGCGCAGGACGGCTCCAACCGCACTGTGATCGAGTTGCAGGTTGACGAGATCGGACCGTCGCTCAAGTATGCGACGGCGCAGGTGCAGAAGATGCAGTCAGGCGGATACCAAGCAACGCCAATGGCGGCGGCTATCAGCAGCCGCAGCAGGCACAACAGCAGTCGCAGGCTCCTGCCGATGATCCGTGGGGCGCGCCAGCCGGAGAGCCTGACTTCTGATGCGCGAATGGTTGGAGCCACCGGACGTTGAACCGGTATGTCCCAAGCATGGGTGCGCGCTGTATCCGGCGCGCACCATCCATGACCCGAATGTGAGGCCGAAAGCGAAGACCATTACGCGGACATTGGCGATGCCGACATTTGGATTTTGGAGGACGAATGACGCAGGAAACCACCATTGACGTGCCGAAGGCCTACTGGTGGACCCAGAACAAGCGTGGAGACTGGCGGGCGAAATACCGGCGCACCAGCGTCGTGAAAAGACGTGCCTACCTCACCTACCGCAGTCTCATCAACAGCGGCAAACTCAAGCCGCCAACCAAATGGCCAGTGCACGTCACCGTCATCATCCACCCCTTGACACACGGCAGATTCGATCCTGAGAACGCGGCGCCGATGGTCAAGGCAATCTTGGACGCCATCACACAAGCCGATTTCTGGCCGGACGATAACGCCAGATACGTGGTCGGCCCGGACTACAGGCTAGGCGAGCCAAGCACCGAAAAAGGCGTCTACCACATCACCATCCGAATCGAAGAAGAGGAGCTTTGACATGGCTACGAACGTGACCGAGAAAGACAAGACACTCAACGAGATCATCGACTGGGCGAAAAGTCGCTGTCATGAAGCCGCACTTTCCAGATTCGACGTTCGCAGAAAGAGCGACCGAGACTTCTATGACGGCCAAGTTAACGCATTCCATGAAATTCTAGAGCTTTGCTGTTCCATGCTCGGCTACAGCGGTTCCATGCCTTCAGAGGTACCCAATCAAAGCGAGGACGCGAAGGAATAGTTATGTGGTTCAAACGCAAATACAACGAATATGGGTGTCCAATGTGCGGCAGACTACCAGTAATCAAGGCATGGCAAACGGAAAAATACCACGAGAGCCGCAAAGTAAGGACAACACTCACAGTCTACCGGCTCCAATGTCCACGTGGACATATCTCTACAAGCTGGTTCAGCCACGCCGCACTCGCAAGCAGGCAGTGGAAAGAACTCGTGGACGAGTACAAGGGGAAGGATACGAAATGAGCGCGTACCAACCTGTTCTTGACCCCGCCTGCGGCGGCCGAATGTTCTGGTTCGACAAGTCGGATGATCGCGTGCTTTTTGGTGATGTGCGGGATGAAAGCTGGGAATTGTGCGATGGGCGTAGGTTCGATGTCAGGCCGGACATGCTGATGGACTATCGTGACCTGCCATTCCCTGATGAGACGTTCCGCATGGTCGTGCTTGACCCGCCACACCTGCGCAATGCGGGCGATACGAGCTACATGGTGCAGAAGTATGGGTGTCTCGACCAAGAGACGTGGAAGACCGACATTAAGACCATGTTCGACGAGTGTTTCCGCGTTCTGAAGACTTACGGGACATTGATTTTCAAGTGGAATGAGACGCAGATACCCGTCTCGCAGATTCTCAAGCTCACAGCGCACAAGCCGCTCTTCGGCAACAAGCAGCCGAATCGCACGGGAACACACTGGATTGTCTTCATGAAGGAGGACGCGAAATGAGTAAACGGTACAAGGTTTGCCCACTTTTTTGGAGTGATTACGGCGATGAGCGCACCTTGATGAATATGGGTGTGTTTGAAGAGTTGCTGAACGAGGGTTGGAAGATTCTGCGGGTGGATATCATGCCACCAACGGAATTGAGTAATAACGCCGTTACCGCGACGAACGTCTACATCCTTGAGAGGGAGGCTAATGATGATTAGTCAATACGACAAGGACATGTGTTGCCTGTATATCGCTGAGGGGATGAACTACATCTGGCAACAACGAGAGAACCAAGAGCTTTCCCGAATACTTGAATCATTGGCCGATAGGAAGCTCATGAAGCGTGTCCATGGCGGGTATGCGATCACACTCAAGGGCCTGTTGGCAGTCAAGGTGTGGAGACTTCACCTGTTCCTGTTCCATCACGATGAATGCAAGTACTTCATGAGGAAGAAATGAGCAGGGCTGAGACCACCGCCATGCTGTCCAAGCTGGTCGAGAAGAGGTTGAAGAATCAGACCGCTTTTTGGGCGAGTGAGGTCAATTTCGACCGGAACACGCCTGATGAGCGGCGAGTGGACTATGTGGGCTTCAAACCTTGGAACATCAACGGCGAACCGGTGCCCGCAAGCGTTGAAAAAGGCTGCTTCGAGTTCTACGAGGTCAAGTCATGCATGGCTGACTTCACGAGCGGCAACGGCCTGACCTTCTACGGTGATTCAAACTTCCTCGTCTGCACGAAGGAATTGTGCGACGAGATTGTGTGGCGGAAGATGGTGCCGCCGCGTGTGAACGCGATTCTGACACCGGATTCGACCGGCTCGAAACTGATTCTCGACTATGTGCAGTCCTACAACGACCTGTCATACAGGAGGCGTCCGGCAAGCGAAATCCTGTGGGCCATGGTCAAAGCAAACGGAAAGAGGACTAATTGAGCATCATGCTGGACGAGGCGCAAGCTACGAAAATTCACGAGATTACGACTGCTGCCAGATCATCGAAGGAGCCTACACGGTAGGCGACGCGGTCTACGAAGCCTACTGCGATGGACGTGAAGCGCTGCCCACGAATGCTGAAATCGAGGCCGTGGCGAAACGACTTCTATGGAGAAGCTGCAAGAAGTGGGATGGTGTCGAAAGTGACTGTGTGGCGAAAGGCGAGGATGACGCATGGAATTATGCCGGTGAGATTCCCGGCTTCCAGGAGGAATATATCAGACAGGCCAAGGAAATGCTCGAAATCGCACGGAAGGCGGTAAGCGAATGAGCAATACGATCAGATACGTGGAATGCGCCCACTGCGGCGAGACCGTCGGCGCATATTACGTCACCTGCCCGTACTGCGGATACCGCCTGGTGTCCGCTCAGCAGGCGGTCATGGATGGCTTGGCATGGTGACGCTCGACCCGGCACCCGACATCGTGGAAATCGCCGAAGCCCTGGACGCGATGGCGAAACCACACGTGGGAAGCGGCTGGAAGAACACCAACTACACCGACCTGCCCTGCACCACGCCACGTCAGGAAGCAATCTGGATGGAATACAACGGCATCACAAGAGGAGATTGAATGAAATGGGCTATTTCCAGATTCCGGTCTCATGGTATCGAGACGAAACAATGTTGGAACTCATGAGAAAGAGTCCGGCATCAATTGGCCTCTACGTGATGATGATTTCCTGGTGTTCCGACAACAGGAGCTACGGTGATATTCCATACACTGTCATCCGGTACGTTCTCGATGGCGAAGACGATGAATTACAGGCGATTATCGACGCGTGTTTCCTGACGAAGACAGACAAGGTTCGTCTTCGAGAACCCGTCTACCACATCAAGAGCTTCAGACGCTTCGACCCACGGTCAAGGGAGCCGATAAGCAAGAAGCTACGCAAGGCGGTATACGAGCGTGACCATTACCGTTGCGTCGAATGTGGAGCAACTGACCACCTGAGCTTGGACCACATCATTCCGTGGAGTCTTGGCGGCGAGGACACCATGGAGAATCTTCAAACCATGTGCCGCTCCTGCAATTCAAGGAAAGGGAACAGGTTAGATGTGGTTCAAGGTGGATGATTCCTTCTACTCGAATCCGAAGACCGCCATGCTGTCGGACGGGGCCACCGCATTGTGGCTCCGTTCAGGCTCATGGTCGGCGCAACAGCTGACTGGCGGGTTCGTTCCGGCTCGCATGGTGCCGATGTTCCGTGGCTCCGACGATTCAGTGCGAGAGTTGTGCGACGCGGGATTATGGGCCTACGACGAGCAGAAGGACGGCTACCAGTTCCACGATTGGAGCGACTACCAGCCTGACGGTGAGGAAGTGGACGCTCTGCGCAAGAAGCGTAGCGAGGCAGGAAAACGTGGAGCCAACCGTCGATGGGGCAAGCCTGAGAATGGCAAAAATGGCAAAACCGATGGCAAATGCCATAGCAAACCTATGGCAAACGCATGGCAAACCGATGGCAAGTCGATGGCAAACTCATGCCCGTTCCCGTACCCGTACCCGAAAGAAAGCAG
>ENA-OQEX01000790-OQEX01000790.1-human-gut-metagenome-genome-assembly--contig:-NODE-790-length-14498-cov-1.971609_pt1 | contig 14498 bp, 20 predicted proteins | sample MGYA00242802_ERZ504649 | MGnify/ENA primary metagenome ERZ504649 (study PRJEB26092, sample SAMD00036194) | human gut metagenome | host: Homo sapiens | study: EMG produced TPA metagenomics assembly of... | reverse complement strand
ATTTTTTAAAAATTCTCTAAACCAATTTTATGGGTTTTTGTATTGCTTAATATCCGACAAAATATAGGTAGTTTCTATCGAATTATATTTACAACTTTTGTTAATATGAGGAGATAATAAAATTTTTTTGTCTTATCCACACTCCCTAAAAAAAGATTATATTATCTTATATTAGAAATTAATAAATATCACTATTAGGGGAAAATATGGATCTATCATCTATTACAAGATGACAATATATTTCTAATAAGTCAATATCTATACATATTTTGAACAAAAACGTACGCATTAAATTGTAGTGACTTACAGAAATTGGAATTAGTGAATGAAATGTGTTGAAAATGATACAGGTATGGTTTATTATTGTGGGCGTGGCTCATGACAAAAAGATAAAGGAGAGTTCAAAAATGAAGACAGCAAGTTATCGAGTTGTTCGGATGTCTGTGTGCTATCAAGATGTGGAAGAAGAGGTGATGTACGGAATCGAGGCTATCTGCCAGAGGAGGGGAAAGTATTAGACCGGGTTTGCAGGATTTCTGAAAATGAGGCAGAGGTTCAAAAGCTCTCTGAGATGATGAATCAGAATGAGCTGTCGCTGCGTCACTTCCGCTGTGTCGTTGACGATTTCAGGCATTAAGCCGGGTTTTGCGTTGCTTTTAGAGCGGGTAGCCTCTGCTCTCACACAGGGGCTTCCATCGGGCTCTCTCATCATGGCGGACAGGTCTTTCAGCCTGCCTCTCGCATTTCATGGTGTTATTGTGCGAGTACGGACTGGATCTTCACCCTCCCCGGTGGGAGGGGAGCAGCTCAGGCCCCAATGTTGCCACTGCGGCCGTTACAGTCTCTACGGATTCCGGGGGCGTTGCCGCCGCCGGCCTTTCCTCGGTCTGAACCACTGCTGGCCTTTAACCGATACAGCTGCTTTCTCTGCCGCATATTACTATGCGGCACAGGCAAACATTTCATTACCTGCACTGCCGCTTGAGGCGGCGCTGAGCTTCCCGCCCAGGGAGATAAGGCCTTGCACGCTGGATAATCCGTCAAGGCTTTCCCGCAGCCGGTTGAGCTTTGCTTGAAACTGCTCTGCTTCGGCTGAATTTTTTTGCATCCAGCGCTTAGTTGATCGGATAAAACGAGCCTGTCCGTATCCAGCGCCACGGAGAGTGAGAGAGATTGGCCGGATAGCAGGCCTTGCGCCTGCCGCATAGCGCTCATCGCCTGTTCCTGAATTGATGCGGGGTCGATAACTGCCTGGATTTTTAGTTTGCCGCGCTGCGCAATTTCATCGGAGAGCTTCGGGAGTTGCTTTGCGATGGCTGCGGCGCTTTTGGAAAGATCGGCCTGCAAAACGATCTTTGCCGTATCGTTATTCAAACAGGATCACATCCTTTTTTAAGATAGGCGTTTTTGGCTCATTTTAATTTGGCATTGCCGGCTCATTCGTCTGTTGTGCGGAATGCTCCAACACCGCTGCCACGAGTTTTTTCTCATCAATTGATTCTAACTGAGAAAGCCTTTGGGCAAAGGCATGCAGGTCGATGCCGTCGAACGCCCCTTCCCATTGATCGAGCAGACGGGCCGCGCTTTCAAACACGCTGTCTAGCTTTGATTTGCCTGCTGCCTGCTGCCGGAGGAACTCAAGTTTTTCGAGCACCATGCATTCCAGCCGGTCAAAAAGCTTCCAGAGCCGGCGTTCGTCTTCGTCCTTGGAATTATACATGGCGCGGATGCGGGTGAGCAGGTCCATAGCATCCATCATCTCCTGTAATTTCGCAAGGTCCAGAAGCTTGCGCTCGGTTTCCGGCTCTTTTAGCTCCGGTAGGGGCACATTGCTTAAAAATTGCAGGACTGCGCCAAACATCATTACCTCCTGGTATTCTGGAATATAATCGCCCTCTGCTGTGAAGGAAGCCAGCGCGACGCGGTCGATAAAAGCGGAGGTATCCGCAAGGCTCAATGTGTTTTTGAGCTGAACCGGAATTTCATCCTCTCCGCAGCGGTAGAGAATACTAACGCATCCGGCGGGACGCAGCGCCGTGTAGTTTTTTACCTGCGCATTGGTGAGCTTTTTTCGCATGATCGTCGTCTCCTTTGCGATTGGTTTTTATTGGGTGAGCATGGTAGGGGAATAGGGCGCGGATTGATGGAGGGTAAAAGCGCCCTTTTTACGGCAGGAATGCCTGTTCCAGCCGTAAAAGAGGGCTTTTGAAGATGGCTTCGGGGCGGCAATGCCGCCCGAAGCGCTTTGGAGGAAATGCAAAAAGAAGAAAGTGAGGAAAAGGCAGATTTTTGATTAACCCTCGATGAGCTGCATATCGAGGAAGTCGTTGCCATCCACGGCAAAGAGGTCGAAGGTCATGGAAAGGGTGCTCGGGTCGCCCGTATTGCTCAGCGCAAGGCTGAATGCCGCCTGCGGAACGGCTTTGTGGATCACGAGCTTCATCGGCAGCAGCTCGTCGTCCTCCGTCTTGTAGAGCGTTTCGCCATAAGCGGTGTAGGCCTTCGGGAAAACGTCGCTCTTGAATTTGACAATCTGAATGCCCTGCTCTTTGTTGGCCATGTAGTAAACGATGTATTCATCGCCATCCGAGCCATCCTCAATGGTAGCGGCTTTTTCTGCCACTGTGGCAGAGATAGCTGCGCCGCAGTCGTCATCCGCCTTGTAGACTGTTACGGAATTGGCGACCGGCTCCTCGGAGAGTGTCAGCTTGCCCGCTGCCAGCGTCAGGCGCTCGCGGGTGAATACTTTGCCGCTAGTGAGGATTTCTGTGCCTGCCAGCATGGCGAAGAGCTTCATGGGAGTGATCTGCGTGTCAACCTTCATGGTGCAGGTGCGCTCGCCATCGAAGGGCACGCGCGGCGCTGCGCCGCGGCCGCCCTTTGCAAGCACGCGGTTGCCGCCATTTCCGTTGTGGTAACGTTGGCGAAATCGACGTTGAGCCAAGGCTGCTTTGTCTTAAAATCCACCAGCGTAAAATCCGCGACCTCGCGGTTGGACATATTCGGGTTTACATGGTTGCTCATGTTGTGTTACCTCCGTTAATTTCTAAATTTTATCCTAAACGGCCAAACGGCCGTGATAGGCGGGTAGGCTGCCTATAGCTTTTTATACCAGTCGTTGGGGTCGAATTCGCCGCCCCAGCCGCGTAATTCATCGCGTGGATATTCACCTGGTTCAGGTAGCTCTGGCGCAGGAATTGATCGTAAAGCTGATAAACCGTCAGATCCCATACATTGCACATATTGATGCTGTTATGTTGAACGCACAGCGCGGAAATGAGGTTGGGCAGCTCGCATCCGCCTGCTTCTCCTTCGCCTGCTGCGGTGATTTTTTTTGGCACGCTGTAGCTTCTCATAGATTTCACGCGCCTTGTCGTTGCGGAACTGTTTACGGTTGGGTTGGGCGCTATCTACATGATTGCGCTGAAGGATACAATCGCATACGTCTTCATAATTCGCTTCATGGATGATGCCCACCGGATGCCTTCCGCCATACAGAGAAGGGCGCTGTGCGCCTGTGAAAACACGGCGTCTTCCACCAGGAAAAAGGAAAAGGCAGCGCATAAAAGCGCGCGTAGCTCCTGATTCCCGATCAGCGTATGGAACGCGTTGGCCCCACCGGGATCCGGCAGACCGGAGGCCGCAAATAGTTGCTCGGCATGCAGGGATAACAGCGAGAGATAGGCGTTGTAGGTTTCATAGCCGAGGGCGGCAACTTGCCGCAGGGTAGGCGCGATTACATGGCCCACCCGGGCGAGCGGATAGGGCGCTGGGCTGAGCAAATCCAACTCGTTGAGACGCGTCATGGGGTGAAACCTCCTCTGATTGGGTATAGAAGAAAAGTGTGCGGTCAGCCTCTTTTGCGGCTGAAGTCGGAGGCCGAATATTGCAGGACATAGCCGTAATATTCTGGCGTGGCTCATAGAGCTGCATGCCTTCCCACTGTAGGCGTCCAATGCCGAAATTTGTGCTTTCGTTCAGAAGATGGTCTGTCTCTGATGCGAGTGTGTCCGCAAGCGTTTCATATGCTCCGCCGGGAAACAGCGCTTTGTTGCAACAGATCCAAATGTAGATTTGATGGGTACGAATGCTGGATGTGCTGCTTTTGGAGGTGGCAATATCAACGCTGATACAGCAATCAGGCTCCTGCAACGGGAATGCGGTAAAGCGGTATGGAAAGATACGCTGCTTTGCCACTTCCGCGTCTGCATTTGCATCGCCTGCGGCCAAAGCCTGCGTGAGCGCCGGGGAGGATTGCAGGAGGTCAATGATGGTCTGTTTATACCGGGCTCGTTGTGTAAGACTCAAAGGAAATTCACCGCCTTGTTTTTAAGATGAGAATATGGTTTAAACGGAAGGGGGGCTTTTGCCCGTTCCCCTACCACAATAGAAATTGCAGCACAAAAATAAAAAGCCCCGGAAACCCTAGCAGCTACGCGGGTTCCGGGGCACAATCAGGTGCGTTCTGAATCAAAAAGTAGCGGCGTGATAGCGTGCGAGCGTCTTTTTTAAATTCATTTCCGCCCGACAGTCCGGGCAATATTTTTGATTGTTTGTTTTGGGCTTAAGGAGTTTCCCGCAGCATGCACAGCGGATGATCCGTTCCCCTTGCAGCGAGAGATAGAAAAGCCCAGGCTCCCGAAGGTCATCGAGCGCGCAGGCCGTTTGTGAGGCCGGGCGAAAGAATAATACGTGGATATGGAGGTTATCCACGCCGCGGCTGAATGCGATCAGCTTTTTCCCGCAGGGTATGCAGCATGGCAGCCTGCCTCTCCTTTCCCGCCTGCACATGGGCCATGCGGAAAATAGCGCTCCATTTCTGCGTGACCCAGCCATCGTTGGCCGGGTTAATGAGTTGAGCATATTTTGCAAGGCATAGCAGTGTAAAGCAAAGCCGTTCCAGAGGCTGGCTTGCGAGCGCCCGGATGCTTGCAAGCTCCTCTTGGGTGATTTCAATCTGATTGGCCTGTAAGAGGGGCGTCTGTCCGCACGGGAGGAAATGTGCTCGATTGCCGCGCTCCATTGCACGGCGTGATAATTCGCGTAGTTCTCCCGCATAAACCGGTGAAGCGTTTCCTCAATCTGTGGCTTCTCATAGCCTCATAACAGAGGTAACGGGAAATGCAGCCCAAGGTCTGCGCCGGTTTTTTTCCAACCGTTCCACAGGCGATTGCCTGCTGTGCAAAAGCATGCTCGTTGAGAATCAGTTCCATGGTTCCTCATCCTCTTTCCTAAAGTTTTATCTGCTGGCTTTTTAGGGAGAAGCGCCGGCCGCGATATACGATCTCTCCCGCTGCATCCGCAGCCGGATAATGGATGATACCACCATTTTTTTGCAGCAGGTTCCGGAGGATCACATGCCCGCATAAATCCCAGACGAATTGTTTCGAGCGGTTGTCGCAATAGCACAGGTCAATGAGAATATCGCACAATTCCGCTTCATTGGGGCACAATGCGGCGCTTTCTCGCCGGAATTGATCGAGCAGAAATTCCCGCGTGCGGGCCGCATCTTCCTCCCGAATGTAGGTGTTGGCGCTTCGGCTTTTGAACTGCTGCACCTCCCGCGCATACGTTTCATAGAGGGAAGAGATAGCCTTTTTCCGGCTGCTGCTGCAATAAACGCCGCTTTTCAGGAGGGTATGGTCAAAGGCAGCCCGTTTTGTCCGGTGCTTAAGCAGAGAGTCAAATTCCACCTCCATTCGCCAACACAGCCGGTTGAGCAGGCAGGGGGCGGTGCCGAGCGGCATGCGGCGTTGGTATTCCTCCCAAAAGGCGCATTCCTCCGGAGAGCGGATGTGTTTTTGGGATAGCTCTGAAAGCGAAATGCCGAATTCCATCAAGCACTTTGTGTTTGCGTGATCGGCATAGGCGCGGTAACGCTTTCGCTCCTGCGGATAGAGGTAGCACATAAAATAGGGCTTTTTATCTGCCAGCAACTCCCGCAGCTGCGCCTTGCGTCGCTCCTGCTCTGGCGAATCGCCTCGGAGCATCGCAGGGAGGAAGGACTATACCACTCTTTCGGCATAGGCTTTGCCAGAATCCCCTTTGCTTTATCAATGGCATTTTGTTGGAACAGCTGGCCGCATTTGATGCGGTAATCAAGCGTTTGATAGGCCTCGCTCCCCGGGGCAAAGCGGGCCTGTACTTCAAACATGGAGGTGATGCGATTGGTGATTGCGCCGATTTCATCTCCAAAGCTGTTAATGTTTGCTTGGATCAAATCCGCTTGTGTCACTCGCCTTTTTTCTGCCAGCCGCTGGATACATAGGATGGCGGGATCTTCTCGCGTGTTTTCCACCAAAATGGGGTTATCAGTGAGAAGGCAGCTGTCCGAATCTTTATCCAGGCCATTGAGCGCGTGAGCGGCGGTGTCCCAGGCGTTAAAAATCGTCACGGTGGTCAGGTAGCGGTACCAATCCCGCATCTCTTCCGTATCCCGCATGCAGAGCAGGCGGATATTATTGTGGCAGGTCATGGGCGCACGGAAGCAGACGACGCGCGCCGCCTTTTGATCGTTCCAATAGCGGTTATAGGCCTCGCCTGCGCGCAGCAGCCCGGTTACCGGAAGGCCGAATATGCTTTGGCACAGCGCGTAGGGATCTCCGCTGACGATGGAAAAATTGCCATGGACACGGATGACGCCGATTTTTGCCGCCTCGATCCGCTTTGTAATCATCTGCCGAATTTTTGCCTGGATAAACGGATCACAGATCAATCGCGCATCTGCCATCAAAGCGTTTGCAAAGTTCAGCCCTCCTTGCAGGGCGTTTTCTTCATTCAGTTCGGTCCCCTTCAAAAAAAGCAGGCTTTTGCGCCAATCTCCTCCGAGCACATCGGCGATTTCCGTAATAGTCGGGCGGATGAGCGTTTCCAGCTGTTCGTGTGTAAGCCGGTAGCTTTGAAGAAACTGATAGTTCAAATTTCGCTCCGACTCCAGCTTTTGCGGGCACGCCTTGGTCACGCTGAAGCAATAGTGGTGCTTGCGGCAATTTTCAAGATAATCCTGGCAGCTTTGATAGCAATTCCACAGCTTGAGCATAGAGGCTGTTAGGACGACGTCTATCTCCCGGATATCCTTCGTATCGCCCCAAATATCCTGCACAAGATAGCTCCCGGCAATCTTGTGCGCAAATTGATGGAAGTCAAAGCAAAACAGCATCCCTTTGCACCAGGCGTTGCGGATGCAGAAGCCGCTGAGCGGCCCTTCTCCGCCAAGCTCCGCATTCCACTGCCTGCTCAACGAAGGAGAAATCAGGCCGTAGCCGTCGCTGTCGATTAGCTCAACGGGGGCATTTTGTTCCAGCGTCAAGTTGGGCTCGCCCGGCGCTTGATCGTCAATGCGGATAACATCGGCGGAAAAGTGTGTAACGCAGTCCTCAACCACCAGAACGCCGCGTGGGGCGGAAACGGGCGTACTACCGCTGCAAGCAAGCGCGCGATAAGCTTCCAGTTTGGCTGGGACGAGCGGAACGGCTGGATCGCGGCCATTATCTAGCCGTTCTATCAGCGCTGGGAAAATCGCTTGGTTGACATAAACGATCGTAGAGGTTTTCACACCCCCGTTTGTGCCAAGCAGCCGCACAAATGGAATCCCATTGACGGTAAAACCTTTGTTTGCCCTGTGGTAATCGGCGATGGAATCCATCACCAGGCAGAGGTAATCCGGTTGGAATTGGAGCTGGTCGAGCCGGTCATAGGCCTGCTGGATTTCCCGTCGGACGGCGGGAGAGGATGGGGACTGTCGGAGCGCGCGCAGCTTTGTTTTCAGCGTATAGATGCGTTCCGCCCGATTTGCCACGCCTTGGAGTTCCTGCATGAAACGCAGCAGCGTGCTGTCGGCAAGCGCAACCAACTCCCCGTTGCGCCTTGCATCCGCAAGGGTCAGGGAAAGTGACCATCCCGCCTTTTTCAGGCGTTGGGTATGCAGCTTAAAGACAAAATGCTGATAGGTTTTGATTTGTGACATGATAAACCATCCTTTCGATAGCAGCGCCTCAATTCTACCAAATGGTTTCCTCCGCATAGCCCTCGCTTTGCAAGATATATTCGGCAAGACGCATGGCAGCGGCCTGCGGCGAATGTTCCTGCAAAATCAGGTCGGCCTGCCCCTCCCAACCGCGAAACGCATAAAGATCGCATAGGATGTGGCGCAGGGCAACGGGGAAGGGAATGCCGGCTCCCGCAGCTGTTTTTCCCGTTCATATGCGGGTTTGTATAGATAGACCATTTTATAAGGCCAAGGCCGCGGGGTGGGAAGCAACGGATGGAGGCCAGTGCGGCGGGATTAATCCGCCAGATGCTCGGCTCTGCGCCGTCATTCCCATCTGCGCTATGATAAATAGAAGGGCTGGCCTGTAAGCGATAAATATCCCGCAGCAAACAGAGCGTTTCATGGACGCTGCTGCCTGCCTGCCCGGAGACAAAATAAAGATATTGCATCAAAATCCCTCCTTTTCAATGAAAAAGGCCGCCTAACATAGGCGGCAAAAGCATATAAGAACATTTGTTCTACTTCTATTATACTGGAGATATCAACATCTGTCAACTCCAATCAAAGGCGAGGGGACTGTTGCAAAATATTTCATTTTGCAACAATCCCCTTCTTTGCACACAGCTTTTACAGGGTTTCCGCAGGGGTTGGGTGCTCGTGCTGTTCTGCGGTGATCTCCTGCAAATGTAGCAGCAAAAAGCGCTGCGCCTTTTCATGATATAGATTTAGCATAAAGGGCACGCCCGTGCGGCTAACGCGCTCTTCGCTTATGATGCCGATTGATTGGCCGAGCGGGGATGCAACGCGCATGCGCTTGTTTTGTGCGCGCGTGATTTCCGTAAGATAGCCTTTCTCCACCAGCCAATTGGTCACGGCTACCGGCGAGAGAGGACGGGAGGCTTGCGGATCGATGCGGGCATTCACATTTGCCGCAAAGGCTTTAATGGGAATGGGGGTTTCAGAAATGGCCACCTGTGCGAGAGCCTCTTCTGAAAGGGAAAATGGGAGCTTCCTGCTAGGGTGGCGGGCCAAAATTTGGCCCCCGTTCGCAATGACCTGGCCCAGAATGCCGGATACATAGGCAAAGCATTTTTGCAGGCGCTCCGTTGCCAATGGATCGTCCCGTTTGAGTGGCTCCTGCGTGATTGGGTCGGTGCCGTTGGAGAGCTGGTCGAGGTATTGCTTTGCGTGCTGCATGGTTTCAAGCTGTGTCATGATGCAGGCCATCCTTTCCATACTAATGTTGGATTTATGTAAAAAGCGGAGCGTTCCCCTTCATCATACCTAACTGAACCCTGTTTGGCAAGGGCCTCGGGCCGAGGGGGATCTGGCAGTCTAGCGGTTTTGCTGATTCTAGCGGGATAGAGCTCGTCCAGCACGGCGGCCCATTTCAAATCTTCAAGCGCTTTTTAGACCGGAAGCCCTTCCGGTTCCCGCTGCCTAGCTTACGCTTTGATTTTAACAGATTTGGAGGCCTTTCCAATATATAATAGTATACAGCTACTGTTCGCGCAGGGAGATTCCTCTTTTTCTCTTTACACGGCGCGCCGAATGCAGTAAAATAGCTGTAATAAGGATCACCCTAAACTGAATATCGGAGGTTTTACGATGCAGCCAGTATATAAGCGCATCCTTTTAAAACTCAGCGGTGAGGTGCTTGCGGGTCCTCAGGCCATGGTATCGATTTTGATACGGTGCAAAACATCTGTAAGGCCGTGAAGGAATGCTCTGACATGGGCGTTGAAATCGGACTGGTCGTCGGCGGCGGCAATTTTTGGCGCGGCCGTTCCAGCGGCGAAATGGATCGTACGCGCGCAGATCATATGGGCATGCTGCCACGGTGATGAACCTCCTCCGCCTGCGGATGCATTGGAGCAGCTGGCGGTGCCCGTGCGGGTGCAGACGGCGATCGCGATGCAGCAGATTGCGGACCGTATATCCGCAACCGTGCTATCCGCCATCTGGAAAAGGGCCGTGTCGTCATCTTCGGCTGCGGCACCGGCAACCCCTTCTTCACCACAGATACGGCGGCCGCTCTGCGCGCCGCGGAGATCGATGCAAATATCATTTTCAAGGCGACAAATGTGGACGGTGTGTATGACCGCGATCCCAACAAGTTTCATGATGCGGTGAAGTTCGATACGCTCTCCCATTTTGATATCCTCCAGAAGGGGCTTAATGTGATGGACAGCACGGCAGCCTCCCTCTGCAAGGATAACAACATCCCCATTCTGGTATTCAATTTAGACAATCCCCATAATATTGTAGACGCCGTGTTAGGCAAAAATATTGGTAACAATCGTGAAGGAGACTAACCCCCATGGAGATGAAGCAAGTATATGAGAATGCAAATGAGCGCATGCATAAAACGATTCGCGCTCTGAATGGCGAGTATGATTCTATCCGCGCCGGGCGGGCCAATGCGTCTGTGCTCGATAAAATCCAGGTGGATTACTATGGCGTGCCGACCCCGATCAACCAGATGGCGGCGATTTCCGTGGCGGAAGCCCGAATCCTGACCATCCAGCCGTGGGATGCTTCCACCCTGCACGCTATTGAAAAGGCGATCCAAACCTCTGACCTCGGCATTAACCCGCAAAATGATGGCCGTGTGCTGCGGCTGATCTTTCCGCCGCTAACGGAGGATCACCGCAAGGAGCTTGTAAAAACGGTCGGCAAAACTGCGGAGGAGGCGAAGGTGGCAATCCGCTCTATCCGCCGCGACTGCATTGAAAAGTTGAAGGCGATGAAGAAGGCTCTGAAATCACGGAGGACGATCTGAAAGACGGCGAAAACGAGCTGCAAAAGATCACGGATAAATTTACGAAGGAAATTGATTCGATTGCTCAGGCAAAAGAAAAGGAAATTATGGAAATCTGATCTGGGTGAACGCCAGCTGCTTGTTGCACTGGCGTTGCTGTGATTGTCATTCTGAGGAGAAGGCGGCGCAAGACTGCTTTTTCCTAGGATGGCATTTTACTATCACTTTTTTCACGCTGGAAAAATATTGCTCGCAAGCGGTTTGCGGGCGGAAAGGCGGCGGAGGAATGAGCGTTATCGATCGGGAGCGGCTCCCGCAGCATGTGGGGATTATTATGGACGGCAACGGCCGTTGGGCAAAGCAACGCGGCCTCAAGCGCACGCAAGGGCACAGGGAAGGGGCTCGTGTGTTTCGCCGGATTTGTGAGTATGCCAATGATATCGGCATCCGTTATATTACCTTTTACGCTTTTTCCACGGAAAACTGGGCGCGCCCGCCGGAAGAGGTCTCCGCTATTATGGAGCTCTTACGTGAATATCTCTTTGAGGCGGAGGAGCGGAAAAAGGAGAATGCGGCGCGCGGCATGCGCATCCGCTTTATCGGCAGCCAGGAGGGCCTGCCGGGCGATATTATCAGCTGATGAATCAGGCGCAGAAGGAGAGCCTCGCCGCGACGAAAACGATTGTCAATATTGCCGTCAATTACGGCGGCCGGCAGGAAATCCTGCAAGCGTACAGCGTCTTGCGCAGCAAGGCGGCGGTGGGGAAATCAAGCCGGAGGAGATTACGCTGGAACAAATCGGCGGCGGTCTGTATACGGCTGGGCAGCCGGACCCGGATTTGATTATCCGCCGAGCGGGGAATACCGGCTTTCTAACTTTCTGATCTGGCAGGCGGCCTATGCGGAATTTTGGTTTTCCGATGTGCTGTGGCCGGATTTTACTGAGGCTGATTTTGACCAGGCGCTGGAAAGCTACCAACGGCGCGACCGTCGTTTTGGCGGTATTTGAGCCATTCAAGCATTTTGGGCAATTCTATTAAGACTTTATCGGGAAACCAGTGTTTCCTTCCAAGACGAAGCCTTATCAATGAAAGGCATGTGATCTGTAAATGAAAACGAGAATCCTATCCGGCGTGGGCGTGGTCGTCTTTTTGATTGCGATGCTTTTGTGCACGTATACGCCGTTTTTCTCCCTTTTCCTTGCGCTGCTCTCCGGTGTAGCCGTGTTTGAAATTGAGCGTGTGGCGCAGGTGAAGAATAAAGCCATCATGGGGATCAGCGTCGCATTTTCGGCGCTGCTGCCGGTGCTGATTTCCGCAGGGGTCAATTTGCCTGTGCCGCTGGTGGCGATTGGCTATACGATACTGCTGCTCATTCTGATGCTGGCGCAGTATGAGATCACTCGGTTTGAGCATGTAGCAATCGCGTTGTTTGTTTCCCTTGGGATTCCGCTCGCCTTTTCCTGCATGATTTTTTGCGGGATATTTATACGGTCTACCCGCAGGCGTATTCAAAGGCGGACGGCCTGCTATTCGTGTTGTTCGGCATCAGCAGCGCATGGGTCACGGATATGTTTGCCTATTTTATCGGCAGCAAGTTTGGCAAGCATAAGATGACGCCGAAGATCAGCCCCAAAAAATCCTGGGAAGGCGCCGTAGGCGGTGTTGTAGGCGCGGTGCTTATTAATCTGCTGGTTTTCCTGATTTTTAATTTGGCGGTTAAGGAGCGGCTGCTTTTGCCTTATTGGGCTGTCATTCTCATCACGATTGCGCTGGCAATCATCAGTATGCTAGGCGATTTATCCGCTCCGTCATCAAACGCAATTATGGCGCGAAGGATTTCGGCAAGCTGATCCCCGGCCATGGAGGTGTGATGGATCGGTTTGACAGCTGCCTTTTTGTGCTGCCAGTGCTCTATTTTATCGTCCGATTGGCGGCAATGCTTTCCTACTAACGAGGGAGATAGCGCATAAAGTTAAAAGAGAGATGTTCAACCTTGGAAGTTTTGTTCTTTAGGGTCAGAAAATAGACCAGAATTTGGCTGTGCCAAATCACACAAAACTTCTGCCTGGCAGAGAAAGGAGGGCCATACTAATGTATAAGCGGTTATCCATTTTAGGCTCCACTGGATCGATCGGAACGCAGGCGCTGGATGTCGTTCGGCTCAACGGTTTTACCGTTTGCGCGCTCACAGCCAACAGCCGTATCGATGTGCTGGAGGAGCAGATCCGGGCGTTTCACCCCGCGCTGGCCGCCGTTGTGGACGAAGAAGCGGCGAAGGATTTGCGTGCCCGTGTGGCAGATACGGGCACCAAAGTGCTCGCCGGCATGGATGGCGTGATCGAATGCGCACGCTGCGAAGGCGCTGATACCGTGCTCAACGCCATTGTGGGCATGGCGGGGCTTTTGCCGACGCTCGCCGCTATTGAAGCGGGCAAAGAGATTGCGCTCGCCAACAAGGAAACGCTTGTGGCGGGCGGTAAGCTTGTGATGGAGGCGGCGCGGAAAAAGGGCGTGCGAATTTTGCCGGTGGACAGCGAGCATTCCGCAATTTTTCAGTGCCTTCAAGGCGCGCCCGCGGGCAAAAGGATGCCCTCAAGCGCATTATCCTAACGGCTTCCGGCGGCCCGTTTTTCGGCAGGACGAAAGAAGAACTGCGCGGGGTAACGGTGGAGCAGGCGCTCAACCACCCCAACTGGAGCATGGGCGCCAAGATCACGATCGATTCCGCCACCATGATGAATAAGGGCCTTGAGCTGATTGAGGCCGTATGGCTTTTTTCTATGCCGCCGGAGCGGGTGGATATCGTCGTCCATCGCGAGAGCGTGGTGCATTCGCTGATTGAATTCGCGGATCATTCTGTCATTGCCCAAATGGGTGTGCCGGATATGCGCATTCCGATCCAATATGCGCTGACGTATCCAGAGCGGCATGTCTCTCCCGTCGAGCAACTCAGCCTTGCAGCGTTTGGCGCGCTGCACTTCGCCGAGCCGGATTATGAGGCTTTCCCGCTGATTCAAGTATGCCGCAGAGCGATTCTGCGCGGCGGCGTATACCCGGCGGTGGCCAATGCGGCCAATGAGGAGGCGAATCGCCTCTTCCGCGAGGGAAAGCTCCGCTTTTTGGAGATCGGCGAACTGGTGGCCGCGGCTGCGGAGTGTGCGCCCGACCGACCAGATTATACATTGGATGATATCTGTGAGGCGGGTGCGGCCGCGCGGGAGTTTGTACGCAAACAGGCAAAAACCTAAACTGTTCGATATGAAAGAGGTGACCCGGTATTAATATTCCGATTTGTTACTTGATGCCGCCAGCGTTTGGAGCAAGGCCTGGCCTATCCTGTTCGCTATTTTGTTTTTCGGTGTGATTATCCTAATCCATGAGCTGGGGCATTTCACGGTAGCCAAGCTCTCCGGCATCAAGGTCAATGAGTTCGCCATCGGCATGGGGCCAAAGCTGCTGAGCTTCGGCAAAGGGGAAACGAAATATTCCCTGCGGCTGATCCCCATGGGCGGCTATGTCCAGATGGAGGGAGAGGATGAGGCAAGCGAAGATGAGCGGGCTTTTAACCAAAAGCCCGTGTGGAAGCGCTTCCTCGTTGTGATCGCAGGCGCGGTGATGAATATTATCCTCGGCCTTGTGCTCGTTGCGATTTTGCTCACCCAGCAGAATTTGATTGGAACGACCCAGATCGCCGGTTTCCATGAAACGCATCAAGCCAGTCCTCCGGCTTGCAGGAGGGCGATGT
>ENA-OQEX01000789-OQEX01000789.1-human-gut-metagenome-genome-assembly--contig:-NODE-789-length-14538-cov-4.853792_pt1 | contig 14538 bp, 13 predicted proteins | sample MGYA00242802_ERZ504649 | MGnify/ENA primary metagenome ERZ504649 (study PRJEB26092, sample SAMD00036194) | human gut metagenome | host: Homo sapiens | study: EMG produced TPA metagenomics assembly of... | reverse complement strand
CTTAACTGCGAATACTGCTTTGCAAGTCAGGGCAAATACCACGGCGAGAGAGCGCTGATGAGCTTTGAAGTGGGCAAGAGAGCAATTGACTTTCTCATTGAAAATTCAGGCAGCAGAGTAAACCTTGAGGTTGACTTCTTCGGCGGAGAACCTCTTATGAACTTTGATGTTGTAAAGCAGATTGTTGCCTATGCAAGAAGCATTGAAAAGGAACACAACAAAAACTTCCGTTTTACACTTACAACAAACGGTATGCTTGTTGATGACGATGTAATTGAATTTGCAAACAAAGAATGTCATAATGTAGTTCTCAGCCTTGACGGCAGAAAAGAAGTGCATGACCATCTTCGCAAAACTGTAAACGGCAAAGGCAGTTATGACATTATCGTTCCGAAATTTCAGGAATTTGTCAAAAAAAGAGGCAACAAGGGTTACTATGTAAGAGGTACTTACACACATAATAACACAGACTTCACAAACGATATTTTCCATATGGCGGATTTGGGGTTTACAGAGCTTTCAATGGAGCCGGTTGTATGTGCTCCCGATGACCCATATGCACTTACATATGACGATTTGCCTATCCTTTTGAACAGTACGAAATTCTTGCAAAGGAAATGCTCAAGCGTGAAAAAGAAGGCAGACCGCTCACCTTCTATCATTATATGATTGACCTTACAGGCGGTCCGTGCATTTATAAGAGAATCTCGGGTTGCGGTTCGGGTACAGAATATATGGCTGTAACACCTTGGGGCGACCTCTATCCCTGTCATCAATTTGTAGGCGATGAAAAGTACAAGCTCGGCGATATTTTTAACGGTGTTTCAAACACGAAAATTCAGGACGAATTTAAGCTTTGTAACGCATACGCCCGTCCTGACTGCAAAGACTGCTGGGCAAGACTTTATTGCAGCGGCGGTTGTGCCGCAAACGCTTATCATGCAACAGGCTCAATCACAGGTATTTACGAATACGGCTGTGAGCTTTTCAGAAAAAGAATGGAATGTGCCATTATGATGAAGGTTGCAGAAGCAGAAGAATAAAATTACAATAAAATTTACAGGCAGATACATTTTTCTTGTATCTGCCTGTATTTTCGAGGTGCTGTATGAACGAAAAAATTATTATGCTCGGCACAGGAAGTGCGATGGTTACCGACTGTTATAATACCTGTTTTCTTCTGAAATCCGAAAACGACTGCCTTCTTGTTGACGCAGGCGGCGGAAACGGAATTTTATCCGCAATTAAGAAATCCGGAGTAGCTTGGAACAGCATAAAGACAATGTTTATTACTCATTCTCACACCGACCATATTTTAGGTGCCGTGTGGGTAATAAGGCAAATAAGCGCTCTTATTAATTCAGGCAAATATGACGGTAATTTTAATATTTACTGCCACGATGAATGTGTTGATTCAATCACGGCAATTTGCAACCACACACTTGCACCGAAATTTCTCAGAAATATCAATACAAAAATTTTCATCAATGAAGTAAAAGACGGTGAAAAGCAAAATGCCGGCAGTATCCGACTCACTTTCTTTGATATATTTTCAGACAAGACAAAGCAATTCGGATTCAAGGCTGTCTTTCCGTCAGGAAAAGTTCTCGCCTGTCTCGGTGATGAACCGTTCAATGAAAAATGCAGAAATTTTGTTCAAAACTGTGATTATCTTATGTGTGAAGCTTTTTGCCTTTACAGTCAAAAAGATATTTTTAAGCCTTACGAAAAATTTCACAGCACAGCACTTGATGCAGGAAAACTTGCAGAGAGTCTTTTTGCAAAAAATCTTATCCTGTATCACACCGAGGACGAAACACTTCAAACACGCAAAAGAACATATACTTCAGAGGCAAGAACAGTTTTTAACGGAAATATATTTGTTCCCGATGATTTCGAAGTTATTGACTTAAAATAATCTCATAACACCTGCTGTAATCATACAAAGCACAATTCCCATTGCAGTAGCAATGCCATAGAAACAAGCGTCCATTTAAGGCTGCCTGTTTCTTTTTTTATTGTCAGACAGGTTGTTGAACACGGATAATGAAGAATGCAAAGAATAATCGTGCATACAGCCGTTGTAATCGTCCAGCCGTTCATACTGAGAAGTTGAAACAGCTGATCGTAGCTTGAATAATCAACAAGAGTACCGCTTGCCATATATGACATAATTATAATCGGAATAACGGTTTCATTAGCAGGAAATCCAAGTATAAATGCCATTATTATAACGCCGTCAACCCCGATAAATCTGCCGAACGGATCTAAAAAATCAGTACAATATTTTAAAAGTGAAATATCGCTTATATGCACATTTGCAAGAATCCAGATTATCGCACCTGCCGGTGCGGCAACCGCAACAGCCCTTCCTAAAACAAATAAAGTTCTGTCCAACAGCGAACGGACAATAGTTTTTAAAATCTGCGGCTTTCTGTACGGCGGAAGTTCAAGCACAAATCCGGACTGTTCGCCTTTCAATATTGTGACTGAAAGTACCTTAGATATAACAAGTGTTATAAAAACACAGAAAACTATTATTCCAATCAACAATGCCGCTACCTCAAGCGAACTGCTCAGCGTAAATGCCGTACCTGCAAAGAACATGAGCAGTAATGCAATTATTGTGGGAAACCGTCCGTTACACGGCATAAAATTATTTGTAAGAATTGCAATCAACCGTTCCTTTGGCGACTCAATGATTCTGCATCCCGTAACTCCGCAGGCATTACAGCCAAGCCCCATTGCCATAGCAAGACTTTGCTTTCCGTGTGCACCGCACTTTGAAAAATACCTATCAAGATTAAATGCAATTCTCGGCAGATATCCCGAATCCTCAACAAGTGAAAATAACGGAAAGAATATAGCCATAGGCGGCAGCATTACAGATACCACCCATGACAGAGTTGTATAAACTCCGTCAATCAAAAGTCCCGTTACAACATCGGGAGCGTGTAAAAAATCAAAAAGAATATATAGCTTCTCTTTTATAAAGCCAAACAAATTGCTTAACCATTCGCTCGGATAATTTGCACCGACAACCGTTATCCAGAACAATATACCAAGCATTGCAAGCATAATCGGTATTCCCGTGGTTTTGCTTGTAAGTATTTTATCAAGCTTTCTTGTACAAGCATTTAACTCTGATTTTTCATATTTTACGCAGTCACTTGAAATTTTGTTGCCAATCTGCGAAAGCTTTTCAATATTCTGTTTGTAGTTTTTTTCGGATAGTATATCAACACCTTCAAAATTTCTTTCTACCCTAAAACATTTTATCTTTCCGCTGCATACATTATAGATCGCTTTTTTTAATTCATCCAAACCTTTTTTGTCTGTTGCACAGGTTTTCACAACAGGTATTCCGAGGTTTAGCGATAACTCGTCGCAGTCGATTTTTATACCGTTTTTTTCAGCCTCATCACAAAGATTAAGACAAAGAACAGCATTCTTTGTGACAGATAACACCTGCAATGCAAATGAAAGATTTCTTTCAATAACTCCGCAGTCAACAACTATTACAACGCAGTCATTTTGATTTTGTATAAGACACTCCCTTGTTACCGCCTCTTCGCCCGAAAATGAAAGCAGGGAATAGCATCCGGGTAAGTCCGTAATACAAAATCTTGCGTCTTTGATTTTGCAACAACCTCTGGCAAACTCAACTGTTTTACCCGTCCAGTTTCCCGTGTGCTGTCTTAATCCCGTCAGTTCGTTAAAAATAGTACTCTTGCCGACATTAGGATTACCGGCAAGAGAAATTTTGTAATCGCAATCCGAAACATCCTTTTTATTAAAAGATGATTTATCCGTAGAAAACAATAAAAAGCCTCCTTTTATTCAGGAGTAACAATGATATCTTTGCAATCGTTATTTCTCAGTGCCACAACGGCATTTTTAACAAGATACGCAGACGGATCACCGAACGGACTTGTAAACAAAGGGATAACAGGACTGTTCTCCATAATACCAAAATCAAATATTCTGTTTTTGATATTTTCATTACAGTTCACACGATAGACAATCCCCGTAACTCCAAGCGGTAACTTGTCAAGCGAACATTTTTCTTTCATCTGATTCACCGATTTCAACTTTTTATTAACAGCATATTCAATTCATACAACTGAGTTACACAAAAAGCCGGTCATAAACTAAACTTATATCGTACCCGAATAAACTCTGATACCAGAAAAATTTTAAGGAATTGACACGACTATAAACAGGTGTTATAATTAAATGCAGATTTCAAATGTATATAACTTAATATGGGTTTACGGTTCAAAATGCATCTTGCAGAGTAGATAACAGAGAATTCGGTGAGAATCCGAAGCAACAGTCATTACTGTATTTGGCATTGCCATAAGTCAGGTCGCTGTCCGTATACCTCGGATTTTGCAAATCTTGGACAGGGAAGAGGTGCAGCCGACCATATCTGTACAGACTTTTGGTCTGTATGGTTTCGTTTGTTGTGCCTTCCAAAAACGGAAGCTTTTTTATTTTGCCTTTCGATATACACAATACAATATGGAGGAAAACACTATGAACAAATCTTTTAAAAAAATCCTCTCAATTGTACTTTCTGTAATGATGATTTCGTCACTTATGACGGTTTCACTTTCAGTAAGCGCAGTTGAAGACGGAAAAGTAAGAGTAATTGTCAGAAATGATACATACTCAGTAGAAAACGGCGCTCCGTGGGACGGCGTTCTCGTTGATGAGTGGGTAAGCATTAATAATGACACTACTATGATGTCAGCCGTTGTTGATGCACTCAACAATCACGGCTACACACAGGAAGGTGCTGAGAACAATTACATCTCGTCAATTAACGGTCTTGCTGCATTTGACGGCGGTACAATGAGCGGTTGGATGGGAACTCTCAATGACTGGTTCACAAATTCAGGTTATGCATCCTATACAGTAGCAGACGGCACACTTGAGAGTGGTGATGAAATCGCTATTATGTATACTTCAAACGGTTACGGCGAGGATATCGGCGGTACATGGGCAAATAACGATACAACTGTTAAATCGGTTGAGATCACAGGTGCCGAGCTTTCGGGCGAATTTGATCCGTCAGTTACAGACTACACACTCACAATCGACACTCCGTCAGCTGATGTAAATGTAGTTCCTACTGCAACTAACAAAAACTTCCAGACAAGAAAATATAAGAATGAATATCTTCCTTCTGACGACAGTGCGTTTTACAAGAGAAGTCAGACTGTTAGTGTTTCTGACGGTGACAAAATTTTCATCGGCTGCGGTGATATTGCATGGCCGTCAATGAACACAAGTGAAGGCGGTACTGTATATACATTCACAGTGAAATATGCTCCTTCCGCAGCTGACACAGTTTCAAACAAGATTGACGAGGTTGCAAAATATCTTGCATCACAGGATGCCCCCACAGTTTCTTCAGTAGGCGGCGAGTGGACAGTCCTCGGTCTTGCAAGAGCAGGTAAAATCACAGACGAAATTGCAGACAGTTACTATCAGAATGCAGTTAAGTATGTTGAAGAAAAGGGTTCTGCAAAGCTTCACAATACTAAATCAACAGACAATTCAAGAGTAATCCTTGCACTTACGGCAATCGGTAAGGATGTTACGGATGTTGCATCATATACCTTCTTGAACCGCTTGCAGATATGGATTATGTTAAGAAGCAGGGTATCAACGGTCCTGTCTTTGCCCTCATCGCACTTGATACGGGCGATTATGAAATTCCGCAGACTGACGCCGCAAATCCCACAACAAGAGAAAAACTCGTACAGACAATTCTTGATGCACAGGTAGCAAACGGTGGCTGGACATTTTTCGGCTCAACTGCAGATCCTGATATGACAGGTATGGCAATTCAGGCACTTGCTCCTTACTACTCAACAAACAGCGATGTTAAAGAGGCAATTGATAAAGCCCTCACAGCAATGTCAAACGCACAGAATGAAAACGGCGGATTTGCATCATGGGGTTCTGTAAACAGCGAAAGCTGTGCACAGGTACTCGTTGCACTTACAAGCCTTGGAATTGATCCTACAAATGATGAAAGATTCATCAAAAACGGCAACACACTCATCGATGCTATGATGAGTTTCTCCGCTGAAAACGGATTCGGTCATACAGATACAACATACAATCAGATGGCAACCGAACAGGGTTTCTATGCTTTTGTTTCATTTGACCGTCTTGTAAACGGCAAAACTTCGCTCTACAATATGACTGACCGACTTGCAGAAAATTATGCCGTAGGCGATGTTAATCTTGATAACACAGTTTCTGTAATTGACGCAACACTTGTTCAGAAGCAGATTGTAAACCTTGAACAGCTTTCAAAGGTTTCACTTATCAAAGCTGATGTAAATCATGACGGTGTTATCAATGTTGTTGATGCAACAGAAATTCAGAAAATCATCGTTAAGCTCGTTTGATTAAAGTTCACAAGTAAAAATTGGTTATGGAAAAGATAAAAAAGTTTGTTAAAAAAATCAAATACTTTTAATTGCGGTGTGCGTTTGTATTGCCGCACTTACAGTAGCATTTTTTGCAGGCGGCAACCGATCGGAAAATAAAGTTCAAACTGCATCAACTGCCTCCTCGCTATCGACAACAAATGCAGACACAGAAACAACTTCTGTGTCTGCAACAGAGAAAAACACTCAAAATCCTACCGATTCCACTAAATCGAACAAAGATAAAAAGGACAGAAAAAATTCCGAAGATAAAAAGAACAGTAAGGATAATTCGCAGAACAGTAACAGTTCAGCTGTTGAAAAAAGTGAAAAATCCGAGCAGAGTTCAAACAACAGTTCTTCGGATAAGAAAAAACCGTCTTCTTCATCAAACAGTTCTTCAAAACCGAACAAAAAGAATGATGTTCAGCCGACAACGCAGGACAAGTACAAAACCGATCCCGTACCGTCGGGAAAGCCAAAGCCGGTTGAACCTGAAGAACAGGAAACCAAAGATACAAATCTTTATTGTACCTTTACAATCACCTGTTCAACAATTCTTGACAACATGGATGACCTTGATCCCGAAAAAATTGAACTCGTTCCAAAGGACGGTATAATCCTCAAAAAACAGAAGGTTCAATTCAAAGAGGGTGAATCTGTATATGATGTCCTTGTAAAAGTTTGTAAGGACAACAATATTCATATGGAATCGAGCTGGACTCCTATGTATAATTCCGCTTATATTGAAGGAATTAACAACCTCTACGAATTTGACTGCGGTTCTCTTTCGGGCTGGATGTACAAAGTCAATGAATGGTTTCCAAACTACGGCTGTTCACGATATGTACTCAAGAACGGCGACGATGTGGTCTGGTGCTACACTTGTAACTTAGGCTATGATGTCGGCGGAGGATACGCAACAGGAGAATAATGATGAAGGATACTTTTTCAAATATGCACCCCTTTATCAATTTTATATTTTTGCACTTACAATAGGGTTCACGATGTTTATCATGAACTGTTTGTCTTGCTGTAAGCTTTTTATGTGCGCTTGTAACCGCTTTATACCTTAACGGCAAAAAAGCTGTGAGATTGTCACTTGTTTTTCTTTTACCTATGATACTCTTGATAGTTCTCGTAAATCCTGTTTTTAATCATGAAGGAATGACTATACTCACATATTTTCCGTGGGATAACCCACTAACCCTCGAATCAATCGTTTACGGTATTGCAAGTGCATTTTTGCTTTCGTCAACAGTTTTATGGTTTTCTTCATTCAATGCAGTAATCACTTCCGACAAGGTAGTTTTCCTGTTTGGCAGAATAATGCCGTCATTGAGTCTGGTGATTTCAATGGCATTGCGTTTTGTTCCAAGGTTTTCGGCACAAATGAAGCTTGTGCGTAATGCACAACACACAATAGGCAGAGATATAAACGAGGGAACATTGTTTCAAAGAATAAGAAACGCAGTAAAAATTCTTTCGATTATGATAACATGGTCGCTTGAAAACGCAATTGAAACAGCCGATTCAATGAAAAGCAGAGGTCACGGTCTTAAAGGCAGAACATCCTATTCACTTTATAAATTCGACAAAAGAGACGCATTTATGCTTTGCACAATCCTTTTTACCGGATTGGTACTTATGATTTTGCTTTTTACAAACGCAATAAAATTCAGATACTATCCGTCAATCAAGGGTGATTTGTTTACGGTGCAAAGTGTTATTTTTTATATATTCTACACATTTTTAATGTTGATTCCGCTATCGGTAAATATAGGAGAGGGGATAAAATGGAAACATATGCAATCAAAAATCTGAGTTTTCGATACCCCGAAACCGGTATTGATGTACTTAAAGATATTACTTTCAGCGTAAATGAGGGCGAATTTATCACAGTCTGCGGTCCGTCAGGCTGCGGAAAAAGCACACTTCTCAGACATCTGAAACCCGATCTTTCACCGCACGGTGTTCTTTCGGGAGAAATATTCTTTGAAGAAAAACCTATATCAGACCTTTCTCACAGAGAGCAAAGCAGTAAAATCGGCTTTGTTATGCAATCACCTGAAAATCAGATTGTTACCGATAAGGTATGGCACGAACTTGCATTCGGACTTGAAAGTCTTGGTTATGACAACAATACAATCCGAAAAAGAGTTGCCGAAACAGCTTCATTTTTCGGAATCCAAAATTATTTTGAAAAAAGTGTTCTCGAACTTTCGGGCGGACAAAAGCAAATTTTAAACCTTGCTTCAATTATGGCAATGCAACCGTCCGTTCTCATTTTGGATGAACCGACAAGCAACTCGATCCGATTGCGGCAAGCGAATTTTTGCACTGCGTTTCACGCATAAATCACGAACTGGGGACAACGGTGATAATAACGGAACACAGACTTGATGAGGTGCTTCCGCTTTCAGACAGGGTGCTTGTCATCGAAAACAACGGAATTTCAGCTTTTGACTCTCCTCAAAAGGTCGGGAAAATTCTTAAAGAAAAAAACAGTAAAACATTTCTTTCTATGCCTGCTCCGATGCAGATATGGCAGGCTGTTACAGAAAATGACAATACCGACTGTCCCGTAACTGTTCCAAGCGGCAAAAAGTGGCTTTCGGAATATGCCAAAAGTCATAAAATGTATGAGCTCACGCCCGAAAGCATTCAGAAACATTCTGATAAAGAAGCAGTAAGTCTTAATGATATTTGGTTCAGGTACGAAAAGTCGGGTGCAGATGTACTAAAAGGTCTTTCACTAAAAATATATCAGGGGGAATTTGCGGCTATACTCGGCGGTAACGGAATGGGAAAATCGACCGCTTTGTCAATTATCTGTTCACTTAACAAGCCATACAGAGGCAAAGTTGAAATCTCTCCGCTTAACAAAAATTCTTTTGACACGCTCGTAGCAGTATTACCGCAAAATCCACAGACACTGTTTTTGAAAAAAACTGTACTTGAAGATTTATACGAAGTATTTGACGGCAGAAAAATCAGCAAGGAGGAAAAAGAAAGACGGGTTACCGCAGCGGTAAGGCTGTGCAGACTTGAAAGTCTCTGCAATCGCCATCCTTATGATTTATCCGGCGGTGAACAGCAGAGAGCGGCTCTTGCAAAAATTCTTCTCATAAGACCTCAAATCCTTCTTCTTGATGAACCTACAAAGGGACTTGATGCCGAATTCAAGATTGAGTTTGCTCAGATTATATACGACCTCAATAAAGCCGGCATAACCGTTCTCATGGTAAGTCACGATGTAGAGTTCTGCGCTGTATATCCAAGCCGCTGTCTGATGTTTTTTAACGGTGAAGTTGTATCGGAAGGTACACCGAGAAACTTCTTTTCATCAAACAGCTTTTATTCCACCTCTGCAAGCCGAATGTCAAAAGGCATAATAGATAACACGGTATCATCAAATGATGTCATATACGCCTGCACAGGCAAAAGCAGAGATATTTCTATCGACAGGAACACACCCGACATTGACCTTTTTAAAAATGACACCGAAAACATTCCTCTGAAAAAGGAAAAAGCTGAAAATAAAAAGCTTTCTGTTTTAAAAAAAATCTTCGGATTTTTGGTGCAGTAATGTTCATACTCGGTCTGATTATAAACCTGGAATATATTCCGAATTTTTCAGCCAAAACTTTGCCTACCTGGTTCAACTGGGGAATAATCGGAGTATCTGTTGCGTTGCTTATGATTGCTTTCGGAACAAAATCAAAACGACCGATTGACCTGCCGAGAAAAAGTTCAAAGCTGAGTAAAAGAACCGTCAGTATGGCAATTATGGTTTTGCTTGCAATTCCTGTTACAATTTTTGTAGGAATGACATATCTTCAGGATCAGAAATATCTTTTTATTTCACTCCTTGTTATGATTGAGTGTATGATTCCGTTTTTTCTCGTTTTTGAAGGCAGGCACCCAAAAGCGAGAGAGCTTGTCATAATTTCCGTTCTATGTGCAATAGCAGTTGCAGGACGACTTGCATTTACAATGTTGCCTCAGTTCAAGCCCGTTGTGGCAATTGTGATAATTTCGGGAGTAGCATTCGGCGGTGAATCGGGATTTCTTGTCGGTGCTGTAAGTATGCTTGTTTCAAATCTTATGTTCGGTCAAGGTCCTTGGACGCCGTGGCAAATGTTTGCGGCAGGAATAATAGGCTTCATTGGCGGTATTCTCTTTAAGAAAGGTCTTTTGGGCAGAACAAGGACTTCGCTCTGTATATACGGTTTCATTGCCACAATGGTCATTTACGGCGGACTTATGAACCTTTATTCTGCACTCACATCACATTCCGCATTTAATCTAAATATGCTCATAACTTTTTATGTTCAGGGCTTTCCGATGGATATTGTTCACGCAGTTTCGACTGTTATATTTCTGTTTTTCGGAGCAGAACCTATGCTTGAAAAGCTTGACAGAATTAAAGTTAAGTACGGACTTATCGAATAAACCTAAACAGCAGATAAAATTTCTGCTGTTTTTTTTGTGCTGTAATTCAAAATTTTTCGACAAAAGTATAGACATAATCCGAAAATAATATTATAATTTTGGTGTGTCTGATTTTAATCAAACAGTATTTACAATCTAAAACGGCAAACTGTAAATACTTTTAATTCAGAATTAAAAAGGTTAAAGGAGAAAAAACATGGGCGGATTTATGGGTGTTGCAGCAAAACAGGACTGCGTATTCGACTTATACTTTGGAATTGACTATCATTCACACCTTGGTACAAGAAGAGGCGGTATGGTTGTTTATGACAAAGAAAAAGGATTTGACAGATCAATCCACAATATTGAAAATGCACCTTTCAGAACTAAATTTGATAAAGATATGCAGAGTATGAAAGGCAAATTCGGTATCGGCTGTATTTCCGACTACGAACCGCAGCCTCTTATTGTTCGTTCACATCACGGTACATATGCAATTACCACCGTAAGCAAAATCAATAATACAGATGAACTTGTTGAGGAAATCTTTGAAAAAGGCGGTTCGCATTTTCTTGAAATGAGCGGCGGTGAAATCAACGCAACCGAGCTTATTGCAACTCTAATCAATCAAAAAGAAAACCTTGTTGACGGCATAAGCTATGCTCTTGAAAAAGTTGACGGCTCTGTTTCGCTCCTGTTGATGAATAAAAACGGCATCTATTGCGCAAGAGATAAGTACGGCAGAACTCCTGTTGTTATCGGTAAAAAAGAGGACGCATTTTGTGTGGCGTTTGAATGTTTCTCATACAAAAACCTCGGCTACAATGATTATAAAGAACTCGGACCGGGTGAGATTACGGTAATTACAGACCAAAACTGCATTACACTCAAAAAGCCTGGTGATAAAATGAAAATCTGTACTTTTCTGTGGGTTTACTACGGCTATCCTGCAAGCTCATATGAGGTACAAGTGTTGAGCAAATGCGTTACAACTGCGGTGCAAAAATGGCTGAAAGAGATTCCGTAAAGCCCGATATCGTTGCAGGTGTACCCGATTCAGGCATTGCCCACGCAGTAGGATATGCAAATGCCTCGGGAATTCCGTTCTCAAGACCGTTTATTAAATATACACCTACTTGGCCGAGATCATTTATGCCGACAATTCAGAGTCAGCGTAATCTTATTGCAAAAATGAAGCTTCTCGCAGTTGAGGATTTAATCAGAGGAAAGAGCCTTCTTCTTATTGATGACTCAATTGTAAGAGGCACACAGCTTCGTGAAACAACGGAATATCTTTTTGAAAGCGGTGCAAAAGAGGTTCATATCAGACCTGCGTGTCCTCCGCTTGTATACGGCTGTAAGTATCTTAACTTCTCAAGATCATCTTCTGAAATGGATCTCATCACAAGACGAGTTATTGAAAGACTTGAGAACGGCAATGTTACAGACGAAATTCTTCAGGAATACACAAATCCAGATTCTGAAAAATACGAGCAGATGGTTGATGAAATCTGTAAAGAACTCAAGTTCACATCCTTGCGTTTTAACAGGCTTGACGATATGCTTGATTCCTGCGGAATTGACAAATGCAAACTCTGTACTTATTGTTGGGACGGTAAGGAATAATTAAATTTTATTTATAAAATAAGGCATTTGCAATGAGAAATCTCAAAGCAAATGCCTTTTGTTTTTACTTAGTATGCAATAATTTCGTAGCCGTCCTCAGTTACAAGAACCTGAATTTCCCACTGAGCAGACATTGAGTTATCTTCTGTATAGATAGTCCAGCCGTTATCCTCATCAACGAAAATATCAGGTTTTCCTGCGTTTACCATAGGTTCAATGGTAAAAATCATACCGGGTACCATAAGCATTTCCGTGCCTTTTTTAGAAATGTAACTTACCCATGGATCTTCGTGGAATTCAAGACCGATTCCATGACCTCCTACTTCACGAACGACAGAGTAACCTTTACTCTTTACATAATCATTGACAGCCTGACCCATATCTCCGAGAAAGCCCCAAGGCTTAACCTGCTTGAGTCCTTCATAAACTGCATTTTTTGTTTCTTCAACAAGCTTTCTGTTTTCTTCGCTTACATTACCGATACAAAACATTCTTGAAGAATCGGAGAAATATCCGTTCAAATTAGTTGAAACATCAACATTGATTATATCGCCGTCTTTGATTATTACATCTTCCGACGGAATACCGTGACAAACTTCGTTGTTTATTGAAGTACATACGCTCTTGGGAAATCCCTCAAAATTAAGGGGAGCCGGAACACCACCCATTTTGGTTGTGATATCATACACCCACTTATCAATTTCAGCCGTGCTGATACCTGCCTTAATATGCTCTGCAACATAATCAAGAACTGCAATATTAATCTTTGCACTCTCCTTGATTTTTTCAATCTGCTCAGCATTTTTCAAGATTTCATGGGAGGGAACAATGTGACCCGCACCCTCAAATTCCTCAATTTTTTCATCAAAATCTATATGACATTTTTTATACTTTTTTCCGCTGCCACACCAGCAAGGATCATTTCTGCCAGGTTTTTCCATTTTACTAACTTCCTTTCATTTTTCCAATTCATAATCCTTGATAATTATACCACCAAACAAATTTTATTACAACATCTTTGTCGTATGCAAAAATCCAAAAGAAAAATCTTGTCAGAAAAAGTTTTGTAGTATATACTGAATAAGTAATATATAATCTCACACTCGGCATATTTTTATGCAGAGGTGTTTGTATGAATAAAAAAATCCCGACATTTTATGCTCTCTGCTTTATACTGTTTGCAATATTCTGCATTATTATGGTATCTGTTTTTTTCAGACTTAATCCGACAAAATCTGTTATAACCGAAAACAAAACAGAGCCGATAATTGTAATTGACGCAGGTCACGGCGGCGAAGACGGGGGAGCAGTAAGCGAAAGCGGTGTGCTTGAAAAGGACATCAATCTTTCTATAGCAAATAATTCAGCTGATTTATTAAAAATTTTCGGATATAAGGTTGTTCAAACAAGAACAGATGATGTATCCCTTGATAACGGAGAAGATTCGGTTCATTCAAGGAAAGTTGCCGATTTAAAAAAACGGCTCGAAATTTTCAATTCAAACAAAAACAATATTGTAATCAGTATTCATCAAAACAAATTTTCTCAAAGCAAATATTACGGAACTCAAATTTTTTATTCCCCGAATAACAGTCAAAGTCAAAATCTTGCGGAATGCATTAGAAATTCCGTAAAAAAAAGCTTACAGTCTGATAACGAACGGCAATGCAAAAAGGCAGACGGCTCAATCTATCTTTTAAAAAAGGCTGAAAACCCGTCCGTTATTGTGGAATGCGGATTTATTTCAAATCCGGATGAACTTGCCAAGCTGCAAAGTGACGAATATCAAAAAGAAATGGCAACTGCAATCATAACAGGATTTTTAGATTATACTCATCAATAAATACAGGAAGTGAAATAAATGGCTTCAAAAATCAAAAGTGTTTACATATGTTCGGAATGTGGATACGAATCGCCCAAATGGTACGGAAAATGCCCGTCATGCGGCGAATGGAACACAATGAACGAAGAAATTAAAGATACATCAAAACAGTCAGCAACTGCAAAACACGCTCTTTTGCAACCTACT
>ENA-OQEX01000788-OQEX01000788.1-human-gut-metagenome-genome-assembly--contig:-NODE-788-length-14561-cov-3.603921_pt1 | contig 14561 bp, 20 predicted proteins | sample MGYA00242802_ERZ504649 | MGnify/ENA primary metagenome ERZ504649 (study PRJEB26092, sample SAMD00036194) | human gut metagenome | host: Homo sapiens | study: EMG produced TPA metagenomics assembly of... | reverse complement strand
CTGGGATGTCAGCGTAGCTGACAGGGGGATTTACAAAGAGTTACTCTTCTTTTTTCTTTGCTAAAAAGAAAAGAAGCAAAAAAGAAAAGCTCCTCGCCTACCCTTATTCCGTACGGCAATGTATCACACGATTGGCAGTGTGTTTACGTGTATTTGCGTGCATTTCTTATTTGGAAAATCCACGCATATCCTGCCCTTCCAGCGTCAGCAGGTCGATTTTCCGGCGGTCATTTCCGAAATAGCCGCCCAGCTTTCCATTTGCCCCGACTACCCGGTGACAGGGAATCAGAATGGCAATGGGATTTCGTTTCATTGCGCCGCCCACCGCCTGGGCAGACATCTTCGGGATGCCCATTTCCCGTGCCGCCTCTTTTGCCAGCGTGCCATAGGTCGCCGTATAGCCGAACGGGATCTGCTGTGCCAGCCGCCAGATGCGCAGCTGGAACTCTGTGCCTTTGGGGCAGATCGCCGGCGGTGCGCCCGGGTCTTTTCCCTGGAAATATTCGTCCAGCCAGAGACAGACGCTTTCCAGAAACGGTGTACTAGACTGCGACATCGTTGCCGGTACATCAAATGCCGCCTCGATGAGCGCATCGTCCTCTGCGGTGAGCCGGATGTTCCCCAGTGGGGAAATGTAAATGATCTGGGTTTGCATGAGCTTGCTCCTTTGATAAAAGTACAGCCTGAGAATTCTCCCATTCTCAGGCTGTTTTCGGTTCAGTTATGCGCAGGCGGTCTCCAGTGCGAGACGCATCATATCGGTGAAGGAAGTCTGCCGCTCTTCTGCGGTGGTGAATTCGCCCCGGAGCGGACAGTCGGAAACAGTCACGATGCACAATGCCTCTTTCCCGGCGGCGGCAGCGTTCATGTACAGTGCTGCCGATTCCATTTCCGTGGCGAGAACGCCCATTTTTGCCCACTGCGGCAGAGGACTCGGCTCATGGTAGAACACATCGGTGGAAAACAGATTTCCCACCTGTACCGGGATATCCAGGCGCTTTGCGGTCTGATACGCCTTTTCCAGCAGAGAAAAGCTGGCGATGGGCGCATAAGTGCCGGGCAGCGCATACTGTGCCGCATAGTTGGAGTCGGTGCAGGCGGCCTGTCCCAGAATCACATCCCGCAGCTGTACGTGGTCTGCCACACCGCCGGCAGTGCCGATGCGGAGAATCCGGTCCACGTCGTATTCGTGGAACAGCTCGTAGGAATAGATGCCGATGGAAGGCATCCCCATGCCGCTGCCCTGGACGGAGACCGGAACGCCGTGATAAGTGCCGGTATAACCGAACATTCCACGGACGGTGTTGTAACACACGGCATTATCCAGAAAATTCTCTGCGATAAACTTTGCACGCAGGGGATCGCCCGGCATGAGGACAGTTTTTGCGATGTCGCCTTTGTTGGCGGCGTTATGCGGAGTTGGCATAGCGATCAATCCTTTCTCACTTATTTTAGGCAACACCGCACAAAGCTTGTGCGTAAGATGCGAAGCCGGATTTTTCGGCAGATTGCATAGAAATTTCGCAGGCATACTGTCGTATGTCAAGGGATTTCTGCGCAATATGACGGAAAATCAGCAAGCAGATTGCGTGCAAAGCCGTCAGGCGGGCTTTGTGCGGTGTTGCCTTTATAGATTATCTGCGCTTCAGACGTGCCAGAGTCTGGGTGACAGCGCTGAAGTTGTACAGTACCATAAAGAGGAATCCTACCGTCAGAATGAGGATCCACATCGGCGGCGCCTCCACGACCACAATGCCCAGCAGGAACAGGGCTGCGGTGTTGGCGGCAAACTTGGCGTGGTTGACCGGGAAGGGAACATACTTCCGGGCATCCACGATGCGGATGCAGTAGCAGACGAAATAGCTGGCAAAGGTTGCGATGCTGCGCCCATAATGCCCCAGATATGGATGAGGATGATGTTCAGCACGATGTTTACCACGGCTGCTACCAGGCTCGTCCAGAACGAGTGGGTGGTGTGCTGGGTCGCAGAGTATACGCTGCTGAGGAACTGGTTAAAGCACATCATGAGAACGCCCACGATCAGCACCGGCGTATACGTAAATGCAGTGGCATATTCCGGATACGTGTTGGAGTCAATAAGGATGTTGGAGAGGATCCGCACAAAGACAATGAGTCCGGCGCTGGCGATAAACATAAACGACTGGTATGCGTCGAATACCCGATGATAGAACCGGCTGCGGTCCTTGGAGTCGTTCTCTTCGATGGCGGACATATTCCACGCCTGGAAAAAATCGTAGAGATGGTGGAAATCAGATTCGGGATCTTGGTGGAAACGCCGTAGATGCCGGCAGCAGTTTCTCCGACCAGACCGGCAGGCCCGGACATATACCGGACAAACAGACGGTCGGAAAATCCGGTCACCAGCCAGAGCAGGGCGGACGGGATCAGCGGAATGGAGAACTGCAGCATCATGCGCAGGATCTTCTTGTCCATATACCGCAGCCGGAAGAACCGGTGCAGTCCGGCGACGCCCCACAGGAACAATCCCGACAGCAGGTCGGACAGGATAACGGAAATCAGAAAACCGGTAACGCCAAGATGGAATCCGGCAATAAATGTAACATTAAAGATAAACAGGGTCAGCGTGGCGAGAATGCCGTCCATGGCAAAGAGCCGCACCAGCCTCTGGCTCGCACGAACTGTGAGGCGATCTGCCGGAAACCGGAGGTGATACAGTAGATCACCAGCAGCACCACATAGCCCTCGGTATAGGCAGAAAGTTCAGCAGGGGTGAGAGCAGCAGCAGAACGCCGATACCAAATGCCTCTGTGACACAGGCGGAGGTAAAGATCTTCCGGTTGTCAAAATTCTTGTCGATGCCGTAGCGGATGACAGCGTCCGCAATGGAAAATGTGATAATGGGAATCAGAAAGTTTGCTGTCTGTTCCAGCAGTTCCTTGGTGCTGTTGTCGCCGGGGTTGATGTTTCCGGTGTAAAGCCGTGTCAGCAGCAGCAACAGGATCTTCGACCGAACGAACCGATGGCAAAGATCAGCGTGTTCGAGACCAGCTTTTTGTATTTGTTCATGAAAGACCACCTTTGTTGAGACAATGCCGCACAGGGATGCACAGCACTGCCGTTCTGTTTCGCTTTTCAGAGTGTATTCACATAAAAATGGCTGTGTGTGAAATTTTGCCGAAAAGGCGTGTGTTTCATTCCTGTGTGAATGCACTCTAATACTATTATAACATAAATCGTCGGAAAATGGAACGCTTTTTTTCAAATCTGCTTTGGAAAACGGAAATTGTACGATATGCACAAATTGAAGTCATAACTTTGTACATTCCTACAAATCGAAAAAACTTTTTGAAAAAGTGCAACATTTCGGGCTGCTCGATTGTATCCATAGTGAAGGGATTTTTAGCGGCGTGAAGAACGCCGCCGTATCGGAAATGAAAAGGTGTGTCTTTTTTATCGTGAGATGTTTCGGTTTTTCAGGCGGCACGGCAAAGGGACGGCAGTCAGCTGCCGGCTGTGCCGCCGGGAAACAGAACCGGCTCAAAGGGATGTGCTGCTCCGGCGGCGCAGAGACCGGGCGGAAACAGGCGCTGAAAGGGAAACACTGATGAAATGGAATGCGCCGTATGCGGCGATGCTGCACAGAAAGGAACGGCAGTTCAATTTCACCAGTGCTTCCGCACGACGGGAGAGTGCATTGGAATCTCCTACTTTTCCATTTCCTCTGGGATGTGTTTTCACAGATGTTTTGTGGAAACACACTCCGATTTGACAGTGCGTATCAGCGCTTTGGGGCGCTGCCTTGCAGCCGCTGTCAAACGGCATCCGGCAGACAGTATTTTACTGCTGTTTGCATTCTATACATACTTTATTTATGTTTATGCTGTATGATAAAAGGTAGAAAGACAGCATGAGCAGCAAAACAGCGTAGGACAGAAAATCGGCTTGCGCTGCGGAAAAAATTGCCGAGGTGCAGACGATAGGGGGCGTTTCCGTGCCGCAGGATGAAACCGCTTTTGCGCAGTTTTATGCACGGCAGGTCAATACGGTATATCGGATATGCTATGTAAAGCTGAAAAATCAGATGGATGCAGAGGACGTGACGCAGGAGGTATTCCTGCGGGCGATGCAGCAGCCGCAGCTTTGGGGAGACGATGCACACGCAAAGGCGTGGCTGATTGTGACGGCATCAAATCTCTGTAAGAATGCGGTGCAGCACTGGTCACGTTCCAAGCGGGAAGAAGTTGAAGATTGGGAGGCCTTTCTCGGAGCGACAGAACCGCCCGAGGAAGAGTCCGCTGTGATGACAGCGGTGATGCAGCTGCCGGATCCGTATCGGACCGTTGTGTATCTATTTTATTTTGAGGGATATTCCGGCATGGAAATTGCCGGAATGCTGGGAAAAAAGGAATCTACAGTCCGATCGCTGCTGCATCGGGCGAAAAAACGACTGTCCAAGGTGTTGGGAGGTGAGCCGTATGCGAAATCAGGAAGATGAAATGCTGAAAAAGTGTTTGCGTCAGACTATGGAACAGATCCAGCCGGATGAAGAGACGAAAAACCGGATGTATCTGGAGATCATGCGGCGGGCATCTGCGGCAGAAAATGCGAAAACTGCTGCGCAGAAGAAACGCCCCTGGTATCTGCGCTGGCAGACCAGTACCGGCATCTGTACGGCGGCGCTGCTCTGCGTGGTGATCGCTGCGGCATCCATCCACAGCAAGATGCCGGACGGCACCAACCAGCTGGAGGTCGTTCCGCCGGCTGCGGTCACAACTGCGGTTGAACCGGAGGAACGCCCGGATACTGAGACAGAACCTGCGGCGACCGCAGAAACCACTCTGCCGGAAACAGCATCGGATGCAGATGCGGCGGTGCAGAGCAGTGCGAACACAGAGACGAAAACCATTGCAGAAGAACCGGGAGATATTCCGGAAGTGATAGAAGAACCTGCGGACAACACAGCGCCGCAGACTACAGGAAAGCACAATGCACCTGCGGTAACAACGGCTGTGCCGCAGACCAGCAAGCCGGCGGAGACGACCCGTGCAGCGGAGACTTCGAAGAAAGCGGACGTTGTGACAACGGCTGCACCGGTGGTGACAACACTGCCGGAGACCTCGAAGGAACAGGAAACGGAGACAGTTCCTATCCGGCAGAACATTTACCTGTACTACAAGCTGATCTGGCGCAACAATCCGTATGACACCAACTATGATGAAGTCCCCGGCGGAGTGCTGGATAACTATCTGGGCTATGGTGTGACACAGGGCAGCGACGTCGATGACACATACACGGTGCTGATCTATTCCATCACCGGCGTTGACCCCAGACAGCAGGTAGCTGTCCAGTATGTGGGCGAAGAAAAGTATTATGTGTTTACCATACAGTAAAAGCGTGTTTTGGGGAAAGTGAAAAAATGAAATCTCGTTATGATGCCACGATATCTGCCGTGGCATCATTTTTTATGGAAATCGCTTGACAAAAAAACGAAAAAACAGTATACTAAAATAGAATGAAACGAGGTGCGGAATGCACAAAAATTTGCAGTTCTGGAGGTATTGAATTGGCAACCAAAAAAATCAAACAGCTGGAAAAGATCCTGATCGCTGTGGGGATCGCTCTTCTGGCAGTGGTAATCATCTGCATTGTGGTGTTCAGCCGTGCGGACAAGGTCTCTGCGCCGGAGGCGATTCCGGTACTGACTACCACTACGACAACCACCACGACTACCACCGTTACCACGACCACCACGGTGACCTATGACTACACCATGCACATCGACATGGAAAAGGTGAGACAGCACCACGAAAAGAATCCGGATGTGGTCGGCTGGGTCTATGTAAATGATACGCCCATCGACTATCCCATTGTGCAGAAGGACGACAATGCCTACTATATTGACCGTGACTGGGAGGGCAATCACAGTTCTGCCGGCAGTATCTTCGAGGACTTTCGTGGCAAGATCAACGAGACGGAAAACACGCTGCTCTACGGTCACAACATGGGCAACGGCTCCATGTTCCACTCTGTCAAGAGTTTTAAGGAAGAGGAATGGGGCAGACAGCACATCTACTTTGAAGTGGCAACGCTGGAAAAACGCTATCTCTACCGCATCGTGGCATCGTCCGTGCTGAACGGCGAGGACGGCGCAGCGTTTGATTACTGGAACCGCATCACACTGAACCAGGAAGAGTTCCAGAAGTACATCGAGGAAATACGCTCCACGGCGCTTGTCTGGTATGCGCCGGACGATGATCCGCCGACCTACGGCGATAAAATGATCGCCCTGCAAACGTGTAATTCCGGCGCAGACGACGGCATTCGCTGCATTCTGTTCGGACAGTGTCTGGGTGAGTATTAAGCGCATCACATCGACAAACATAAATAAAAAGGGCATCCTGTGGAAACAGGATGCCCTTTGCTTTTAGCAATTCATTAGAACCCATTCAGATGATACTTTGTCATCAGATCGGGATAGCATTTATAGCTGTAGTCCAGGTCTACGTTGCCGTTGATGCCGTTGATGTTGCCGGAGTTGGAATACTGCCACATACCGTAGCTTGTCTTGGAATAGGACGGGCGGCTGACATTGAAGTGTGCGACCCAGATGTCATAGTCCTCCAGAACCGACTGATAAACATAGGTGTTCAAAAAGCTTGCGTAGCTGTACAGGGAAACGTAATAGCCCTTGGATTCCATGACCTCGCAGAATGCGTTGATAACGGCGGAGACCTGTTCCTTGGTCAGTGCGGTCTGCACCTTGTCCTCAATGTCCAGAACCACCGGATACTCAAACTGGTATCCCTGGATGACGCTGGCGAAAAGCTCTGCCTCCTGCCTTGCCTCAGCCGGGGTAGTGGCGTAACTGTACCAGTATGTACCGCAGGCAATGCCGGCGGCCTTGGCATTTTTCATGTTCTGCTCAAAGTAAGGGTCTTTCTGGTTGGCGACCTTGCCGTAGCCTGCACGGATCATCGCAAAGTCGATGCCGTCAGCCTTTACCGCCTTCCAGTCGATGTTGGTCTGATACTTGGAAACGTCCACGCCACGGTAAGAATCCTTTTGCGCCCATGCACCGCCACGGTTCGTTGTTGTTGTCGTAGTCGTCGTTGTGGTGGCTGCGGTCGTAGTTGTTGTTGTGGTCGTTGTTGTCGCAGTCGTGGTGGTGGTAGTTGTTGTCTCCGTTGTTGGTGCAGCAGTTGTCACGGTCGTGTCTGCGGTAGTTTCCGCTGTGCTGTCGGAGGAGACAGTGGTTGCCGGAGCGGCAGTGGTCGTGGTCTCTTCCGTTGTAAAGACCGTCGTTTCCAGCGGTGTGGTCTCTGCTGTGACAATGCCGTTTGCGGCATCCCATTCGCCCAGGAATGTGATGGAATCCTCTGTGTAATCGCCGGTAGCACCTGATAAGCGCACCAGTACATCAGCAGGAAAATGTCGGTGGAGTCGATTCTTCCGGAGTGATCCACATCCAGGAGCGTCTGGTTTTTCTCGGAAAAATGGACGCATAGCCGGCGCCGGAATAGGCGCAGTCCAGCAGTGTGGCATAGCTGAGCGTCAGAAAATCGCCCCGTTCGGCATCCTGTACCAGCTGTTCCGGTGACTTCACCAGATTCGGGATCGTTTCGGAAATGTCGGCATCTGCCGTATTGTTACCGGCAGCGGAAACGCTGCCAAAGGGCAGACAGGATGCGCAGAGAATCGCTGCGGTGAACATACTGCCCAGCTTTTGAAGAACGTGATTTGCCATCGTGAAAGCCTCCTTGCGGTTTGTTTTTATGATTACTAGATAAAGTACAGATAAATGAGCCCCGCCGCCTGCAAAACTGCCAGCAGGGGAAAGAAGAACCGGAAATACCAGTGCCGGGTCTTGTGCCGGAAGAAAAACATTCCGGCTGTGCCGCCGATGCCGCCGCCCAGGATCACTGCCAGAAACAAGGTCTTTTCCGGGATGCGCACAGGTGCTTTTTGGCACGCTGCTTGTCGATGCCCATAAGGGCGAATGCGACCAGATTGACTGCGGCAAAATAACCCAGCTCCAGATACAGCTGCACCATTATGCCTGCCCTTTCTGGAAACGGAGCTGACGGGGCAGCGCAGCCGCAATGGCATCCTGCACGGCGTCGTTGGGAGTGAAGATGATGCGTGTTGCACCGTATTCCTCTGTCTCCAGGTCGGCGTAATATTCGCCCTCGCCGGTGTTGTCGGCACAAAGCACAACGGTTCGTTCCGTGTCGTCCGGGATATCGTCGGTCATTTCGCCGTAAGCGTCAAACTTTCCCACATCCACCGTGATGAGGTGTACCCGTTTCCGGCGTGCAATGATCTTGTCCACATCCATTTCTCCGTTGGTAACGGCGTATTCATATTCCACCGATGTGCCGGAGATGAGGTAGTATGCACCATAGATAATGGCACAGGTGATGACCAGGATAAACGGGATGTGTGTCACAAAAACCAGAAATACAGATGCAGCGCAGAGCAGCACTGCAAGCAGGATGATCCCAGCCTTTTTGGCATTGTCCTGTGAATCCGGACGTTTTTTCACCATGTATTCCGCAAAATTGTCCATATGCGTAAAACTCCTTTTTCGAACAAGCCGGATTTTCGGTCTCCGCCTGTTCTTCTGTCGTTCTGCTGAGGATGCCCCGAAAAGAAAACTGTACCGTCTTGCAGTAAAAATTGGAATTTGCCCATCTTTTTTGTGCAAGTTGCTGAAAACATTTCTCTTTTTGCATCACCCAATTTCTATTATAGCATATGCCGCAAAAAATTTCAAGAAAAAATTTTCAAAAGGACTTGATTTTTTTTGTAAAAGCAGGTATAATGTGATTTGAAAACACAGTGACGAAGCGAGTAGGCATAGACTGCGGTGTCCGCATGACAGAAAAAATGCGGAAATTGCGGTGGGAATCCCATCGCCGCCGAAAAGGATCCGCCGGCACAGAGAACGGGGTGCGCTGAGAACCCGTCCGGCGGAATATGCTGAAGTTCCCTTCCGAGTGGCTGGGCTGAACCCGGAAAAGTGTACTTGCAGTGCAAACATTTTTCCAGAATTAGGCTTGGATGTGGCGTTCGCATTAAGGACAGAAGAGTGACGGCTCTTTGAAAATGGGTGGTTTGAACAAGCATTTGCCTTGTCCTGTTTTCGCAGGACAGGGCTTTTTTTATGAAGTGTCCCATAGAGCCAAATGACCGCAGGAAAGCGGAGGAAAGGAACGATATTATGAAAGAACAACTGGAAGCGATCCGTGCCGCTGCCAAGCAGGCACTTTCGGATTGTGCAGATTCCAAGCTGTTGGAGACACTGCGTGTGCAGTATCTGGGCAAAAAAGGTGAACTGACCGGCATCCTCAAGCAGATGGGCAAGCTCTCTGCCGAAGAGCGCCCGGCAATGGGTCAGCTGGCAAACCAGGTGCGTGCCGATATTGAGAATGCCCTGGCGGAAAAGCAGAAAAAGCTGGCAGATGCAATGCTGGCGCACAAGCTGGAATCCGAGACGCTGGACATCACGCTCCCCGGCAAAAAGCAGAAGGTGGGCAGTATGCACCCACTGACCATCGTGGAAAACGAGATCCGGGAGATCTTCCTGGGCATGGGCTTTTCCGTGCAGATGGTCCGGAGGTCGAATACGATTACTACAACTTTGAGGCACTGAACCTGCCGCCGGATCACCCGGCACGGGACACCCAGGATACCTTTTATATTACAGACAACATTCTGCTGCGTACCCAGACCTCTTCGGTACAGGTACACGTGATGGAAAACCAGAAGCCGCCGATCCGTGTGATCTCTCCGGGACGGGTTTACCGTTCGGATGCTGTGGATGCCACACACTCTCCGCTGTTCCATCAGATCGAGGGACTGGTCGTAGACAAGGGCATCACCATGGCAGATCTGAAGGGTACTCTGGAACTGCTGATGCAGCGTCTGTACGGCGATGACTGCAAGATCCGTCTGCGTCCTCACCACTTCCCGTTCACAGAACCCAGCGCAGAGGTTGACGTTATGTGCTTCCAGTGCCACGGAAAGGGCTGCCGGATGTGCAAGGGCGAAGGCTATATTGAACTGCTGGGTGCAGGCATGGTCCACCCGAAGGTGCTGGAGGGCTGCGGCATTGACAGCAGCGTATATTCCGGCTTTGCCTTTGGTCTGGGTCTGGAGCGTATCGCAATGCGCCGCTATAACATCGGCGATATGCGTCTGCTCTATGAGAACGACTATCGATTCCTGGAACAGTTCTGAGTGGGAGGTAAGAGACGATGAATTTATCTATGAAATGGCTGGCTGATTATGTGGACTGCGGCGTTTCCGTCAAGGAATTCTGCGCTGGCATGACCATGAGCGGCTCTAAGGTAGAAACTTATGAAACAGAAGGCGACGCTGTCAAGAATGTCATTGTCGGCAAGCTGGTTTCCATTACGCCCCACGAAAACTCCGACCATCTCCAGGTCTGCCAGGTAGACGTTGGCGGCGATGCACCGATCCAGATCGTGACCGGCGCACAGAATATCGTGGAGGGCGCACTGGTGCCGGTGGCTATGATCGGCGCAGATCTGCCCGGCGGTGTACATATTAAAAAAGGAAAGCTCCGTGGCGTAGAGAGCAACGGTATGCTCTGCTCTCTGGGTGAACTGGGTCTGACCAAGCACGATTTTCCCTATGCCATCGAGGACGGCATCTTCCTCATTGAAGAGGACTGCAAGCCGGGACAGGACATCCATGAGGCAATCGGTCTGAATGATACCTCTGTGGAGTTCGAGATCACCTCCAACCGTCCGGACTGTCTGTCGGTAGTAGGTCTGGCGAGAGAGGCTGCCGTAACATTCGGCAAGCCTCTGAATCTGAAAGCGCCGGAATTCCACGGCTCTGAGGACAAGCTGAGCGACAGCCTGTCTGTGGCAGTGGAAAATGCACAGCTCTGCCCTCGCTATATTGCCGGCATGGTAAAGAACGTGAAGATCGGTCCGTCTCCCCGCTGGATGCGGGAACGGCTCCGTGCCAGCGGCGTGCGCCCCATCAACAACCTGGTGGACATCACAAACTATGTGATGCTGGAATATGGTCAGCCCATGCACGCATTTGACCAGCGCTATGTCAAGGACGGCAAGATCGTTGTCCGCAATGCCAAGGATGGCGAGGCCATCACCACACTGGATGGACAGGAGCGCCAGCTTTCTCCGGAAATGCTAATCATTGCCGACGCAGAAAAGCCTATCGCTGTTGCAGGTGTTATGGGCGGCGAATACAGCGGCATCATGGACGACACCAATACCGTTATTTTCGAGTCCGCTTACTTTGAACCGGTACAGGTTCGCCGCACTGCAAAGAAACTGGGAATGCGTACTGACGCATCGGCACGGTATGAAAAGGGTCTGGATCCGGACGGCTGCCAGCGCACACTGAAACGTGCCATGGAACTGGTAGAACTGCTGGGCGCAGGCGAATCGGTGGCAGAGTTCATTGAAGTGGACAACCGCACCGCAAAGCCGGCAGAGATCCCCTTTGATCCGGATTGGATCAACCGTTTCCTGGGAACAGAGATCTCCCGGGAAGAGATGGTAAAGACACTGGAATCCCTGGATATCCAGGTGAAAGGCGATGTCTGCGTATCGCCCAGTTTCCGGATCGACCTGGAGCGCCCGGCGGATATTGCAGAGGAAGTCGCAAGAATCTACGGCTACAACAACATCCCGTCCACAGTCATCCGTGGTGTGCTGAGGCACAGCTGACACCGCAGCAGCAGTTCCTGCGGAAGGCAGAACAGACCATGGTAGGTCTGGGATACTACGGCACACTGACATATTCGTTCACTTCGCCGAAGTGCTTTGACCGGATCGGTCTCCCGGCAGACAGCAAGCTGCGCAAGACCATCACCATCACCAATCCGCTGGGCGAGGACACCAGCATCATGCGGACGACCACACTGCCGTGTATGCTGGATGTGCTGGCAACCAACTACAAGAACCGGAATGCCGCAGTGGCACTGTATGAGATCGGCAAGGAATATCTGCCCACCGGTCCGGACACACTGCCCAACGAGCCGAACCGTCTGACCATTGGTATGTACGGCGGCGATGCAGATTTCTTTGCACTGAAGGCACTGTGGATGCGCTGCTGAAGGAACTGCGTCTGCCGAAATGCACCTATGTGCGTCCGTCTGAGGCAGAGGGTGTCTTTGAGGAATGCTGTGCGCTCCATCCGGGCAGAAGTGCAGTGATCCTCAGCGGCGAAACACCCATCGGCTACTTGGGCGAACTGCACCCGACCGTACAGAAAACCTACGGCATCGGCACCAGAACCTATGTGGCAAAGCTGCTGGTACAGGAAATGGCTGAGATGGCAGAGGCAGAAGTGACCTATCGTCCGCTGCCGAAGTTCCCGGCAATCACCCGTGACCTGAGCCTGCTGTGCGATGATGCACTGCCGGTTGGCAAGATGGAAGAGGCAATCGAACAGGCTGCCGGAAAGCTGTTGGAAGAAGTGACTCTGTTCGACGTATACAAGGGCGACCAGATCGCTGCCGGCAAGAAGAGCGTTTCGTTCTCTCTGCGGCTGCGCTCTCACGAGGGTACGCTGACCGATGAGCAGGCAGATGCAGCCATGAAACGTGTGCTGAAAGCACTGGCTGCCATGGATGCTGTACTGCGTGAGGCGTAAGCGCCGTGTACTGTATCTGAGGTGATTCTCATGAAAGAAAAAACCGAAAAGCAGCCAAAACCGAAAAAGGAAAAACGGGAACGCACACCACGTGAGGCAACGGCATTGATGCTGGGGCTGGTTTCCCTGGGACTTGCCGCAGCAGGCATCGCATCGCTGATGTGGGTGTCTGTTCTGGTGGCAGCAGTCCTGGGCGGCTGTGCTGTTCTAGGCGGATTCGCCAGCCTGATGGTGGGAAAAGGCGGAACGCTCCCGGCAATCGTTGCCGCAATCGCCGGCTTTCTGACGGTGCTGTCTGCGATCATTTCTATGAAAATGCAGTGATTTTGCTCTGATATAACGAAAAAAGCGGAGAAGTCGTGAGACTTCTCCGCTTTTTGTATGTCGTCTGAAAATTAAGACAGGTTGGAAAGCTGATCCAGAATGCCGCTTCCAGCCAGAATCACCGCATTGACGATCCACATAACGATGCTGATGACAATGCCGATGATGCCCAGGATCATGCCGGCTTTCTGCTTGCCGTCAGTGGAACCCTCTTTCTTTGCCAGCACTGCCAGAACGATGGCAATGATGCCGCAGATGATGCCGGCGATCGGAATGCAGATGCCAATCAGCGAGATAATGCCCAGAACCAGGGCAGCAGTTGCTTTTCCGTTTTTCTGCTCCATTTTTTTACACCCCCTATTTCCCGATATCATTTGACAAATCGCACGTAAAAAATATGGAAGTGTCAAACAAATTTATTATACCATAGAAATATGCAAATATCAAGTAAATAAATTATGAATTTCAGAAATGCTGATTGATGTACTTGCCTTTTTATGAAATATAGCGTATAATGAAATAGTCAAAAAATTGTGCATCAGGAGGCTGCATTATGGCATTTGATATTGAAGAATTGACGCCGGAACAGCAGGAACAGTTTGCAGTGAAACAAATCCCCGATCCGTTATCTCCCACTTTAGGAATTCTCAAGCCAAGGGAGTGGATTATAGATGTGGGAAAAGACGTGTTTTTATTTGCAATCGGCGTGCATAGGGATTACCCGGATGAGGAGTTGTTCTTTTTTCACTGGAAAGACCAAGAGATGATTCTGCCGCTGAGAAAGGAAAACCAGCTGCCGAATACGCGAATCTGGAGTTTCCAAACCTCATGGGAAAATCCCTTGAGATACGTACAGGGGAATATCAGATCACAAATACTGGCAGATTTGAAGCAGGCGTTAGAGGTCTACAGAGTAGACGGAACATCTGACCCCAGCAATTTGGCAGTGCAGGTCGTGTGCGATTTTTAGGCGGTGCTGCAAAAGGTGTTTTTGTACACTTGACAATTGTCGCAGCTTATGCTATAATAAACTTGCATTGAAATAATATAATTGCAAGTAATCACCAAAAAAGAAAGCTCCAGAGTTGCAGCTCCGGAGGCTTTCGCCTTATCTATAAAAATAAGGCGGAAATAAGTAGGCTAATGTCGGCTTACTCTCCATTCAGCCACTTGTAGACTTTGTACAACGCAATGTCTGCTCCGATGGAGATAAAGGTTGAAATAATATAATATAGCAAGTAATCACCTCCTCCCTGACGGAAGAAGCCGACAACCTATCATAACACACAGAAACCTTTTTGTCAATCCGACAGAGACGATGTCGGATCGTGATACATTGTGAAAGGAGCATTCCATGATGCTGCACCAACTGACCTGGCAGGAGATCTGCCGGATGATACCCAAACGAAAAACCGATGCCCAGAAAGGCGATTTCGGACGGCTCCTGTGCATCACCGGGAGCCGGAATATGCCCGGCGCCTGTCTGCTTTCCACACAGGCGGCACTGCGTGGCGGCGCCGGTCTTGTCACAGTGGCGACTGCGCCGGAGAATCCCATGCGTTGGCAGCTGCTGCGCCGGAGGCGATGTGGCTCTCGCTGGA
>ENA-OQEX01000787-OQEX01000787.1-human-gut-metagenome-genome-assembly--contig:-NODE-787-length-14569-cov-1.789572_pt1 | contig 14569 bp, 19 predicted proteins | sample MGYA00242802_ERZ504649 | MGnify/ENA primary metagenome ERZ504649 (study PRJEB26092, sample SAMD00036194) | human gut metagenome | host: Homo sapiens | study: EMG produced TPA metagenomics assembly of... | reverse complement strand
CCAGTAACACGCTTCGCGATGCATAGAAATCATGCATTCGCATAATTTCGCGCTGAGATTCTCGGGTTTTCTGTGAACTTTGTTCACAAAAAACACCTCGCGGAACGTTACCAATGAACAGTAACTTTTTGTGGTTACTGGTCGCAATGCCTGCATAAGCAAATTTATGGATATAATCCGTACTCTCTTCTCAGGAAATCCCCATCAAGCCCTGATCTATTGTGATCTGTGCACTGATATCCGCCTTCATCTGCTCCCAGGCATCCGGATGATCCACATAATACTTGGGGCATTCCTTGCCTGTCACATCATAATGCCGGATCACCTGCTCTGAGGTCAGCCCAAATCGGGCGCACAGCCATGCAGCCAGCTTTACCACAGAATCATAAGTTTCCTGTTCAAAAACGCCGGTATCATCTTTATGACAGCACTCAATGGAAATACTGTCCACATTCCTTGAGTTAGTCGCATAAGACATCTCCGAGGTAGGAATACACTGGATCACTTCACCCTCCAGTCCTACTACAAAATGGCTGCTTACTTTCGCCTCATGAGAAATGGAAAGATTCTCAAAATAATCCCTGTTATTCTGGGCTGTGGCACCGGGATTGGCTGTATAATGGATTGCTATGTAATCAGCTCCATTCAGGGGCAGCTGAGGCCTGGAATACTCATTTGGAGTCAATAATTGTACATCTATGTAGGGAGCACCCTGGGACATCCATTCTTCCGGTCCATAATTCGTATGATCATTCGTTTCCTGGAATGTCTCTACACTTTCCTCCTGCTTCTGTCCATTCCTTACCATCAGAAGAACCATTCCTGTCACAACCAGAAGCAAAAGAAGCGCCAGAAATGCCAGACGCTGATTTCTCTGACGGATTCTGCCGCCCTTATATGTTTTTTCTCTTTTGTTAAAAGAAGGCCGCCTTGAAAAAGACGGCCTTGCAGATTTTCTTTTCATTATTTGTCATCCACACTGTAGTTCGGTGCTTCTTTTGTAATGTGAATGTCATGTGGGTGAGACTCTTTCAGGGAAGCAGCAGAAATCTTTCACGAATTTACCATTCTGTTTCAGTGCTTCAATATTCTCAGCTCCACAGTATCCCATACCGGAGCGAAGTCCTCCGATCAGCTGGAATACAGTGTCCTCAAGGTGTCCCTTGTATGCAACACGTCCTTCCACGCCTTCCGGAACAAGCTTCTTGGCATTCTCCTGGAAGTAACGGTCCTTGCTGCCATTCTCCATAGCTGCAATGGATCCCATTCCACGGTATACTTTATATTTTCTTCCCTGATATAACTCGAAAGTTCCCGGGCTCTCATCGCATCCGGCGAACATGCTTCCCATCATACAAAACGTTTGCACCAGCTGCGATTGCCTTGGTAACATCGCCTGAATACTTGATACCACCGTCTGCAATAATCGGAATACCATATCTCTTGGCAACCTCATAGCAATCCATGACTGCTGTGATCTGCGGTACACCAATACCTGCAACTACACGGGTGGTACAGATAGAGCCAGGTCCGATTCCGACCTTAACTGCATCTACACCAGCATCGATCAGAGCCTTGGTAGCGGCTCCTGTGGCAACGTTTCCTGCGATAACCTGAAGCTCCGGATATGCAGCCTTGATTTCTCGTACAGCACGGAGGATATTCTCAGAATGACCATGAGCAGAATCAACAACGATGACATCAACATTTGCCTTCACAAGTGCATCTACACGGGCAAGCACGTTGGCGGTAATACCAACAGCAGCTCCACAGAGAAGACGTCCCTGTTCATCTTTGGCAGCCAGAGGATATTTGATCTGTTTCTCAATATCCTTGATGGTGATAAGTCCTTTTAAGTTAAAATCATCATCTACAATGGGTAATTTCTCTTTACGGGATTTCGCAAGGATCTCTTTCGCCTCTTCCAGTGTAATACCTTCTTTGGCTGTGATCAGTCCCTCAGATGTCATGGACTCTTTGATCTTCTTGCTGAAATCTGTCTCAAACTTCAGATCACGGTTGGTAATAATACCTACCAGCTTCTTGCCTTCTGTGATCGGGACACCGGAAATACGGAATTTCGCCATTAAGTCATTGGCATCCTTCAATGTATGTTCCGGAGATAAGAAAAATGGATCTGTAATAACACCATTCTCAGAACGCTTAACCTTGTCCACCTCTTCTGCCTGCGCCTCGATAGACATGTTCTTGTGAATGATACCGATACCTCCCTGACGTGCCATGGCAATCGCCATATTGTACTCAGTAACGGTGTCCATTCCTGCACTCATCATGGGAATGTTCAGTTTAATCTTCTTTGTAAGGTAAGTTGAAACGTCAACTTGATTCGGGATTACTTTGGAGTACGCCGGAACTAAAAGGACGTCGTCGAAAGTAATGCCTTCACCAATGATAGTACCATTGCTTTTCCTCCCTTGTCTTATTGTGTCTTTGGTTTGTAGATTAGTGTAGCAAAAAACTAAAAGTGTGTCAATCTAGTAAATTAATCTAAAAATACTTTGCTCGGAGCAGTATTTCTCATGGTTTTTGCCAATATTTCATCTGGCTCGATAATTACTTTGCAGGTGTCTGCGCCATCGCGGCAGACAATTGCAAAACGCTTATGTTCCGGATTTCCGGAGGAAAAATCCTGTACTTTCAGCTTCTGGTTGCTGTTGTAATAGTCCATTCTATGTGAGTTAAGAGGTGCCATAATATCACATTCTGTGATGTTCAGGCTTTTTACTCTTTTTCTCTTGGACTTTGCCATGATCTTGTCAATGTCAAGTTCTCCGTTTACAAACAGGTACTCAAATTCCAGATCAGTGCCTGGAAAGATAAAAAGATAGGCACAGACTCCCAGCACAATTGCCGCGATCAGAAGCGGGGGCATAATAAACAGTCCTGCGAGTACCAGAAGCACGATCAGTGCAATGATACCGCCTTTTACCAGCCTGTCCTTTGCGGTCCGCTCTTTTTTTACAAGCAGCTCGGAATACAAATCGCTCATATTACAATTCTCCTTTGTTTTTTTTGCCAGCCGGCATGTTGTTTTAAGTATAACACACAAAAGTTTTCCTGTGAACATTGTTCCTGATAAAACGTAGAATATTGTCAATACACAGTAAAAAATGACTTTTATTGAATGCAAAAGGGCCAGCGTCTTTGACACCGACCCTTATGAGTTCTGAATTATACTTTCAAAATCCATTCATGGATTTTCCGTTGCTGGAAATTACATCATTCCCATACCCTGACCGCCAGCTGGCATTGCCGGAGTATCTTCTTTGATATTTGCAACAACAGACTCAGTTGAAGCAGAGTAGAAGCAACACTTGTTAGCGTTCTGAAGAGCACTTCTTGTAACCTTTGCAGGATCAAGGATTCCCTCGTCTACCATGTTTACATATTTCTCGTTCAGAGCATCAAAACCAACACCTGGCTCAGACTCTCTTACTTTGTTGATGATAACTGCACCTTCAAGACCTGCATTAGCAGCAATACGGAACAGCGGAGCTTCCAGTGCTTTCAGGATGATGTTTGCACCAGTCTTCTCATCTCCCTCAAGATCTGCTGCAAGTTTTGCAACCTCTTTGGAAGCGTGGATATATGCAGAACCGCCTCCTGCAATGATTCCTTCTTCAACAGCTGCTCTGGTAGCTGCAAGAGCATCTTCCATACGAAGTTTTGCTTCTTTCATCTCAGTCTCAGTAGCTGCACCAACACGAACCACTGCTACACCACCAGCAAGTTTTGCAAGTCTTTCCTGAAGCTTCTCTCTGTCGAAATCAGATTTTGTCTCCTCAATCTGAGCACGGATCTGGGCAACACGATTGGCAATTGCTTCTTTATCTCCCATACCATCAACAATAACAGTATTCTCTTTTGCAACTTTAACAGATTTTGCACGTCCTAACTGAGCCATTGTAGCATCTTTCAGTTCAAGACCTACCTCGTCAGAAATTACAGTACCACCTGTCAGGATTGCGATATCCTGAAGCATTTCTTTTCTTCTGTCACCATAGCCAGGAGCTTTTACAGCTACTACCTGGAAGGTTCCTCTTAATTTGTTTACGATCAGAGTGGTAAGAGCCTCACCCTCAACATCCTCAGCGATGATAAGAAGTTTTGCTCCAGCCTGTACGATCTGCTCCAGCAGCGGAAGAACTTCCTGAATGTTGGAGATTTTCTTGTCTGTGATCAGAATATATGGATCCTCAAGGTTTGCTTCCATCTTCTCCATATCAGTGGACATGTATGCGGAAATATATCCACGGTCAAACTGCATACCTTCTACAAGGTCAAGCTCTGTGTGCATGGTCTTGGACTCTTCTACAGTAATAACACCGTCGTTGGAAACTTTCTCCATTGCATTTGCAACAAGCTCTCCGACTTCTTTATCTCCGGCGGAAATAGATGCAACGTTTGCGATCTGTTTCTTTCCGCTTACTTTCTGGCTCATGTTCTTGATTGCTTCTACAGCAGTATCTGTAGCTTTCTTCATACCGCGTCTCATAACGATCGGGTTAGCACCTGCTGCCAGGTTCTTCATTCCTTCGTGAACCATTGCCTGAGCAAGTACAGTAGCAGTTGTAGTACCGTCACCAGCTACATCGTTTGTTTTGGATGCAACTTCCTTGATCAGCTGAGCGCCCATGTTCTCGAAAGCATCCTCAAGCTCGATCTCTTTTGCGATTGTAACACCATCGTTTGTGATAAGCGGAGCACCGAACTGTTTATCAAGTACTACGTTTCTTCCTTTCGGTCCAAGTGTTACTCTTACGGTATCAGCAAGTTTATTTACACCAGCCTCTAATGCTGTTCTGGCTTCTGCGCCATATTTAATCTCTTTTGCCATAATGAATCATCCTCCTGATTTCAAGTTATTTATAAGGTTATGTCTTATTTCACAATTGCAAGAATATCGCTCTGTTTTACAATGATATACTCTTCACCGTCAAGCTTAACCTCTGTTCCTGAATATTTGGAATAGATAACCTTGTCGCCTACAGTAACTTCCATTTTCACTTCTTTGCCGTCAACAACTCCGCCAGGTCCTACTGCGATTACTTCTGCCTGCTGTGGTTTCTCCTGTGCCTGTCCTGGAAGAACGATACCGGATTTTGTTGTCTCTTCTGCTTCTAACTGTTTTAATACAACTCTGTCGCCTAATGGAACTAATTTCATGATCTATGTCCTCCTTTAGAATTGCTTTTCTTTTCCTTGCTAGCACTCATTATTACCGAGTGCTAATCACTGTCCATTATATTATTGAATTATCGTTATTTGTGCAACTCTTTTCATAGTTGCATTTTTAAGTATATTCTTTTTTATTCTCTTTTATGCTCTTTTTTTCTCTTGTTTTCTCACTTTAAAAATTTTCTGAATTTTTTTCTTATTTCGAAGCTTCTGAAGACTGCCTGGTAAAGTTTTTTTGTGAAATCATGAATTCCAACGAAGTTTCCTGTTATACACAAAAAAGAACTGCCCTCCAGAGCGTGTTTGAAAAAGCGTTCCTGCAATCTGCAACTTCACAATTTGCAGAAAGCCTTTTTCAAACACGTTCGAAGGAAAACAGTTCTTCTGTACACTTGTTTATTATTTATTGAATTCACTCAGCCTTTTTATTTCTCTGGGCCTTAATCTCTTCTAATTCATCAAAGATCACTTCATTGAGAACCTTGATATAGGTTCCTTCATACCGGATGACCGGGACTCAATAACGCCTGCGCTCTCGAACTTGCGGAGTGCATTTACGATTACTGATCTGGTAATACCTACTCTGTCTGCAATCTTGCTGGCAACAAGAATTCCCTCATCTCCGTCAAGCTCATCAAAAATGTGGATGATAGCTTCCAGTTCAGAGAAAGAAAGTGTGTTAAAAGCAGATTTTACAACCTGTTTCTTTCGGTCTTCCTCAGCATTCTCTTCATGTACAGCCCGCATCATCTCAAGACCTACAACTGTAGTGCCGTATTCACTGACAATAATATCCTCAATATCATATGGACGATCCTTGCGGTACATAAACACCGTTCCAAGACGTTCTCCTGCAATATCAATAGGATTGATGATTCCCTGATAGCTGCTGGAAACATGCTCAAAGCCAAGTGTCTGAAGATTCACGTTCTCTTTGGTAGATAATACCCCTAAAAAACGCTCATTCAGCAGAGGGTCAACATGACCGCCCACCTCATCAGCTATCAGCTCCTGGATTTCCTCAACTCCCGGGCAAAAGCTTACACCAAGCACCTTGCCTTTCTTGCTGAGAACCAGGATATTAGAACTTAAAGTATCCATCAGAACCTGGCAGATATCATTAAAAACCACCTTACTGGAACTGCTGTTATGGAGAAGTTTATTGATTTTTCTTGTTTTATCAAGTAACTGAACGCTCATTTTGTCCTCCCTTCGCTTTTGTTACATGAGAGCCTGTTTGAAAACCCACTCCCGCAATCTGTACGCTCCACTTTGCAGGAGATTTTGCAGAAAGCATTTTTCAGGCATGCTCTGACTTTACCTGTTATTCTAATACTACACGTTTTTCAAACTATTTACAAGCTATTTTTTACTATTTTTCAATTTTGTTTAGCTTTTCTGAAAATATCACGTTTTTGAAACTATTCATCAAACAATGGAAGTAATAGAGCTTTTATTTAAAAAATCCCCTGCAAAACATAATACATCTGCCTTGCAGGGGATCTTTCCCGAAAACTTCTTAATTTGTTACTGTTCGCGAGCTTCACAGCAACCTTAATTTTCTTTTTCATCCTTCGGCCTGGTTTCTACATAGCCGCAGGTTTCCTGGCTGCACACCAGTTTATTTCCTTTTTCCACCATGTAGCTTCCGCACACCGGACATTTCTTATCCGACGGCTTCTGCCATGACATAAAGTCACATTCCGGATTATCTTCACAACCGTAATACTTACGGCCTTTCTTCGTCTTCTTAAGCACCACTTCCTTACCACACTTCGGGCAGGCTACACCAATCTTTTCATAATAAGGCTTGGTATTGCGGCATTCCGGAAATCCCGGGCATGCAAGGAAACGTCCGTGAGGACCATATTTAATCACCATATGACGACCACAGTTATCACAGATCACATCGGTCTCTTCATCATGGATGTCTACTTTCTCCAGCTCTTCCTGTGCTGCATCCACATCATGTTTCAGATCCGGATAGAAGTTCCGGACTACTGTCTTCCACTGTACAGTACCATTCTCCACACAGTCCAGAAGTCCCTCCATGGTAGCCGTGAAATTCACGTCCACAATGCTTGGGAACGCCTGTTTCATAATACTGTTTACCACCTCACCCAACTCTGTCACATAAAGGTTCCGCTGCTCCTTGGAAACATAACGGCGGCTGATAATGGTGGTGATGGTCGGCGCATAAGTACTCGGACGGCCGATTCCAAGTTCCTCCATGGTCTTTACCAGGGAAGCCTCTGTATAATGTGCCGGCGGCTGGGTAAAATGCTGTTCCGGCTTTAACTCTTTCAGCTTCAGCTTCATGCCTTTACTCAGGCTCTGGCTTAACACATTTCCCTTCTTCATATCCTCTTCCTGCATATATACCGAAAGGAAGCCGTCAAATGCCACCTTGGAAGCGGAGACAGTGAACGTATAATCTCCACCAGCACTTTTACAGAGGTAGTCTCATACTTTGCAGGAGCCATACGGCTGGCCGCAAAACGCTTCCAGATCAGCTGATACAATCGGAACTGATCTCGTGTAAGGGATTCTTTTATCTGTACAGGTGTACGGCTGATATCAGTTGGGCGGATAGCCTCATGAGCATCCTGGATCTTCTGTCCCTTCTTCACTGTCTTGGCAGTTTCTGACACATATTCTTCTCCATACTGGCTGCTGATGTAGCTTCTTGCTGCCGCATCTGCCTCGTCAGAAATACGTACAGAATCAGTACGAAGGTATGTGATCACACCTACAGTACCGTTGCCTTGATGTCAACACCCTCATAAAGCTGCTGTGCCAGACGCATAGTCTTCTGGGTGGAAAAATTTAGTGTTTTGGATGCCTCCTGCTGCAGGGTACTGGTAGTAAAAGGAAGCGGAGCATTCTTGATTCTCTCGCCTTTTTTCACCTCAGAGATCTCAAATTCTTCGTTCTCAAGAACCTTAAGAATCTCATCCATCTCAGCTTTATTGTGGATATCCATCTTCTTGTCTGTTCCGTAGAATTTAGCCTCCAGAGGCTTTTTCTCGCCATCCACAAGGAATTCACCATTCAGGCTCCAGTATTCTTCCGGGATAAAAGAATTAATCTCCTCCTCCCTGTCACAGATGATGCGAAGTGCAACAGACTGCACACGGCCAGCACTTAAGCCTCTCTTTACTTTCGCCCAGAGAAGCGGACTGATGGTATAACCCACCATACGGTCCAGCATTCTTCTCGCCTGCTGTGCATCTACAAGATTCATATTCAGACCGCGTGCATGCTTCAGGGAATCCTTTACAGCAGTCTTTGTGATCTCATTGAAAGTGATTCGGTGCATTTTATCCGGATCTTCTTTCAGAGCCTGCATCAAGTGCCAGGAAATTGCTTCTCCTTCACGGTCAGGGTCAGTGGCAAGATAAATCTTATCAGCTTTTTTGGCTGCCTTGCGAAGTTTGGCAAGCAATTCCCCCTTACCACGGATGGTTATATATTTCGGCTCGAAATCATTCTCCACATCTATTCCAAACTGACTCTTGGGAAAATCACGGACATGTCCATTAGATGCCTCTACCTCATAATTTGCCCCAAGAAATTTCTTTATTGTCTTTACTTTTGCAGGTGACTCAACTATCACCAGATATTTAGCCATACTACCTCTCCTACTTTGTATTCAGTCTACATACACTACAAATTATCCCCCTGATATTCTGTAGTATTGTCTGCCTGTCTCTCCCACAAGCCCCATTAGCTGAAGTTCTGTCAGAAGAGCACAGACTTTTGATGCTGAAAAACCGGTTTTCCGTATTAAATTATCCAGATTTTCAGGTCGTAAATCGAGACCACTATACACCAAATCCAAATCCGGTGCAAGCCCCAACTTCTTTTTTTCCACATTTTGAGGTCTGTTTTTTGCCTCGATTCCCCATTCCATAAGCATGATTTCCGGGCTGTAAGCGATTCCTGCACCATCGAAAATCAGCTTGTTGCAGCCTCTGCTCAGTTCCTCTGTCACAGCTCCCGGAAGCATAAACACTGTGTCCATGTTCCAGGGCAAAGTTTGCAGTGATCAGGGAACCGCTCTGTTCCTTGGCTTCTACCACAAGAACAGCATCGGAAAGTCCGCTGATGATCCGGTTTCTTGCCGGAAAAGCCCAGTTCACAGGCGGAGAGCCCGGGGGAAGCTCGCTGATGATCCCGCCGCCTTTTTCCAGGATCCGCTGATAAAGCCATCTGTTGGAATTGGGATAACACACGTCCACTCCGCTTCCCAGCACTGCAAAAGTAGGAGTGTCCGTATCCAGTGCACCTTTATGCCCCTCTGCATCAATCCCTCTTGCCATTCCACTGATGATCTGCACACCGTAGCTTGCCATGGTCCTTGCATATTTAAATGCCTGACATCTGCCATAAGGACTGCACATGCGGGCACCTACCACTGCTGCAGCAGGCTTCTTCGGATCTGGCAGGTTTCCGATGTAGTACAGTTTTTTTGGCATTCCGGAAAGTTTTCTCAAACGATCTGGAAAATTGGAATCCTCTATAGTTAAACATTTGATTTTCTGCATTGCTTCCATACTAAAATACCTCCCTGCGTGCGGTTTTATGAATAAATTCATTCAGCTTCTGTACTTCTTATCAAATGCTTTGTAAGTAAGGGCTTCTGCAACATGTCTTGTGTGTATCAGTTCCTCTCCTTCCATATCCGCAATGGTGCGTGAAACCTTCAGAATCCGGTGATAGGATCTTGCACTGAGTTCCATAAGCTCAAAAGCATTTTTTGCCACCTGAAAGGCATTCTCTGTCAGCACACAGTATTTCCGGATCTGCTTCCCGGACAGTTCTCCGTTGAAACAGATTTTCTCATTCTGGTAGCGTTTCTGCTGTATTCTTCTGGCTTTTTCCACTCTTTTCCGGATAAGGCAGAACTTCTCCTGACTTTCTCCTGAGATCTGGGAAAATTAACAGGCGGCACATCTGCACATAGATCGATCCGCTCCAGAAGGGGCTGGCTCAGCTTATGAAGATAATGACTCACCTCGCCAGGTGTGCACCTGCATTTATTCATATCCGGATAATAGCCACAGGGACAGGGTTCATGGCTGCTACCAGAATAAATCCCGCCGGAAACACGTACGTTCCACTTGCCCTTGACAGCTGGATCTGCTTGTCCTCCAGGGGCTGTCGCAGCACTTCCAGGCTGCCTCTTGCAAATTCCGGCATTTCATCCAGAAACAGAACGCCTCTGTGAGCCAGGGTCACTTCACCGGGACCCGGGATCCTTCCGCCTCCAGCCAGAGCTGCAGACGAACTGGTATGATGCGGACTTCGAAAGGGTCTTGCCTTAATTAATGGTCTCTTTGGACTTAAAAGTCCGGCAATGCTGTAGATTTTTGTAAGCTCCAGGCTTTCTTCAAAAGTAAGAGAGGGCATGATCGTAGGTATTCTTTTGGCAAGCATGGTCTTCCCAGTGCCCGGAGGGCCGATAAACAGGATGTTGTGAAATCCGCTGACTGCAATCTCAGCAGCTCTTCTGGCACTCTCCTGACCACAGATTTCCCCGAAATCCAACAGATTCTCTTCTGCCTGATTCTCTTCTGAATTTTCCTCTGAAAACTGATTTTCTTTTCCAAATGCATCCGGATCTGAGACAAGCTTCAAAACTTCTTTTATATTTTGGACTCCGACCACTTTCATATCCTTCACCAGAGCTCCTTCTGCCAGATTTTCAAACGGAATGATACAATACCGGCATCCCAGTTCCCTTGCCCGGATCACTCTTGCAGCACTCCGGATACACTTCTTACCTCCCCATTCAGACTGAGTTCGCCAACCACCATTACATTCCGAAGAAGCTGTGGTTCTATAAATCCCGATGCTGCCAGCACTGCTGCTGCCACGGGCAGGTCAAAACCGGCCCCTTCTTTTCGCAGATCAGCAGGTGCCAGATTCACCGTCACCTTCTTAGGCGGCAGACTGATCCCATTATTTTTTAACGCTGTGCGCACTCTGTCCTGTGCTTCTTTCACCTGGGTGCTGGGAAATCCAACCATGGTAAAACAAGGCAGACCGCTGCTTACATCAGCTTCCACCTGAACCGGGCAGACTTCCATTCCTGAAATCGCCGCTGATAAAACACTTGCAAACAATCTTATCCCTTTCTGCAGATACAGTCCTTCCCCATATGCGAACCTGCTCTGCCATTTCAATGTATCTCTGGAATAAAAAAGAATAAAAGTTAAAAAGATATGATTAAAAGATATATAAAATTCATTATAGCCCATTTTGCTCTGAATTGCAATAGTGCATTTCGTTCTGATTTATACTTTCTGAAAGGATTCGGGGACAGACGGTTTTCGTTGTTCGTTACATTTGGTCCCTGCAGACTCTACAGAAGAAAAAGAGGTGAACCTATGAAATTTCAGAGAATTCAAGACCTTCGGACAGACGCTGATCTGTCCCAGAAGCAGATCAGTGATATCCTTCACATCAGCCAGCGTTCCTACTCCCACTACGAAACTGGCTCCAGGAACATTCCAATCGAAATGCTGATCCGCCTTGCAAATTATTATGAAACCAGCATTGACTATCTGGTTGGCCGTACTGATAATAAAAAAATGCCGTAATTGCAAATGTACTGAACAGGTACAAAATGAGGGGGACGCAATTCCCCCTCATTTGTATACCATAAATAAAGTTATTACCATTCACGCGTAACATTCCGTAAAGTATTTTTCATATATCAGTTACTTTCCTTCACTTCGAAGTTTCCCTTCCATATCTGCAATTTTCTGAATATTTGCGACTTCATATTCATTAAATACAGAAGTATCTGCATCAAAGGTCTCCGGCTCCACAGTTCCCTTATACCAGGATTTACTGTTAAAATAATCCGCAATTCTCTGTGTCACAAATTTCCTGCCATGTCGGGCATAAATCTCATTTTTCGCCAGTTCCAGCTGGTCAGATGAATAGCCTGACAAATCCTCATCTGTAAGGTATCGGCTGTTGCTGTCCGGGAATATATAATCCCTGGAAGAGAGATCCGTTTTATCTGTATTATCAGCCGGAGTCACTGAAGGTACCTGTGTCACAGAAGCGGCTTTCTCCCTTGTAAGGACCCCATCTACCTTTGGTGTCACCCCGGCACCCTCTGCAGGGGAAGCTGTATTAAGGCGCAGATAAAGTTTTCCCTGATCAAAGGTCATATTTCCACGCACCTGGTTTCCCCAGGAATCTGTAAAGGAAAGCTTTGCTGCATTTCCAGCCACTTTTGCAGTATCCGAAGCTTCCGAAACCTTAGTGCCGGCATTGTCACCAGCCTGAGAAAAAGTAAAAGTAACAGACTTCAGGGTAAGGTCGTCTATAGACAGTGTCACCAGTCCATCCTTGCTGTACCAGGTACCCATATAATCACTAGCCATGAACGCCGGTGCCCTGGTAATCACTGGAGTCGGTGTCACTGTGGCTGTAGGCTCCGGTGTGGGCGTAGCTGTAGCCGCTGGAGTCGGTGTCACTGTGGGCACCTTTCCAGAGCCTCAATGGCAGCCTTCTTCTGCTGCTCCTTCTGAATCTTTTTCTTATGTTCGGCAAACAGAAGCCCCGCTGCTCCAATCATGATAAATATGGCGATCAGAGCAAACAGCGTTGCTTTTAGTACATCTTTGTTGTGCTTTTTCACAGGCAGTCACCTCCTGTTTATTCCTGTCCGTTCCAGCAATAAGTGCAAAGCTTGCACGGTTCAATATCAATTGACTTCTTCAGATCATCCAGACGATGATATTTCAGGGATGTAAAATTCAGTTCCTTGCGGATTTCTTCCAGCATTTCTTTGTAGTTTGTAGAATCCGGATTTGCATAATCCTGCAAAATCCGGTCTGATACATTGTCCCCTTCACGTTTCGCAATGATCCTTCTTGTGATCAGATCCATCTCTGACTTAGAGCGTGAGAAATTCAGGTACTTACATCCATATAAAAGCGGCGGGCAGGCAGGTCTGATATGAACCTCCTTAGCACCATTGTTATAGAGGAATTCTGTTGTCTCACGAAGCTGGGTACCTCTTACAATAGAGTCGTCGATCATAAGGAGGCTTTTATCTTTGATCAGTTTATGTACTGGGATCAGCTTCATTCTGGCGATAAGATTTCGCTGGCTCTGCTGAGTCGGCATAAAAGATCTTGGCCATGTGGGCGTATATTTAATAAACGGACGGGCAAACGGCACACCAGAGCGGTTAGCATAGCCGATGGCATGTGCAATACCGGAATCCGGTACTCCTGCAACCAGATCCGGATTCACTTCTCCGGCATCTCTTCCTGCCAGAATATCGCCGCATTTGTAACGCATTTCCTCTACATTTACCCCCTCATAAGTGGAGGTTGGATATCCATAATATACCCAGAGGAAAGAACAGATTCGCATCTTGTCTCCTGGCTTCTGCAGAACCTGGGCTCTCGGGGTAATAAAATCAATCTCTCCAGGTCCCAGCTCTTTCAGTCTTCATAGCCAAGATTAATGTAGGCATGACTTTCAAAAGAAGCACAGCATGCATCTTCCTTCTTGCCGATTACAAGAGGAGTTCTTCCATAACGGTCGCGTGCTGCGTAAATGCCCTCCCCTGTCATAAGAAGAAGGGTCATAGAGCCCTCGATCATCTCCTGGGCATAACGGATTCCCTCAACAATACTGTCCTTCTGATTGATCAGCGCTGCAGTCACCTCTGTAGGATTCACACTGCCACCGCTCATCTCCAGAAAATGGGTATGCCCGTCTTTGAAGCATTTCTCTACCAAAGCTTCTATATTATTGATCTTGCCTACTGTTGTAATTGCAAATTTCCCAGATGGGAGCGCACCAGAAGAGGCTGCGGTTCATTGTCAGAAATACAGCCTATTCCAAGATTGCCTTCCATCTCTGCCACATCTTTGTCAAATTTGGTACGGAACGGTGAGTTCTCAATATTATGGATCACGCGGTTAAATCCACTGCTCCTGCTATAAACGGTCATTCCGCCCCTTCTTGTACCCAGATGGGAGTGATAATCAATTCCAAAAAAAAGATCCATTACACAATCAGACTTTGACGCAACACCAAAAATTCCACCCATTTTTCCTTAGTCTCCTTATTTTTTCTCCTTTATAACGCCTTTTCTGTAGGCATCCAAAAGCTGTTTCAGCTCCTGAATTCGTTCTTTCAGTGCCTTACCGTTATCCGTATCTCCACAAGGGCACGCCTTGGATTATAGCGGACAGCCACACGGTTGGACACAATGTCCCTCTCTGTTTCCACTGCATCTTCCGCCGAAGTAAAAGGCTCATGGCAGTCAGGCTCAGACCATAGGAACTGTAAACAAGAGTATATCCGGCAATACCGGTCACATTCCGGTATG
>ENA-OQEX01000786-OQEX01000786.1-human-gut-metagenome-genome-assembly--contig:-NODE-786-length-14569-cov-8.841227_pt1 | contig 14569 bp, 24 predicted proteins | sample MGYA00242802_ERZ504649 | MGnify/ENA primary metagenome ERZ504649 (study PRJEB26092, sample SAMD00036194) | human gut metagenome | host: Homo sapiens | study: EMG produced TPA metagenomics assembly of... | reverse complement strand
ACTGATTGGTTCCCTTTAAGATCAGTTCATTCACAATGTAATCAGGGGCAATTACGCTTTCATTTCCAACACGGATATATGCTTCCATCACGCCGTCTGCCTTGTAATAATATGGGGTGCTGCGGCCAGGAGAAACCTCCAGAGCCAACAGGTTTTTACCATCTTCCTGCAATGGCTTTAAGATAAACTGCGGTAATGGTGTGATACGTTCTTTGATTAAGCGGCTGATCGCTTCAGCATCCTTTTGAACATCGGACAAGCCGATAGGCTCCCGGTCATCGGAGACTCCGAAAAACAGAGTGCCGCCAATTCCATTGGAAAAGGCACTGACACTTTTTAACCAGCTTTTTGGCTTTTTTATTTCGAGAGCAACTTTGAAATCACATTCGGTTGCTTCAGCAATGAGCTGTTCTATCATAAAATCCCTCCTTTGAGGTATTGGTAGTTTCTTTATATTATACCCATAAGGAGAGTTTATTTCAACGATAGGCACAAAGAGTTCAGAGAAAATATTTTGAGAGGAGGGCTTTTTATGGCAACTACAAGAATCATGCCACTTCATGTCGCAAAGGCCGCACAGAGAGTCGGGCGATCAGTGACATCATCGACTATGTAGCAAATCCACAGAAAACAGATAACGGCAAGCTCATTACCGGCTATGCGTGTGACAGCCGGACTGCGGATGCAGAGTTTCTTCTGGCAAAGCGGCAGTACATTGCCGCTACCGGACGAGTGCGCGGTGCGGATGATGTGATTGCCTATCATGTGCGCCAGTCCTTCCGCCCCGGCGAGATTACTCCGGAAGAAGCTAACCGGCTGGGCGTAGAATTTGCAAAGCGTTTTACTAAAGGCAATCATGCCTTTGTAGTCTGCACTCACATAGACAAGTCGCACATTCATAATCACATTATCTGGTCATCGGTCAGCTTAGAATATGACCGGAAGTTCCGAAACTTTTGGGGCAGCACCAAGGCGGTTCGTCGGCTAAGTGACACCATCTGTATTGAGAATGGACTGTCCATTGTAGAGAATCCGAAACCTCACGGAAAGAGCTATAACAAATGGCTGGGCGATCAGGCAAAGCCCTCTCACCGAGAGCTGCTTCGTGTGGCGATTGACAACGCATTATCACAAAGTCCTGCTGACTTTGAAGAACTGCTGAAGCTGTTGCAAGAGTATGGTTGTGAAGTCTCAAAGCGCGGAAAATCGTATCGACTGAAGCTCTCTGGTTGGGAGAAAGCCGCCCGCGTGGACAGTCTGGGCGAAGGATATGGATGGAAGATTTGCGGGCAGTTCTCTCCGGGAAGAAAGCACATACCCCGCGAAAGAAAACAGTCACACAGGCAGAACCGCCGAAGGTCAATCTGCTGGTGGACATTCAGGCAAAATTGCAGGCAGGAAAAGGTGCTGGCTATGCGCGTTGGGCTAAAGTTTTTAATCTGAAGCAAATGGCGCAGACCATGAATTACCTGTCAGAGCATAACCTGCTGGAGTATGCGGTTTTGGAAGAAAAGGCTACGGCTGCCACGGCACATCACAATGAACTTTCGGCGCAGATCAAAGCGGCTGAAAGCGCATGGCAGAGATCGCTGTTCTGCGTACTCACATCGTAAATTATGCCAAGACCCGTGAGGTCTATGTGGCATACCGCAAGGCGGGTTACTCTAAGAAATTCCGGGAAGAACATGAGGAAGAAATTCTGCTCCACCAGGCTGCTAAGAATGCCTTTGATGAGATGGGAGTCAAGAAGCTTCCCAAGGTCAAAGAGTTGCAGACGGAGTACGCGAAATTGCTGGAAGAAAAGAAAAAGACCTATGCCGAGTACCGGCGTTCCCGTGAGGAAATGCGGGAGCTTTTAACGGCAAAGGCAAATGTAGATCGAGTGCTGAAAATGGAGGTAGAACAGGATGTTGAAAAAGAAAAAGACCACGGCCAGCGGTAAGCTGGTCCTGGTCAAAAGCGTTCGCAGAACGCGCAGCCACAGAATGAAATTCTGTGTTCAAAGGGGCTTGGGGCGCTGCCCTCAACAAGCAAGCAGAGAGGAAAATCACAAAGGGATTTTCTTCTCTGCGGGCCTGTGTGTATTAACACAGGCATTGCTTGCCTCTTTTCTCCGAAAATGAAAAGAACCAGTGAGAGAATCGTTAAATTTCACTCACTGGCTCAATTCGTTTCAAATTTTTCGGACAACTCTGTCAGTTCCCTCACCGTTTCCTGGGTGTGATGCAGCAGGGTGTCACGCATTTCTGGCGGACAGCTGGAATAAAGCATTTTCATCTGATTGACACCCTCATCCTCCAGAGAAACATCTGGATTTATAAGCGTATCTAAAGAGATGTGCAGGACCTTTGCCAATGCTCTCAAAATCAAATAGGAAGGATTCATTTTCCCTTTTTCGATATTGGCGATTTGCTTTACAGAAACATGGCTCAGATCAGAAAGTTCCTGTTGTGTCAGTTCTTTATTCTTTCGGGCTTCTCGCATTTTTTGCCCTAAAGCAGTTAAATCATCAATCGGCATAATCGTTCACCTCAATAATATTGTATCGTTCCGGTTTATATGATGGAATGACCTTATTATGCCTGACAAACTGTACGATTATGCCGATTATATAAAGCTGCGATTGGTGATAAACTTGTATTGTTCGAGACAAAGAACTATAATGTACTCTGTGGAGGTGCATAATGGATTATATGACACTAAAAGAGGCCGCCGAGAAGTGGGGCGTGACACCTCGTAGGGTAAATTATTATTGTGCTGGTGGGCGTATCCCCGGTGCTGTGAAAATGGCCGGTGTTTGGCTGCTCCCTAAAACTGCGGAGAAGCCGATTGACGGAAGGAAAAAACAAGGGAAGGGGTTGCACCATGAATAAAATCCTGATTATAGATGATGACAGAGAACTGTGCGCTTTGATTAAACGTAGCGTACAAGCAGAAAACATAGAAGCTGATTTTTGTAATACCGGAAAAGAGGGCTTACAAAATTAAGAGAGCAGGAGTATCAGCTTGTGGTGCTGGATGTGATGATGCCTGGTATGGATGGCTTTGAAACGCTGGAAGAAATCCGCAAAGAGAACAGTCTGCCGATTTTGATGTTCACATCTAAAAATGACAGCATTTCTAAAGTACGAGGCTTACGGGCCGGAGCGGACGATTATCTTACAAAACCGTTTGATATGGACGAACTGATTGCCCGTATTGCGTCCCTCATTCGCCGCTACACCCGTTTTAATCATCAAGCCGGAGCTGTGCAAAAACTGGATTTTGACGGATTGCAGATTGACCTTGAAAATCGTTCTGTTACTACATCAAACGGCACTTTTGAACTGCCCCCAAAGGAATTTGATTTGCTCCTGTACTGTGCAAAACATCAAGGGAAAATTTTGACCAAACAGCAGATTTATGAGGAAGTATGGGGCGAAGAATATTTCTGTGATGACAGTAACATTATGGCGATTATCAGCCGACTTCGTAAAAAATTAGAAGTCAATCCTTCAAGCCCAAAGTATATACAAACGATCAAAGGGATTGGCTACCGGTTTAATAAGGAGGTGTAGTCAGCATGGAAATTATCGTATTCTTGTCCATTGTGATTGCTGTTGTGGCTGTATTGACTTCCATCGTTCTCGTTCGGCGTGTAAAAAAACAAATAGCAGAAATGACCGATGTGCTGGTTGATGTGAAAAACGGAAATGGCAACCGGCGTATTCTATCTGCAACAAATGAACTGACAGCACCTCTTGCCTATGAAATCAATGAGATCGTTGTGGCCTATGAAAGCAGACTTTCAACTGTACGGCAGACAGAAGAAACCAACCGCCAACTTATGACGAGCCTTTCCCATGACGTGCGAACGCCCCTTACTACTCTGATTGGGTATCTTGACGCTGCACACAAAGGACTGGTCACAGGAAAAGACCGGGATGATTATATTGAAACCGCCCGCCGGAAAGCCCATGATCTGAAAGAATATATTGATGTACTCTTTGACTGGTTCAAGTTAAATTCAAACGAGTTTGCTTTGGAAATCCAGAGCGTTGAGGCCGCAGAGCTGACAAGAAATATCCTCATTGACTGGATACCGATTTTTGAGGATAAACAGGTTGAGTATGACATTGATATTCCCGAACAGCCTGTCCGGGTAAGATTGGATATGGACAGCTATATGAGGATTGTCAATAATCTCATTCAAAATGTAATCGCTCACAGCCATGCAGACAAAATCAAAATTGCCCTGTCAAAGAAGGAAAATAACATGGAGCTGCTGCTGGCGGATAATGGAGTGGGAATTGAGAAGGAAGATTTGAAACACATTTTTGAACGGCTCTATAAGTGTGACAAAGGACGGTCTGAAAAAGGAAGCGGTCTTGGTCTTTCTATTGTCCATCAGCTTGTAGAAAAGATGGATGGGAATATAACAGTTGAAAGTTTGCCGGGAAAAGGAACTGAATTTATGTTGCTTTTTCCTTTGGAGAGTTAAGCGGGCTCCCGTCTTTATGGCGGGAGCCTTTGTCATTTTACTGGATTTCAAATTGCAAGGTTAATGCAAGGTTGCGGCAAGGTTAATGCAAGGTTGGCATGATAGAATACCTTACAGAACAGGAGGTTTTGAATATGGATACAAATTATATCATTGAAACAAAAAATCTGACGAAGCAATACGGCTCACAAAAGAGTGTGGCTGACTTAAATATTCATGTGAAGCGTGGGAGAATTTACGGTCTGCTGGGCAGAAACGGAGCCGGAAAAACCACTACCATGAAAATGCTGTTGGGCTTAACGAAGCCGACTTCCGGGGAGGTCAAAATCTGGGGAAAGTCTTTGCAAGGGAATGAAAAGAAGTTGCTCCCCCGCATTGGCAGTCTAATTGAGTCCCCCGGCTTTTATCCCAATCTGACCGGCACAGAGAACCTGCGTATCTTTGCTACTCTGCGGGGCGTACCAAACAATCATGCTATCAAAGATGCTCTGGATCTGGTAGGACTGCCCTACAAAGATAAAAAGCTCTTTTCACAGTATTCTCTTGGTATGAAGCAGCGGCTTGCCATCGCCCTTGCCGTTATGCACGATCCGGAGCTTTTGATTTTGGATGAGCCGATCAACGGCCTCGATCCCATCGGTATTGCAGAAGTACGTTCCTTTATTCGTGAGCTTTGTGACGCGCGAGGAAAAACCATTTTGATTTCCAGTCACATTCTTTCGGAGATTTCCTGCTGGCTGACGATATTGGAATTATCGACCACGGCGCATTGCTGGAAGAAGAAAGCCTTGCTGAGCTGGAGCAAAAAAGCAGTAAGCATATCCGTTTTACGCTTTCGGATACTGCACAGGCGGCAAGAATTTTGGAACGCAATTTCCATGAAACCCATTTTTCCATACAAGACGACCACAATCTGCGTCTACACAATATGGAGCTACCCGTGGGGAAAATTGTAACTGCCTTTGTAGAAAACGGATTGGAGGTATCAGAAGCACATACCTGTGAAGAAAGTCTTGAAGATTACTTCAAGCGTGTGACAGGGGGCGAAGGAATTGCTTAAACTAATCAAATGCGAATTTTTGAAATTGAAACGGAAGAAATTTATTCCGCTGATTATTTTGGCTGCGTTCCTGTTTCCAATCCCGCTGACTTATCTGATGACAACGCCTCTATGATGGAGCGATATACAGATCGGCAGATGCTTTCGATGGACTATTTAACATGGTGTTGGGATATGGTATCCAGTTTTTACTGCCCTGCATTATCGGAGTGATTGCCGCTATTCTGTTTTTTATGGAACGCGACAACGATACATTCAAAAATCTGCGTACAATTCCCGTAACCAGCACGCAAATGGTACTTGCAAAGATTATTGTCCTTTTTATCTTTGGAATTGTTTTTTGCGTGGCTTCTACCATTGCAACAATTCTTTGCGGAATTGGAACATTAGAAGTTTATGGAATTGGTTATAAGCTGTTTTTGGCGGTTGAAACGGGGATCTTCATTACGGCAGGAACACTCCCGTTGATTGTCCTTGTTGTCTTTTTCAGTAAGACCTATGTTTTTTCCATTTTGTTGTGTGTCTTTTACAGCGTTCTGAACATGAGTGCTACGGCATTGTTTGACACACTGCCTAAAACTATGTTATGGCTTCTGCCCACGCCACTGACTACATTTTGGAGTGCGGGAGATATGGCGGCTCATGGAATAAAAATGGACTTGGAGCAAATGACAGGGCTAATTCCCTCAACATTTCAAGTTGTATTCATTCTTGGGATCATGGCATTGGTTTCGTTCTTACTGATTGACAGATTATATAAGCAGAGGGGGGAATAAACATGGTTCGCATTGTAAAAACAGAATTTTATAAATTGAAAAGGTATCATATCCTTTGGGCGGGCGTTGCACTCATGCTCCTATCCGTCCTGCTGACCTTGTTTACCTCTATGGCGAATGATGGTTCCGTTTGGGATTTTGCCTATCTTACAGAACAGGTCATCAAAAACAATATGTCCATGATTTTTCCGATGTGTATCAGCCTAATTGCTGGATATATGATTTCTCGTGAGCAGACGGATGACACATTGAAAAATATTCTGACTGTGCCGATCTCTTTTAAGAAACTGTTGACCGGAAAATTGATTGTGTGCGGCGTATTGTCTATTATTTTCGGGCTGATATGCAGTCTGTTTACAATCATAGCAGAAATGATTGTGGGATTTCCCGGCTTTGAGATTTCCTTAGCTCTAAAAGCAGCCTTGCAGATTACTGCGGTTAATTTCTTTTTATATCTTGCGGTTCTGCCGATTATCGCTCTTACTTGTCGGAGGGCAGGCAGCTTTTTAGTCGGTGTAATCATTGCTTTTGTCTATGGATATGGAGGGATGTTTGCCGCAGGAAATATGACATTAGCAAACCTTTATCCGATTACCGCAAGTCTTGGAATGGTAGGCTACCGCAGCTATGATACCGCAGTCAACTGGAATATCGGAACCTGTTCTTGCAGTCTTGCGCTTGCTGTCGTTATTTCTGCCATCTTGATTTTGTGCATGAAAGAACGAGAAGCAACCCAAACAAAGAAAAAGGCCAAAAAGGTAGCTCCAAAGAAAGGCTGGTGATGATTTTATGAAGAAAATAGTTTTAGCATTAACATTCGTCCTTGTGGGAAGTTTTATGCTTGCTGGCTGTTCAAAAGATGAAATTCTCAATCATTACAATAACATTGTTCAATCTGCGGGCTCCATAGAACTGACAGGGAAATCGTCACTGCAAGGGGAAAAAGAAAAAGGAATTGATGATTATACAGGGACTTATACGGCTGATTATGCGAACTTTTCAGGTACAGAGTATTTGTTCGGAGGAACTTCCATAAAGAGAGAAGCCGGTAAGGAGCTGTCCATTGATTGCACCTTGGAGATTACGGAAGGTACTGCAAAAGTATTTTGGATTTCTGGATCTGATGAAGCAGTCACGTTGATTGAAGCAACCGGGACTTATAGTGACACAATTACACTTCCTGATGGTGGAAATTATATTGGCATTGAATGTGAGAATTTCACTGGAAACATTGAATTAAATATTGAATAATACTCTGCCGGACGACGGCAAAAGAAAAAAAGCCGTCGTAGAGCAGACACATTTCCATGCGCCTATGAAACGGCGGCTTTGAGAAGATCAGAGCCGCCGTTTCTTTTTGATTTTCAGACTGATTCTCATGCAATCAGGAGGGCGGTATATGGGAGGATACCGCCATGTCAATTTTCGTCATTCATAGCACCCATGAGCTGCACCAATTAAAAAAAGCCTTGCCCCTCCTCCGGGGAGGTATGACTACCAATCAGCATTATCATTCTATCTAAATCAGCAGAATAATAGGTGTTTTTGTCGCGCCGGTTTCCCATTACAGGGAGCTGGCGCTTTTTATTGTCGATTTTTCGGGAAAGCTCCCGAAGTATGTCACTGCCGATCCCCGCCTCCACTCGGTTCACCCGTTGACAAACCCGTGAATCGAAATGGAGGTACATAATGAAGAAAGTCAATCTTAGGGACTTATATCCCGATGTTTACAAAAGCGATCACTTTGTAGAAGTAACCGAAGATGTGCTGGAGACGCTCCGAGCCGCTGAGCGTGCGGAAGCTGCTTATGACCGGAGGATGTATCGCTATAAAGCGCATTACTCCCTGGACTGTGATAACGGCATTGAAAATGCGATCCTGATGAAGCCCCAGACGCCGGAAATGCTTCTGGAGGAAAAGCAGCTGCGGGAGCAACTCTATGCCGCTGTGATGGCTCTGCCGGAGAAGCAGGCTAAGCGGATCTATGCCCGGTATTACCTGGGGATGCGTGTAAGCGAGATTGCCGCAGCGGAGGATGTAGACCCAAGCCGTGTTCGTGACAGTATCCGGCGTGGTCTGAAGCAGCTGGCAAAGTATTTTTAGGATAGAATAACAAAGGGCGCAAGGTCTCAAAGTGCTTCTGGCACAGGGCCTTGCGCCCCATTTGCATCCTTGTATTCTTCGAGCGAAAGAAATATAATAAGCCATATTGGAGGGAAACTATATGGATTATATGACGCTGAAAGAAGCAAGTGAAAAATGGGGTGTTACCCCAAGGCAGATCAATTATCTGTGTACCGGTGGGCGTATCCCCGGCGCTGTAAAGATGGCTACAATTTGGCTGATTCCCAAGGATGCAGAGAAACCGGCAGACCGTCGTTTCAAAATACAAAAAATAATCCTCTCGTGAGGTTTCTGTGACATTTGGATGTTACACTAAGAATGAAGGAGTGTGATACAATGCGAATTTTAGTAGTCGAGGATGATCGACTTTTGAATAATACCTTGTGCTATAACCTGGATACTGCGGGCTATGTCGTGGACTCTGCATTGACAAAATCAGCAGCCAGTAACTTTCTGACCAAGCAGGACTATGACCTGATCGTGCTGGATGTAAACCTGCCGGATGGGAATGGCTTTGATTTCTGCCGTGAGGTAAAGGAGCGTCGGCCGGATACGGCGGTGATCTTCCTGACCGCAAACGATATGGAAAGTGATATGCTCAAAGGATATGAGCTGGGCGCGGAGGACTATGTGACCAAGCCATTTCCTATGAGCGTCTTTCAAAAAAAGCTGTCCGTGGTGCTGGGGCGGTTGGCGAAACAGTCTGGAGGCGATTGCTATGAGGATGGTGCGCTGTCCATCAATTTCTCGGAGATGACTGCTTCCCTGTCCGGTAAGCCGTTGGTGTTCACTCCGTTGGAATACCGGCTGTTGAAAATACTGACCAAAAATCCGCAGAATGTTTTGACCAGGCAGGTGCTGCTTGAAAAGCTGTGGGATGCCGATGGAAACTTTGTGGATGAACACGCCCTGACTGCGGCCATCAGCCGGGTGCGGAACAAAATTGAAACAGAGGGATGCCAGTACATCAAGACGGTGTACGGCATGGGCTATATGTGGATCGGAGGGGCATCGAAATGAATATGCGAAAACTCTCCATCAACAAAGCCTGTATCCTTTTGGGAACGCTTTTGCTGCTGGCGGTTGGTGCAGTCTGCGCCGCTGTTTCTCTGCTGACCCAGAATATACCGCTGTCCGGTGTGTGTTCCTGTTCAGTCTCTTTGTACTGCTCTGCGTTATCTTCTTTGTGGCTCTGATCCGCCGGAAGCTGGTTCGGTTCTCCGATGCCTTTTGTGGTCAGATGGATGATATGCTCTCCGGGGATATGCAGCCGAAGCAGACGGTTGAGGAAGAAAGCCTGTTCTATAAAATCAACTACCGGCTGGGGCGGCTGTACGAGGTCATGCAGGAAAATAAAAATAGCATCGCAAAGGAACGGGCTGACCTGCAAGAGCTGATCTCTGACATCTCCCATCAGGTCAAGACCCCGATTGCCAACTTGAAGATGATCAACAACACGCTGCTTGAAAATGAGGTTCCTCCGCAGAAGCAAAAGGAATTTCTGACAGCCCAGGCCAGCCAGCTTGATAAGCTGGGCTTCCTCATGCAAGCCATGATTAAAACCTCCCGACTGGAAACGGGAGTCATTTCGCTGGAGCAGAGACAGCAACCGGTTTACGATACCCTTGCCGCTGCCTAGGCGGGATTTTGCTCAATGCCGAAAAGAAAAAGATAGATGTGCAGGTGGAATGCCCGGAGCATTTGGATGCACGCCATGATAGAAAATGGACAAGCGAAGCCCTGTTCAACATTCTGGATAATGCTGTGAAATACACCCCGGCAGGCGGCAGATCCGTGTGTCGGTGGAAGGCTGGGAAATGTATGTGAAGATCGACATTGCCGATACCGGCATCGGCATTTCAGAGCAGCACCAGGGGACGATTTTCAAGCGGTTTTATCGGGAAGATGTGGTGCATGATGTGGACGGTATTGGAATCGGTCTGTATCTGGCCCGTGAGATTGTGACCTTGCAGGGCGGTTATATCCGGGTAGCGTCTGAGGTTGGGAAAGGCTCAACCTTTTCTGTTTTCCTGCTCCGAAAGTAGAGTAAGCACACCCCGAAAATTGAAATGTCACAGATTCGTGACATTTGGGGCTGAATTTAGCGGAAATTTTTTGTGGCTCGTGACATTTCTGTGAGGTTTGGTCGTTACAATGGGTTTATCAAAAAGAAAGGATGGTGTTCTCTATGAGCATTTTGCAAACGACTGAACTGAAAAAATATTATGGTGCAGAGCCGAACATTACCAGAGCCTTGGATGGTGTGACCCTCTCTATTGAAAAAGGAGAATTTGTAGCTATCGTAGGAACCTCCGGCAGTGGTAAATCCACGCTGCTGAACATGATCGGCGGATTGGATGTGCCCACCTCCGGCCAGGTGGTCGTGGATGGCAAGGAGCTGTCCAAACTCAAAGACGAGGAACTGACCGTTTTCCGCAGAAGAAAGATCGGCTTTATCTTCCAGAACTACAATCTGGTACCGGTGCTGAATGTCTTTGAAAATATTGTGTTGCCTGTGGAGCTGGACGGAAACAAGGTAGACAAGAAGTTTATGAACGAAGTAGTGCAGATGCTGGGGCTTGAGGATAAGCTGAACAATATGCCCAATAACCTCTCCGGCGGCCAGCAGCAGCGCGTAGCCATTGCCCGCGCTTGGTGTCAAAGCCCGCTATTGTCTTGGCTGATGAACCACAGGCAACCTGGACAGCAAGACCAGCGCCGATGTGCTGGGGCTTCTGAAAACTACCAGCCAGAAATTCCACCAGACCCTCGTAATGATTACCCATAACAGTGAGATCGCCCAGCTTGCCGACCGCATTATTCGGATCGAGGATGGTAAGATCGTGCAGTAAAGGGGGGGGCGGGACTATGAATGACATTCTATTTGGCAACAATAATTCCAAAGTAATTACCAAGCTATCCAAACGCTATTTCAAGAAGAATAAGGTACGCAATCTGGCTGCACTGCTGGCAATTATCCTGACTGCTTTCCTGTTTACCTCTATCACTTCCCTGGCGTTCAATATGGCGTCCTCCATCCAACTCTCTCTGCAAATGCAGAAAGGCAGCAAGGCGGATGGCACTTTGGGGTATATGACGGAGAAACAGTACGAGCAGCTTGTAAACAGCGATTTTGTGGACCAGGCAGGACACCGGCGTATCATTGGCTATGCAAGCAACACTTCCAGCCATTCCATTGAAATCAATTATGAAGATAGTGTGCAGCAGGAACTGACCTTCTGTGTGCCTACCCACGGAGCTGCACCGGAGAAAGCGAATGAGATCGCCACTACGGATTTGGCGCTGAAGGCGCTGGGTGTAGAACCTGAGATCGGCGCAGAGGTTCCGTTAGAATTTGAACTGCGGGGGAAAACTTATCATTACGATATGGTGCTTTCCGGCTGGTGGGAAGCAAGCAATGACTCTGTGAGCGTTGCGACTGTTTCAGAGCAGTTTATAAAAGAAAATCCCGATGTGGTTCAGAACACTTATGCGGTAGACCATGTAATGTCCGGCGTTACTTTTTCCGATGTCGTGCTGAAGAATAAAGCAAATGTTCAGCAGCAGTTGAATGAGTTCGTTTACTCCATTGGCGGCAATCCAGAGGATATGGGCGCAGACAATTTCATTCTCGCCTCCGAAAATCAAATGTCCCAGGGATTGACTTCATCAGAGTCCATCGTGCCTGCTGTTGTATTTATCCTGATGTTTGTCGTGTGCGGATACCTGCTGATCTACAATATCTTTGATATTTCCGTGATGCAGGATGTTCGTCAATACGGTCTGCTGCGGACGATTGGAACTTCCACACGGCAGATCAAGAGCATTGTGAACCGTCAGGCGGTCTGGCTCACGCTGATCGGACTGCCTATTGGTCTGATTGCCGGTTTCTTTGCCGGTTGGGTGCTGCTTCCTATCGTGACAGAGATCATTAACCTTGAATACTCTATGGTGGGTACATCCGTATCGACCTCGCCCCTGATCTTTGTTATTGCCGCTCTCTTTACAATTTTGACCGTGCTTATCAGCACCCGGAAGCCTGCAAAAAAGGCGGCAAAGATTTCTCCTCTGGAGCGATCCGCTACACCGAGCAGAACGCCTATAAAAAGAGCAGTGCCAAGCGTACCAATAGAGTAAAGCTGTCCCGCATGGCCTTTTCCAACCTGGGGCGCAATCGCCGGCGTTCAGCGTTTATCATTATTTCCCTGCTTCTGTGCATCGTCCTGTTTAACTCTATCATCATTGTGACGCAAAGCCTTGATGAAGAAAAGTGGGTAAACCGTGTTACCAGAACAGATTTTAATGTCTATAACTCCGCCGCATTTAATGTAATGGAGGGCGTTCAGCACCATGAAGATACGCTCTCACAACAGGCAGTGGATCTGATTGCCGGACAGCCCGGAGTTGAGGATGAACGCTATCTTTACCGAAATACAAAAGACGATAGAAATGTGCTGGTTGACTATGGGTTTGAAGATTTAAGCGGTATAGAGCTATTCCATGAGGAAGAAGGCGTTGTAAATCAAAGCTATCAGGGATATAGCCTGTACACAAGTTCTGATACCGAAAGGCGCTATTTTGGTAATGTGATGGGAGCCTCCGAGAATTTCTGGGCGGATATGCGTATTTTTGAAGGCGAAAAAGATGCCGAAACCTTAACGCAGAAAATGGCTACCGGAGAATATGTCATTATTGGTTGCCCCATCGACAAATTGACAGAGGAACCAAATAACACTCCGCTGACCGATCAGTTACAGGTCGGGGAGAGCATTTCCTTCTACAAGGATGGGGAACTGGTCAAAACCAGCACCATCCTTGCAAAAGCGATTCTCGTGGGAACAGAAACAGAAACGCCCACAGGCACTACCGCTCAGGCACACATCGCCGGTGATGCTCCTTTTGTATATCTGCCGGACACTGTATTCAAGGAAATCTATGACGCTCCCACGCTTCTGACTTATGGATTCAATGTGGAGGAAGCCTTGCAGCCGCAGATGGAAGAATTCTTGAGCAGCTATGTGAGCGAAAATACTTCGGTTGCCTATACTTCCACCAAGCTGTTGAAAGAGCAACTTGATTCGGTCCGCAGCATGATTCTGGTTATCGGCGGTTTGATTGGCTGCATCATGGCCTTTGCGGGACTGATCAACTTTACCAACATGATTATTACCAACATCATCACCCGCCGCCATGAGTTCGCTACCATGCAAAGCATCGGTATGACCGGCAAGCAGCTTCGCTGCTGATGGTCTATGAGGGCATCTATTATGCCGCCGGCGCAGACATTATTGGCGGAGCAGCCGCAGCGGTCCTGGCAGTCACGGTGCTAAAGAGCGCATTAAATGGCCCCTCCATGTGGTTCTTTACCCTGAACATTACATTGGTTCCTGTTCTGGTCATTGGTGTGCTTTATCTGCTGCTGGCTGCGGTCATTCCGCTGATTGTTCTCCACTTCTTTAACAAGGGAACTGTGGTGGAACGGCTGAGGACTTCGGAGTAACGGCAGAGATTGCTACAATAAATAATCATAAACCTATTGAAAGCCGGGAGGAGGCATTTCCTCTCGGCTTTCCTCAAAAAATTGAAATCTCACAGATTGGTGAGATTTCAGCTTGTTATTTTGTCGAAATGGCGTATGCCCGTGACATTTCTGTGAGGATTGCCTGTTAAAATAAAAGAAAAGTGAAAAAGTTGCCGCACGATGGCAAAAGAAAAAAAGCCATCGTACAGCGACTATATTGTTATGCACTTTGCAACGGTGGCTTTGAAAAAATCAGAGCCGCCGTTTCCTTTCGTCTATCTAAAATGAACGACGACCCTACACCCTGCAATCTGGTACGGCGGCACATAGGAGGATGCCGCCATGTCAATTTTCGTCATTCACAATAGCCATGAGTTACACCAGCTAAAAAAAGTCTTGCCCCTCCTCCGGGGGAGTATGACTATCTATCAGTATTATCGTTCCATCTAAATCAGCAGAATAGTAGGTATTTTTGTCGCGCCAATTTCCCATTACGGGGAGTTGGCGTTTTTTGCTGTCGATTTTTCGGGAAGGCGTCCGAAGTATGTCGCTGCCGATCCCCGCCTCCTTTTCGATTCACTCGTCAACCGCCCGTGAATGAAATGGAG
>ENA-OQEX01000785-OQEX01000785.1-human-gut-metagenome-genome-assembly--contig:-NODE-785-length-14578-cov-2.460660_pt1 | contig 14578 bp, 11 predicted proteins | sample MGYA00242802_ERZ504649 | MGnify/ENA primary metagenome ERZ504649 (study PRJEB26092, sample SAMD00036194) | human gut metagenome | host: Homo sapiens | study: EMG produced TPA metagenomics assembly of... | reverse complement strand
GGATTGATATACAACATCCATCAAAACGAAATGCTGATATACAATGTGTATCTAGATGTTTGTGTTCAGTATTCTTTGTTCTCCGATTTGTTTGCCGTTACCGTTCTTACCGATAGAAAAGCCCGAATTTACATTCATTGATTTATTTGCTGGTATCGGTGGGTTTAGAATGGCAATGCAAAATCTTGGTGGCAAGTGTGTGTTTTCTTCCGAATGGGATGTACAGGCACAAAAAACTTACCTGTTGAATTACGGTGAAGTTCCCTTTGGAGATATTACCAAAGAATCCACGAAGTCATTTATACCCGATGATTTTGATATTCTGTGTGCTGGATTCCCTTGTCAGGCATTTTCATTAGCGGGAAACGTCTTGGATTTGAAGAAACCAGAGGTACATTGTTTTTTGATGTAGCAGAAATCATACGTCGTAAGCGTCCAAAGGCATTTTTTTGGAAAATGTCAAAGGATTGCTTATTCATGACAAAGGGAAAACAATCCAAACGATATTAAAAGTTTTAAGAGAAGATTTGGATTATTACGTTCCAGAGCCTCAAATAGTAAACGCAATGAATTTCGGAGTTCCGCAGCATAGAGAAAGAGTGTATATTGTTGGCTTTAGAAAAGACCAAAATGTCAATGAATTTACATATCCAACCCCAACTGATACAACTAAAACTTTTGCTGATATAAAAGAAAAAAATACAGTTTCTGCAAAATATTATTTATCAACTCAATATGTGAAGACACTTGTAGCACATAAAGAAAGACACGCAGCAAAAGGTAACGGTTTCGGATATGAAATAATACCGGATAATGGTGTCGCAAATGCTATTGTTGTAGGCGGAATGGGGAGAGAACGCAATCTTGTAATTGATAATCGTCTTGAAGATTTTACACCTGTTACCAACATCAAAGGAGAAATAAACCGTGATGGATTGCGCAGGATGACCCCACGAGAATGGGCTCGTTTACAAGGTTTTCCAGATAATTTCATAATCGGAGTGGCAGATGCATCTGCTTACAAGCAATTTGGAAATTCTGTTGCAGTACCTGCAATTCAAGCAACTGCACAGGAAATAATTAAACGAATCAACCTTTCAAAATCCAAAAAATATGGCACTGACAGGAAATAAAGGAGAATGGAGTGAAATCTACACTTTGCTCAAATTATTAGGAGAAGGAAAAGTTTATGCCGGAGACCAACACATGAACAAAATTCACGATTTGTTCTATCCCATAATAATGATTCTTCGCCAAGAAAAAGAGGGTAATTTCAACTACAAACTACAAGATAGAGATGTAGTGATTCAAACCCCAGAAGGAGAAGAGTTATTGAGAATCCCTGCATCAGTGTTTTTAGTAGAAGCAGAGAATTTATTGAAAGCTATCAATGAAAATGATGGAGCATTTACCGTTCCGAAAATTGAAGCCTTCATGAATCGAATTTATTGCCATGCTTTGAAGGCGAAATCATCTGATAAAACAGATATACGAATCATTTTGCATGACCGAAGAACTAAGATAAATTCTGAAATGGGATTCAGTATAAAATCTCAACTCGGAGGGGATTCAACACTATTAAATGCAAGTAAAGCCACGAACTTTAATTTTAAGATAGAGGGAACTTCTCTTTCTGATGAAGATATTGCAAAAATCAATTCTTTGAATCCAACAAGAAATAAGGTTATATAGAGATATAAAGCAATAACAAAGAAAGGTTGCAAATTGATATTTGACAAAGTGGATAATTCTACATTTCGTAATAACCTCATTATGCTTGATGGAGACCTGCCGTCCATAATTGCCAATTTGCTTTTAGAACAGTTGAATAGTGGTGTATCCACATTGAAAGATTGGTAGAACAGATTACAGAAACCAACCCTTTGGGGTACGATACAGAACAAGCATCGCCTTTTTATGCTTACAAAATCAAACATCTTTTGACTTCGGCAGCATTAGGTATGATGCCGCAACTGCTTGGAGCGGAAAATTTGATGCAAATGGTGGTTATTTGGTCGTAAAAAAAGATGGTGAAATTCTTTGTTATCACTTTTACGACCGTAATCGTTTTGAAGACTATCTTTTCTCTAATGCATATCTGGAACGTTCAAGTACTTCACGCCATGAATATGCATCAATCATCAAAGAAAATGATGGTACTCTTTCGTTCAAACTCAATTTTCAAGTTAGATTAAAATAAGATAAATCATTATGCATCATTATAAAGGTTCAGAATGGAATAAATGGGATTTGCATATACACACCCCTGAATCTGGTATGGCAAATCAGTTTGGGAATGATTGGGACAAATATGTTCTATCTCTTTTTAAAAGTGTTATTGCAAACAATATTGCAGTTATCGGGATTACGGATTATTTTACAATTGATGGCTATAAGAAGTTGTTAACGGATTATTTAAGCAATGACCAAAAAATGAAATCATTGTTTACGCCAGCAGAAATCTCGGCAATAAAAAATATTGCAATTTTCCTAATATAGAATTTAGATTAAAAACAATAGTAAATGGAAGCCGCATTAACTATCACATAATCTTTTCCAACGAAGTTGCAATCGAGGACATAGAAGAAAATTTCCTACATGAGATAGAGTTTGTTTATGAGGGATTGCCATTCGATACTCCCAATAAAAGAAAACTTAAAAGGCGAAATATTGAAGAACATGGAAGAAGTATTAAAGAGCAACAAGGTGAGTTCAAAGGGTCTGATTTTACAGTGGGTTGCACTACCGCTGTTATTGATGAGCAACAAATAACAGAAATTCTATCTAAGCATAAGGATAAATTTGAGGGGAAGTATATTGTTGCAATACCTGTTGATGAGGATTTGTCAAAGATTTCATGGCGAGGTCAAGACCATATGGTTCGAAAATATTTTTACCAAGTAGCAAATATGTTTTTTGCTACTAATAGAGGAACTATAGACTTTGGATTGGGGAAAAAACATGCTACACTGGAAGATTATCTTAATGAATTTAAAACTCTTAAACCATGTATATGTGGTTCTGATGCCCATTCTTTGGATTCATTATGCGTTTTTCCCAATGGGTTAAGCTGCTGGATTAAAGCAGAACCTACATTTGAAGGACTAATGCAGGTTTTATATGAACCAGAGGAACGTGTAAAAATTCAACAAAGCATACCAGACGAAAAGAATTTATACCAAATCATTGAATCTATAACATTGGATGAAGATGGTTTTTGGCAGGGAACAATACATCTGAATCCTAATTTGAATACAATTATTGGAGGGCGTTCTACAGGCAAATCTTCTTTGTTAAAAGCAATTGCTGCAAAACATGATGCAATGTTAGTAGATGAAAAGGATTATATTCACCAACATCTTAAAGGAGTTAAAATACGATGGAAAGATGGAGGAGATGAAACTGGGCATAAAATAGATTACTATAAACAGAATTACATGCACAATATAGCATGTTCAAGAAAGCAAACCAATGAACTGGTCGAAAGCATATTACGTTCCAAGGATTCAGAAGGTTTGTTGTCAAATTATTCTGAAGTAAATACTTTGATAGAAAGAGAGATAACCTCATCTGTGTTTAATTTGTTTCAATTGAAAAAGGAATATTTTCAATTGCTCAATAATCTTAGAGAGAAAGGAAATAAGTCAGGAGTTGAACAACAATTGCAACTATTAAAAGAAAGTGCAACCACATTACAAAAAAGTAGCATTCTAACAGAGACAGAAATAGAAACATACAATGGTTTATTAGCACAACTTTCAATAAAAGAGAAAGATATTAATCTAGCAGAATCGGATATCAAATTGTTTCAAAAGCTACGAACAATTACTCCTATCATACATAACTTTGAAGGACTTAATTCTTTTGACTCTCTATCATTTAGGACAAATAGCTCCGAAGTTTCAAGGCTTTTTAATGGTTTGCGTATTAGAACAGAAACTGAGTGGACAAGTATTGTAGATGAGTTTATTGATAAAACTGACACTGCTAAACAGCAATTATTGATAGAAAAAACAGCAATATTGGAAGCAGACATTTACAAACGCGGAGAGCAATTTTATAAAGATAATAAAGAATTACAATCTGTTTTGCTGCGAATAAAAGAAGAAGAGAAAGTGCTTGCTGAAATAAATAATTTGGAGGCTAAGAAAAACTCTTTACATACACAAATACAACAATTCGTAAAAGAAATTGTAAACAGACACATAGAATACAAAAAAGAAATTGACAAATTAGTTGATAGTCTCAAAGTAGAGTATGACGGATTATCAATATCTGTAACAAAGGAGTTCCAAAAAGAAGAAATGAAATCTTTTTTGGAATCTCGGTGTAATTTACGTGGAATAGAACGGCAGCAATATATAGCGAACCTAGTATCACGTTATGATTCTGATATAGAAACTCAAGCATATACCCTAATCAAAGATTTGCTTAATGAAAAAGTTGAATTTAAAAATTCGTACGCTTCACCTAACGTAGCCAGTGAATTCTTTTCAAAAAATTGGTATGCTTTATCTTATCAATTGTCATATCAAGGTGATTTATTTGAAATGATGTCTGAAGGTAAACAAGCATTCGTTATTTTAAAATTGCTTCTTGAATTCAGTGATAAAAATGTCCTATATTAATTGACCAACCTGAAGATAGCTTGGATAATCGTGCCATATATCAAGAGTTAGTGGAATATATCAAAGCAAAGAAAAAAGACAGACAGATTGTTTTGGTGACGCATAATTCAAATGTAGTGGTCAGTGCTGAATGCGGAAATGTAATTGTAGCAATCAAGAAGGCTCTAATAGTCATAATTATGGAAATATAAATTCCAATATATCAATGGAGCTTTAGAACGGACTAAAAATGTAATCCTGCAGAAGCAATAATTTGGAATCACAAGGGATTCGTGAACATGTTTGCGATATACTTGAAGGAGGTAAAGTGGCATTTGAAAAAAGAGAGCAAAAATATGGATTTGGGAAATATGCAAATTCGAATAATTGAATAAAACAAAAGTAGCTATTGATTTGCATTAACAAATTAAATAACTACTTTTGCTCAGAGTTACTTGAAAGGTAAATCAGGAAGAACGTAGGAAATAGCACGGTTGCCAAATCATTACCTCAAAATTGGGTAATTCTCCCAAAGTCCTTTATATAAGGCACTAACAGAAGTTTTCCAAAATTACGAAAAAAGTTTGGCTCTGAATGAATAATCATTGCTATTTTTGCATTAAAATGTAGCATTTATGAAATCACTATTACTCATCTTCTTGGGAGGAGGTACAGGAAGTGTACTTCGCTACCTGCTTACCATAAGCATTTATCGCCAGGGAACAACGAATTTTCCGTGGGGTACTTTCGCAGTCAATATTTTGGGTTGCATACTGATCGGGGTATTCTATACCCTCACCTCACGCATTCATATCAACAATGATATAAGACTGATGCTCACTATCGGACTTTGCGGTGGCTTCACTACTTTTTCCACTTTCAGCAACGAAAGTCTGCAATTACTGAAGTCAGGACTCTACCCTCTTTTTTCACCTACATCATCGGTAGTGTGGTATTGGGTATCCTCGGAGTAATGCTAGGGATATGGATGAGCGAATAAAGCAAAAATATCCCTCCGGCTCTATACCACATAGAACAGGAGGGATTGAAATTGCACCTCAGTTATTAAACCTTATTTTAATCTCAAGACACTTCGTCCGGATGTAATGGCTGCACTGTTTGCAGGAGTTGACTTACGGGTACAATAATCAAATTCCGCAGTTTTCTCTCCGTTAAATGATTTCCATTTTAATTTCAGCTTCACTGTTTTTCCTTCAGTGTCAGGCAAGGAATCCAAATTAAATGCCACCAGTCCGTCGGCAGGTTCACCATATACATCACCAAAAGCATTATGACGGAATTCTACCTCATAAGGATTTTCAGCATCTTTACTCATCAACAAATTGACAAAATGAGCTTGACTGCGATTCCCCCACATGGTTCTGAAACGCAAAGTCAAATAACCGTCCTCGGCAATTGTTACCCAATCGTTAATCATATCTACAGGGTCAGTACCATATACTTCATCATTCTTATCTCCTAAATCACCGGCAATCGGTTTTGTCAAGATACTGTCTATCCAGTTGATATGTACAGCCTTGTCATACTCTCCGCTTGACTCATTCACCGGATCGAAATTTACAAGGGCCCTTACTTCCTTCTCACCATAGGGAGAATTTTTCATATTGACAGGTAACAGTGTCGTACTGTCATCCAACTGCATAAAAAAATGAATTGTCGGCCACCGGTTTCACAGTAACCAGTGCATTGGGCAACGCATATCTATAATAATCATTATCATCATCATCCAAACAGGATTGAAAGATCATCACAGAAGCAAGTACCGCTACAGACGCAAGCAATTTATTAAAACCAAAAAACTTTTTCATTGTGCTTTTCTTTACTTAGTTAATTATTCTAGTTTATAAGTCCTTTCTATTGAAAGAAATGCAGGCCATACCATAATGCTGCACGAAGTTTTGTTAAGAAAACATAATCATCTGACAGTTATGTTACAAACCTTCTTCCATTTATATTTCTTATATTCACACAAGTGAGCCATAGGCGAACAAAGGGATAATTTTACCGAAATTTAGCTCATCTCAAATTACTAATCCTATGATTTTTTATCTTAATTTTGTTACTGTTTTTTGAAAAAAGAAAAGATTTAGAATAAAGAGTTTTATGAAAGCTACTATCACAAGTCTCATTTTTTTACTACTGTCATTAACCGTCTCATCGCAGACTTATAAATACATTGGCATAGAAGAAGGACTAAGCAATCAGAAAATATACAAAATTCAGAAAGATGCTCGTGGATATATGTGGTTCCTTACCCATGTGGGGATAGACCAATATAACGGAAAAGAAATAAAACATTATAAATTAAGAGAAGGTAACAGGGAACTAGACCCGTTATTGAATATAAACTGGACTTTTTTAGATAAAACAGGTACACTACTGGTCACAGGAAAACAAGGCAGAATTTTTCGTTATGATTCAGGCCACGACCGTTTTGTACAGATATACAGTATGTACAATTACTGGAATAAGGACTACCATGCTTTCGTGAGATATAGTTACATAGACCAGGAGGATAACGTATGGCTGTGCGGCAAATCGGCTATCCACCTTTTTAACATAGAATCCGGACAAAAGCAACGAATCTCTAACCGACTGGGAAATATCACCTGCATAGAACAGATAAACAGTGAACATTTCTTTATAGGTACAGACAAAAGAATCTATCTGGCAAAACTGGAAAACGGGAATTTAAAAGAGCTCTCCTGCGGCAAACTGGGAATGATGGATATGCACGTACATGAATTATATCTACACCGTACAGCCAACAAACTATTTATAGGCACTTTTGAAAAGGGAGTCTATATATATGACTTGAACAGCCAGAAAATTGTACGTCCCGAAGTAGAACTGACAGATGTGAATATTACACGGATCAGTCCTTTGAACACAAAGGAATTATTAGTAGCCACTGAAGGAGCAGGAGTACACAAGTTAAACATAGACACCTATGAAACAGATCCTTATATCATTGCGAACTATGGTAGTTACAACGAAATGGACGGAAACATTATCAATGATGTATATGTAGACAACGAGCAGCGTATCTGGCTGTCCAACTATCCTACGGGAATTACCGTCCGCAATAACCAATATACCAACTACAACTGGATAAAGCACTCTATTGGCAACCGGCAGTCACTAGTAAACAACCAAGTAAACTCCATTATAGAAGACAGTGACGGGGATCTGTGGTTTGGAACAAGCAACGGCATCAGCTTATACGATTCAAAACAAAAGCAATGGCGTTCTTTCCTAAGCTCTTTCAATCACGGACTAAAAAATCAGAACCGCATTTTTATTACTTTATGCGAAGTCTCTCCGGGTATTATATGGGCGGGAGGATATGCATCGGGCATTTTCCAGATTACCAAGAAAAACGGAAACATAGAATACCTCACCCCTGCCCAATCTTTCCATCTGAATGTACGTGCCGACAAATACATACGCGACATTAAAAAGGACAGATACGGGTGCATATGGTCCGGAGGATATTATAATCTGAAATGCTTTAATCTAAAGACACGCCAAGGACGTCTTTATCCCGGACTAGTCCGTCACTGCCATTGAAGAAAAGGATAGTACATCTATGTGGATAGGTACCTCCACCAATCTTTTTCTACTGGACCGGAATTCGGGTAAATACAATGAAATACATCTGCCCGGTGGAGCAACCTACATTTATACGTTACACCAAGAAAACAATGGTTTACTCTACATTGGCACCAGTGCTCCGGACTATTTACTTATGATCCGGTAAAGGAATCAATCAGCGCCCATTACCACACAGAAAACAGCCCGTTAGTATCAAACAGCATTTATGTTATTCTACCACAAAAGACGGGAATATCTTGATGAGTACCGAAAATGGTATCAGTATTTTCTCGCCTACTAACCGCCAGTTCCGCAACTGGACTCGCGGACAAGGGTTGATGTCCACCTGTTTCAATGCCGGCTCTGGTGTACTACGTGCCAATGGGAACACTGTATTCGGAAGTACAGACGGTGCACTGGAATTCCCCCCAAACATAGAGATGCCCAAAACAGGAGATTCACATATGATATTCAGCGATTTCCGTATTTTCTACCAAACTGTATATCCCAATGATCCAAACTCTCCTCTGACTAAAGATATCGACCAAATAGAGAAATTGAATCTGAAATATATGCAAAATACATTTTCCATCCGAGTATCCTCTATCAATTACGATTATCCGTCGGACATACTATATACCTGGCAGTTGGAGGATTCTACGATGGCTGGACTACTCCCAGTGACGAAGGAACTATCCGATTTACTAATGTTGCTCCCGGCACCTATACACTGCGTGTACGTTCCGTTTCCAAAGAGGATAATAAACACGTGTTGCAGGAGCGGATATTGAAAATAACTGTAGCACATCCCGTGTGGCTCAGTTTTTGGGCTATTTGTATTTATGTCCTGACTATCATTTTAGCAACATACGTCATTTTCCGCCTTCATTCCATGCGCAGAGAAAAAAAGGCCTCGGATGAAAGAACTCGGTTCTTTATCAATACAGCGCATGATATCCGTACTCCGCTGACACTGATAAAGGCACCTTTGGAAGAAATTCAACAAAAAGAAAATTTAAGTGAAGAAAGTCAGGCCAATATGCTTACAGCCATGAAGAACGTGGACACTTTGATACGCCTCACCACCAATCTGATAAACTTCAGCAAAGCCAATGTGTACTCCTCCTCCCTTCGTATATCGGAACACGAACTTAATACCTATATGGAAGGAATATACCATGCCTTTTATAGTTATGCAGAAGCCAAACAGATCAAACTCGACTACAAAAGCAACTTTGAATATCAAAATGTATGGTTCGACAAAGAAAAGATGGACTCGATCACAAAAAATCTGATTTCAAATGCCATCAAATATACTCCCGCCCACGGTGAGGTACACATTATCACCCGCCATGACAAGGACAACTGGAGTCTGGAGATTACGGACACGGGCATCGGGATTCCTGCCAAAGAACAGAAAAAGTTATTTAAGTTACACTTCAGGGGCAGCAATGCCATCAATGCAAAAATTACAGGCAGTGGAATCGGACTGATGTTAGTGTGGAAACTGGTACGTATTCATAAAGGAAAGATCAGCATAGAAAGCGTAGAGAATAAAGGCACCCGCGTAAAGGTTATCTTCCCCCAAAAACAATTCCGAAGTCAACAGGTTCCGACAGAAACGGTACAACAAGAAAACGTGGTACCAGTATCCCCTAGTGCAGTCTCTCCCCACACTTATAAAGATCAGTATCGGCAGCATGTTCAAAATGCACAGCGCATCCTGGTTGTGGAAGACCATGACGATCTACGCGAATATCTGTCTCATACTTTATCCGAAGCTTATCAAGTGGAAACATGTACCAATGGAAAAGAAGCCTTAAAAATCATCCCGAATTTAAGCCTGATTTAGTATTATCGGACATTATGATGCCCGAAATGCGGGGGGACGAATTGTGTTCTGCTATCAAGAATAATATACTGACGTCTCATATCCCTGTAATTCTGCTAACAGCATTAAATGACGAAAAGAATATCGTTGAAGGGTTGGAAACAGGTGCGGACAAATACCTGATAAAACCTTTTAACATAGGAATACTAAAAGCATCCATAGCCAATATACTGACTAACCGTGCACTACTTCGTAGCAAATATGCAGAAATGGAACTACACAATGACAGCATTTCCATAAATTATAGCAACACATTGGATCAACAGTTCCTGGAAGCAGTAAAAGAAACAATAACTGAAAATCTAGACAATTCAGGTTTCAACGTGGAGTCACTCTGTGCTTCACAAAATATGAGCCGTTCCAGTTTCTACAATAAACTAAAAGCATTGACAGACCAAGCTCCGGCAGACTATATCCGCCTGATCCGGCTGAAACGGGCAGCGCAATTACTATCCGAAGGACAGTATAATATATCCGAAATATCAGATATGACCGGGTTTAATGATGTAAAATATTTCCGCGAGGTATTCAAAAAATACTATAAAATAAGTCCTAGCGGATATAGCAAGGGAGAAATGAAGGAAGAACCGACTAAACCATAAGATTCCTAAAGAAACTTATTTTGAACAAAATTTATCATTAACGCATTAACAGATAAAAGAGAAAATGAGTACTTTCGGGGCATTCATCCGTAGAATAAACTGACTTATGATAGGAAAAATTAAAATGATGGCAATCATCACGTTTTACGTAGCTGTATTACTTGTTATTGCAGTGTATTTGCAAGACGGAAGCGGAACATTCTCCCATTTTTCGAAAATGCAAATCTATACATACGTAATTTGCGTAATGTACATGCTCCGGCTTTCCATCAAACTTATGACAATTATCTGCAACTTTTTCCACTCATACTTCTATTCGGACTGAAATTGGGAGGAATAAGAGGTAATTTCGGATGGAAACGACTGTTCACTTTCATAGTCTTGTCAGTCGTACTGACGCAGCTGGTAGTAAATGGATTAAAACTCACCACCGGGGTGCTTCGCCCGGATGCCACAAATTATTTCTCTTTTCCTTCCGGACATACGGCAGCAGCGTTTATGGCAGCTACCCTATTGTATAAGGAATATGGATTCAAAGGATATTGGGTAGGATTAGTAGCATACGCAGCAGCTATAGTTACAGGGTTTACCCGCATTCTGAATAACCGTCACTGGCTGTTTGATGTCATCATTGGTGCGGCCTTGGGAATATTGCTTACAGATTTGGCTTTCCGCCTGGTACAACTCATATTCAAAGACCGGGGACTTATACAACATAAATAAATACTATAAACTTAATAACACAACAAACTTGGCACTTATGAAAAAACAAATGATCTTATTGGGAATGTTAATGGCATTTTGTATGGCAGAGGCCAAAGTAACACTGCCTGCATTATTCACAGACAATATGGTATTACAACAAAAATCGAATGTCATTTTTCATGGCCATTCATCTACAAAAAAAGAAGTGATAATAAAAACGGGATGGAATAAGCATCCCTATACGACATCACCTGACAAAGAAGGAAATTGGAAAATAGAAGTTCCTACCCCATCTGCCGGAGGTCCTTATGAAATTATCATTTCGGACGGGGAGGAGCACATACTGCAAAATATTCTGATTGGCGAAATATGGTTGTATACAGGAGAATGTGAAACAGAAACTCCCATAGATATACCCTCCCAACCTTATATCCGTCTGTTTCAGACAAAAAAAGAAATCTCTTTAGTTCCCAAGAAAGATTTGCATGCTACACAAGAAGGTTGGAAAGAATGTACCTCTGAAACCATAACCGGACTCCCTGCAATCGGATATTTTTTGCCAGTCAGTTACAAAAAAACTGAAAGTACCCATAGGTATAATAAGTTGTACCTGGAAAGATACTCCTGCAGAAGCATGGGCCAGTTATGATGCGTTAGAAAACCTGCCAAGTTACAACAAAGAAACTGAAATGCTTGAATCCTTGGGGTTCAATCCTGAAAAAATAGAAGCAGAATATGCCCGTCAAAGAGAAGAGTGGTATCAAGCTCTTTACGAACACGATATGGGATGGTGCGATGACCACCAAGTATGGGCGGAACCTGATTATTCGGATGAAAACTGGAAAACAATGGAACTTCCAGGATACTGGGAAGATAAGGGAATGAAAGACTTCGATGGAGTAGTGTGGTTCAGAAAAACGATAGATATTCCACGTAACTGGGCTAGAAAAAATGTCACAATAAATTTAGGGAACATTGCCGATGAAAGCATCGTATATTATAACGGGACTGAAATAGGACGAAACACGAAAGCCGATGCGTCCCACTGTTACACAATTCCCTATAAGCTGGTAAAACGCGGAAAAGCTGTACTGACCATACGTGTGACCAATTACAAAAGCAAAGGAGGAATATATGGCCGTCCAGAAGACATGAAGCTGAGTGTAAAAGGCAAAGATCCTATCTCATTGGCAGGAGAATGGAAATACCTATCCGGTCTCTCATTAAGTGGAATCCCCCCTGTACCCATTTCACCAGAAAGTAACCCTAAGTATCCCACAGGATTATTCAATGCAATGATACATCCGCTTACCTCTTTCCCTCTTCAAGGTGTTATATGGTATCAAGGAAAGAGTAATTTGGAAAGCAGCGATGAATATGCAGACTTATTCATGTCATTGATAGCCGACTGGCGCGATAAATGGCAAAAACCACAAATGCCTTTCTACTTTGTGCAACTGCCCAATCATGAGAAAAAAGAAGAAGCACAAGATGATTCAGACTGGGCGGCCATACGTGAAGCACAAGCACAGGCTTTACACTTGAATCATACAGGCATGGTAGTAACCACCGATATTGGAAAAGGAAAAAGCAATACCTTCCAAAGCACTCTGGAAACAGGTCTTCGCCTATCACAGCTAGCATTAAAACAAACCTACGGAAAAAGAAAAATGCCTCAATATCCGGTTTACAAAAGCTACAGCATCGAAGGAAATACCCTTCGTATCCATTTTGAAAATCTAGGAAAAGGATTCCTGCATCCCGATCCAGTACGCGGATTTATAATTGCAGGTACAGATAGGATTTTTTATCCGGCAACAGTAACAGTAAAAAAGAAAGAAATAATTGTACAATCACCCGATGTACCTCATCCTGTAGCCGTGAGATACAATTGGGCCAACCATACTGACGGTGCTTTATTCGGAGCATCAGGTCTGCCAGTAGCCCCATTCCGAACAGATAATTGGTAATTATCGCAAGCTATATGAATAAACACTTAGATAATTCCTGTATATTTGCACTCTTTTAGAATAAACAAAGAAAAACAATGGGAATGGTAATAGGTATAGACGTAGGCGGAAGTACCACCAAAATAATAGGTGTGGATAAAGAAGGCATAAAACATCCTATGATTGTAAAAGCCGAAGATCCTATCACTTCGTTATTCGGTGCTTTTGGCAAATACATATATGATAATGGAATCAGCTTAAACGACATTGATAAAGTCATGTTGACAGGAGTGGGAAGTGCTTACGTAAACCAACCATTATATGGACTCTCTACTGATCATACGGATGAGTTTCTAGCAAACGGCCTTGGAGCTCACTATGACTCCCAACTACAAGACCTTATTGTAGTAAGCATGGGTACCGGCACCTCTTTTGTAAAAGTGGAAGGAGGTGAAAATATATCTCACATAGGTGGTATAGGTATTGGTGGAGGAACCATTCAAGGATTATCCTGCCTGTTGTTAAAAACACAGAATATTCATCAAGTGGTGAAGATGGCAGAGAAAGGTGTAATAGAAAATATTGATTTGCAAATCAAGGATATTTGCAACACTCCTCTACCGGGACTTCCTTTGGATGCCACCGCTTCCACATTTGGCAAAGCAAGCTCAAATGCCTCTATGGAAGATGTAGCAGCGGGAATCATTCATATGGTATTACAATCGATAGGACAATCTGTCATATTAGCAGCACTGAATAGCCATATCAAAGATTTTGTCCTGATAGGTAATTTGACCAAAATGCCACAATGCAAAGAAATATTCCCAGTTATGGAAAAAATGTATCAATGCCATTTTTGGATACCCGAATATGCAGAATATCGCACGGCATTGGGAGCAGCACTAGCTTATACATATAAATAAGAAAGAGAACAGACAGTACTGTTCTTAACTCCTTTATATTGTTATGCTAAAAGTATAACAGCATAATTCGGAACCCAAGGTTTTCCAACTTAACGAAGAAGAAAGTGCATCTCTCACTGATCTTCTAAAGTGGGAGATTCAATAAATATCCCTAAAACATGAGTGTCAAGCAAAACTTCTTATTTTTTTGAGTTTAACACTTTCTTTCTTCAATAAATTCAAAAAGAATAGCCCAAAAGTACAAAAATCAATGATAGAAAAGAATTAATGATAGAATTTACACTAA
>ENA-OQEX01000782-OQEX01000782.1-human-gut-metagenome-genome-assembly--contig:-NODE-782-length-14629-cov-7.460074_pt1 | contig 14629 bp, 11 predicted proteins | sample MGYA00242802_ERZ504649 | MGnify/ENA primary metagenome ERZ504649 (study PRJEB26092, sample SAMD00036194) | human gut metagenome | host: Homo sapiens | study: EMG produced TPA metagenomics assembly of... | reverse complement strand
CGACGCGAACAGCCGGTGCGTCGCCGGTTTCCACCAGCGCCATCCGGGCGAGGGCGACGGCGACTGCCGCGTCGTGGCCGTGGGCGCGGTCTCCGGCAATGGTTCGACGACCGGCGTATGGAACGGCTCCGGCGTCTATGACCAGAGCGTGTGGAAGAGCAACTGGTACAAGTACGTCGCGCCGAATGCTTACAACTACGCTGGATCCCAGTCTTACCACACCAGTGATGGCTTCAGCGACGATCCGTCCACGAGCGTGGACAAGCTCATGGAGAAGTACGTGAGTTCCACGGCCAGTATCGTGGTCATCGCGCTCGACAAGTACCAGCCCGCCCCGCCGAACTATGATCTGACCGTCAGCACGCAGGCCGGCGGCACGTTCACCCAGGCCGCGCGACCGGCGACGTGTCCGACGCGATCACCACGAGCCGTGGCAACAGTTCGATCAGCGAGAACGTGACGGGCACCATCACCCTGCATTGGACCGGACTGGACGGCACGGCCCGCACCGCGTCCAAACAGTTCACGCAGGACAACAACACGACCCAGTCCGTGTCGTTCGGTTTCAGGGACGTGGACAAGACATGGAAATCCTGGCCCGCCGGCTCCTACTATTACGACGTGAACATCCCGAAGCAGGGCAAGATGAAGGCCGACGCCGGCCATGCGGGCGCGGCCGACGCGAGGGAATCCTGGAAGCCGGTACCGACCCCGCCGTCGAAGAAGCTCACCAACGCGGCCGGCCAGCAGGTCACTTCCGACGCGCAGCAGATCGCGTCCGGTTCCTTGTACACGGCGCACATCACCGCGCAGTCGAACGCGAGCGAGCATTTCTGGCTGTACGACACGATCGACGTGACCTCGCAGAAGGTCCTGATCGGCGGCACCGACAGGGACGACGTTTCGAAGGTCACCGTGACCGACCAGGACGGCAACGCCGTCAAGGCCGACATCACGGTCGACGACAGCCAGCCGGGCAAGCGCATCGTCAAGGCGCACGTGTTGAACCCCGCGTCCGGACAGTACACGCTGAACGTGCCCCAGTCCGCGACCCCGACCGGTTCGGACTACACCATTCCGGACGACAGCCAGGCCTGCTGGACCGGCGACGAATACGGCAGCACGGACAAGAGCCACTGCCAGACCGGCAACAGCGAACAGGTCGGCAAGGTCACCCCGAAGCCCGACAAGGTGTGGTCCTGGACTCCAACGGCGCGTTGAACGCCGAGGATCCGGAGCATACGAACGACAAGGGCAGCGACAACCGTACGTTCGTGACCGGCGACGCGATCGGCGCCGTCGTCAACGGACGCATCCCCGCCCACCTGCTCAACCCGTTCACCTCCTATTCGATCACCGACGACTGGACCGCGTCGGCCCAGTGGATCGACTGGAACCACAAGGACCAGGTCAGGGTGTACGTGGACGGCAAGGACGTGACCGACCAGTTCGACATCACGATCGACACCGCGAAGCACACGACCACCGCGACCGCGAAGCAGTCGTTCCTCACGAAGACCGCGTTCGGCACCAAGGACCGCAAGGTCAAACTGTACATCGGCGGCATCGTCAGGCAGGTTCCGAACGCCCAGCCGCGGCCGACCAGAAGAAACTGACCAACAAGGCCTCCGAGAAGTGGAACAACGAATCCCGGCCGACCAACGAGCCGCCGGTCTACGTGCGCAATCCGAAGCCCGACAAGGTATGGAGCGCCGACCAGGGCCAGGCCGCCACGGCCGAGGACACGGCGTGGGCCAACAACGTCAACGCGGACACGCACACGTTCGTCCAGCAGGATGATTTCGGCGTGACCGTCAACGGCCTGCTGCCCAGGAACCTCGCTAGGAAGATGAGCTCCTACGAATTGGGCGATGATTTCTCCAAGAGCGCGAGGAACATCGACCTGGATTCCGCGTCGGTGACCGTCACCATCGACGGCAAGGACGCGAGGAACCTGTTCGACGTGCACAAGCAGGATGGCAGGGTGTGGGTCAGCGCGAAGCAGGAGCTGCTCGACACGACCTACAACCAGGCCGCCGACCGCAAGGTCCGCATGACCATCAAGGGCGCGTTCCTCAAGGGCGTGCTCAAGGCCGGCCAGAAGGTCCAGCTCACCAACGGCGATTGGGAGAAATGGAACCAGCAGACCGTGCCCGGCAACGAGCCGCCCGTCAGGGAGTGGAGCCCGAACCCGGACAAGAGCTGGATCAAGCTCGGCGATGACGGCACCTGGCAGGCCGTGGTCGATCCGGACGAGACGAACAAGACCGGAGCGGACACCCAGAAGTTCCTCGACGGCGACCAGGTCGCGTCCGTGGTCAACGGCGTCATCGCGTCCGATCTCTCAAGGTCACCGACATCAAGCTGACCGACGATTACGCCAAGGCCGACTACATCTGGGACCTCGCGTCCGACCAGTCGCGGATCCGCGTGTACGAGGCGGACGCCACGACCGACGCGGCGTCCTCCGTCGCGGACATCGCGAACAAGGGCCGTGACGTGACCGACCAGTTCGACGTCGTCGTGGCGGGCACCAAGGTCACCGCGACCGCGAAGCCGGAGTACCGTGCCGCGCAGGCCGGATTGAAGAATCCGAAGCAGATCAGCATGCTCCTGCCTGGCGTGGTGACCTTCGCGAACGGCAAGGGCGCGGCCCAGGTCCGCAAGGACTTCAGGAAGGCCGCGGGCGACGAGCTCACGTTCTGCGAGAACCCCGACGGGTCGAAACTGACCAACTCGGGTTCCGAGAAGGTCAACAACGAGTCCCAGCCGACCAACGAGCCGTACATCTGCGGCTACGTTCCGCCGGTCAAGAAGAAGGTCGTCGCGGAAGGCAGCCAGGGCGGCGCGAACAACGACGCGAACGACAAGGTCGTGTATCCGGGCCAGAAGGTCGAATACAGGCTCACCACCCGTCCTCAAATCCCGTCGGACCTCGCGTACCGCATCGTGTCCATCCGCGATACCGACACGTACGACCGGTACCTCGAACCCGACCAGCAGACCCTGGAGGTCACCGACCTCGCCACCGGCGACCAGCTGACCACCAGTGATCCGCAGATGGGCGTCGAAGGCGACTACACCGTCGCCTGGGACAACGCCAACCACCAGTTCACCATCACGTACTTGTCGGAGTATGTGGCCGAACACTGGCAGGCCGGCTCCCACCCACAGGTCCAGGTCCGTTTCGAAGGCACCGTCGCGAAGGACGCGCCGACCGACCGCAAGGTGGACAACCAGTGGATGCTCACCCTGAACAATTCGATCACCCCGTCCAACATCGTCGACAACCTGCCCCCGAAGCATGATCCCTCCAAGAAGGACAACCAGTCCAAGGAGCAGGGCGACCCGTCCGTCAGCATCGACGGGAAGACCATGCTGCTGGGCGACACCGGCAACTACGTCGTCACCCTCGATCTGAAGCAGACCAACAACGCGTACCGCGTGTGGAAGGCCGGCATCACCGATGATTTCGACGACGAGCATCTCGCCATCGACGGAACCAAGATCGAAGTGCTCGACTCCAAGGGCCAGGACGTGACCGGCAAGTTCAACATCCAGGTCCGTGACGGCGTCGCGTACGTGTACGCGAAGACCGTGGACACGTGGATTCCGAAGAAGGGCGTCACCGTGAAGGGCGATCCCCAGCCGACGGACCTCGCCGCCTACGCGTCCTCGTCCAAGCATGATCCGCTTTCCGATCCGAGCATCGACCAGAACCTCCTCGGCCAGGAATACCAGATCGTCATGCCGTACAAGGTCGTCAAGGTCGAGGACGGCTACACGGTGAGGAACAAGGCCATCCAGGTCACCAACGACCTGACCCGGGAAACCAACGAGGTGTCCAACCCGCTCAAGGAAATCAACCCCGCCAAGGACGTGACCGTCAAGGTCGGCGGCGAAAGCATCGACGGCAGGAGCGTGTACAAGGATCGCACGTTCCTCTACCAGCTCGACAGCTCCATCATCCCGGCCGGCCGCGCTACCCGCAGGTCGACCAGTGGAGGATCGTGGACCCGCTGAACACCGAGTACGACCAGTACACGGGCCAGTGGGCCGTGTACGCGAGCCGTGACCTGTACAGGGACGGCAAGGTGATCGCTGCGAAGGGCGACAAGCTCGCCGGTAGCGCTTCGACGGCTCGAAGTTCGGTGGCGACCTGTTTACCGCCGCGGCCGACGCCAACGGCGTGGTCACCGTCGAAGCGACCGAAGCGTACCGTACCCTCGTGTCCGCGGACAACGAGCATGAGGCCGGCTGGCGCGCGTACATCCAGTGCAAGCGCCTGAAGGTCTCCGACCGCGTCGAGAACCGGTTCACCGAATACTTCAACGACAAGGAGTTTGAATCCAACATCGTGTGGACCCGCACTCCGGACATGACCCCGTCGATCCACATCGAGAAGTACGACGTGGCCTCCGGCGAACAGGCCGGCGACCGCGACGACGTGTCGGACGCGTTGAAGATGGCCGGCGACAGCCAGCAGATCGCGTTCAAGATCACCAACACGTCCAAGACGGACTCCTCGACCGGTGAGGGCGCCTGGTATCTCGCCAAGGACCTCAAGATGGTCGACAGGACCATCGCGGGCGAGGGCGACGTCACGGACCTGAAGTATCCGGACAACTGGGACACCCTCGTGCTCAAGCCCGGCGAGTCCACCATCATCACCGGCACCCTCAAGGGCGTCGAGCAGGGCGGCAAGCACACCGACCGTGTCAAGGTCACCGGCACGCCGCTCGTGGAATGCCCCGTCACCGACCAGTTCGGCGGCCAGCAGTCCACCGACGGCAACCAGACCGGCGACACGAAGGTCGACGGCGACGCGTCCGACACGACCGGCCTCAAGCAGGTCAAGGTCGGCGACAGGACTGTGCGAGGACACCACCGTGGAATCCAACACGGACGACTGGAGTGGATACCGCGAGGATCTCGCCACGACCGGCGCGACCATCGTCGGCATTCTGCTCGCCGTCGGCGCGTTCGGCTCCATCGGTGTGACCCTCATGGGCGCACGCCGCAGGACCGCGGCCTCAAGCCATGCCGCGCACTCCGGCAAGTGACCGGGACGCCCGTCCATCATGACCCATGGCGGACGGGGCCCGCATAATCCTGCGGGACACGGGTCCTATCCTCCGTAGCCCGCTCCTTTTCCGAAGGGCCATCGCCACCATGGCGATGGCCCTTCTCTCATATGGACGCTCCCCCGTCCCAATATCCGGCGTCATCGGATGGCGTGCATGTGAACCATTCGGAAGATCCGACATGCCGGCGTCCGCCGCCGGCATGTCGGATCCGTGTGCGTCCGGCCAACGGGCGCATGGAAAGACAATCACCAAAGGAGACCAATCCGGTATGGATATGAAGAAGATCTCAGCCGCGTGCGCGACCGCCGCCGCGCTGGCCGCATTATGCGTTCCGGGAGCCGCGTTCGCCGCGGACGGCACGCTCACGCTGAACGCGGGCGATGGCAGCACCCTCGCGGGCCACAGCTTCACCGTGTACAAGCTCGCCAACTACAACGACGTCGTCAAGGACGGCGCGAACGTGAAGAGCGTGAGCGCTTCCTCCCCGGACGCCGCGGCCGACGCGTGGGTCAAGGCCGCGTTGAACAAGAACGGCGTGACCTACAACACATCCGAGGGCCGTAACGCCGCGGAGCAGCTGCTGCGCCTGCAGACCGATTCGGACACGCTGCGCAAGGTCGCCGGCACCCTGCAGTCCACCGCCGCGGCCAGCAAGGTCACCGCGGTCAAGACCAACCAGACCTCCACCACCGGCAGTCTGAACCTGACCCTGCCGGAAGGCTACTACCTGGTCGTCGACGCTCAGGGCATCCCGATCCTCGTGTCCACCACCATCGGAGGCGCGACCAGGATGACCAACGGACAGACCCTCGGCTCCACCCAGATCAAAACCAACGTCACCAAGATCGACAAGAAGATCAAGAGCGTGGACGGCACGTGGAAGGACTCCGCGGCCGCGACCAACGGCGAGACCCGCGACTTCAAGGCCACGTTCACCGTGCCGAACAAACTGGCCGTGGACACCATCACCCTCGAGGACCACATGACCGGCATCACCTACATCGACGGCTCGTTCCACGCGAGCGTCGACGGCACGGACATCACCGACCAGTTCGGCGCCATCGGCAAGGACAAGATCACCGCCGCGGCCGGCAAGACCCAGACCGACGGCACCGGCTTCAAGGTCACGAGCCTGCAAAGCCTCGTGGACACCTACCAGGGCAAGCAGGTGACCGTGACCTATCAGGGCAAGGTCGTCAACGCGTCCAAGGCCAACAAGGCCATCAACCAGATCATCCTCACGTCGAACTGGCTGCCGTCCGTCATCCCGCCGGACGTGCCGACCCCGAACCCGGCACCGACGAAACCCCGGTCCCGACCTACGACGTGAATCTGAAGAAGATCAGCGCGGCCGACGGCAACAAGGTCATCCAGGGAGCCAAGTTCAAGCTCCACAACGACAGCCTGAACCAGTGGTACGTGTGGAACACGAGCTCGAACCAGTGGACGTTCACCACGGATGAGTCCAAAGCCACCGAATTCTCCACGAACGCGTCCGGCGTGATCAACTTCACCCGTCTGGGCGCCGGCACGTACACCGTGAAGGAAACCCAGGTGCCGACCGGCTACTTCAGCTTCGTCAAGCCGAGCTTCACCCTCAAGATCACCGACGACGGCCACGTGACCATCACCGGCAAGGACCAGCCGGGACTGACCGGCACGGTCACCAACGCGGACGGCAAGACCACCACCCCGACCGCCGTGGTGAAGAACATCGACAACATCACCCAGCTGCCGCAGACCGGCGCGACCACCATGGCCGTCATGCTGGTCGGCGCGTTCGCGATCATCCTCGTGGCCACCGCGTCCGGCTTCGCCGCCTACCGCGTCCGCCACGAGAACCTGGGCGACGGTCCGGCCATCGCCTGATTTTTCCGAATCGTCCCCCGGCCTCGAAAGCGAAGGTCCGGGGATCCAGGAGCCGGGATCGTGCGGCCTTTTCTCCTGTCAGCCGCACGATCCCGGCCCTCTTCCAAAAAATACGGAACTCACATATGAATCACAAAGGATGAGGGAAATGGGATTCCTTACAAGACTTCTCGCCGGTCTTCTCGCCGCGTCCACGTTGGGCACCGGCCTGGCCGGCACCGCCAACGCGGTCGACGTGACCGGCGCGGCCGGAACCACGAAAAGCGTCGTGAAGCTCACGGCCGACGGCGGGAACGAGACCTCCGAGGACACGGCAGACAATCCGGACGACGACTCCACGGACGCCGATTCCACCACGGACGCCGGCGCGCAGTCCGACGCCGGCCAGCAGGCCGAAATCCAATCCTCGACGAGCCAGGACAAGGCCACGGCCAAGTCAAGCCTGCCGGACCATATCGTCAACGGCTCGTTCGACTATCCGGCCTGCCCGGACGGCAAGAACAGCTGCGACGTGGATCCGACGACCGGCTGGGGCGGCTTCTACGTGGATTACGGACGCAAGTTCATGCCTATCCCCGACTGGAACCGGTCCAAATTCGGCTGGGACAGCAGCCAGGAGGGACTGCGTCCCGACCAGCAGCCGAACTCGCACCAGAAGCTCCAGCATTGCGTGCAGATCGGCAACAAGCCGAACAACAACGGCCAGAAAATGAACCGTTTCGCGGAGATCATCGCCGAAACCCCGGACGAATACATCTACCAGGACATCGCCACCACGCCGGGCGTCATGTACCGGTGGAGCCTGAAGCACGCGAGCGAGGACGCATCCCACGTCGACTCCATGCAGGTCACGATAGGCAGTCCAGGCAAGGAGACAGCGCAGGACGCCACCCGCACCACGTCCAATGGCCGCGGCGACCGGACCGGCGTGACGTCCAAGACCATTGCGACCAAGGGCGGCCAGGCCGAATGGGAGACGTACACCGGCGTGTACATCGCCACCTCGACCGTGACCCGATTCACGTTCAAGAGCGTCCAGGGACGCGACTCCACGCGCGGCAACTTCATCGACGACGTCATGTTCACCAAGGCGTACAAGCTTACTTATGACAAGAATTCGGCCGATGCGTCCGGTCAGGTTCCGTCGAACCAGCGCGGCAAGGAGAACACCACCCAGCCCGCCAAGACCAAGACCAACGGAACCGTGAAGACCGTCGCGGACGAGAACGTCCGGTACGGTTCCCTCGCTAATGGCGATTTCTCCTACCCCTCGTTCTCCGACATTCAGAAGAACGAGCAGGAAACCCATGCCGATCTGCGCACGTTCCTCAAATCGGATGACGGCACGCTTTGGCGCAACATGTCCGCCACCGATCTTTCCAAGTACGGAAAGATCGGGCAGATCCCCGGTTTCGACTCTTCCAGGTTCGCATGGTCCAGTACCGAGAACGGTTCAAGGGTCGAATTGCAGCAGGACCGCAACACCAAGAACACGTATGCGGAGATCGTCGCCCAACAGGACAACACCAGCATCTACCAGAACGTGTCCACTGGCAACGGCGGCGTGCTGTACAAGATCCGGCTCAAGCACGCCAGCCGCCAATCCTCCCATGCCGACAGGATGCAGGTCCTCGTGGGATCCGACATGGACCACGCGACGCCTGTGGAGATGACCCGCGTCACCTCTAACGGCCATGGCGACAAGGTGGGCGGGAAGTCCACGATCATCACCACAAAGGTATCCAACACCGATTGCCGCGATCATGGCGCACAATGGGAGACGTACGAAGCTATTACCAGGTGCCCGAAGGACAGAAGAACACGGTATTCATGTTCAAGAGCCTCGAAGGGTTCAAAGAGGATGAGACCCTGCCCGGCAACAACATCGGCAATCTCGTGGACGACATCGAGTTCTCCCGCTCTTACAAGCTGACCTATGACGCGAACTCTTCGGACGCTTCAGGCCAGGTTCCGTCGGATACGGCCGCGAACACCGTCAAGCAGGCCAAGTCGAAGACCAATGGCAGCGTGCGTCTCGCGGCGGATGACGATGTGGCGGAATACGCCGCTAACGGCCTGCCGGAGCAGATTGTCAACGGCGGCTTCGACTATCCATCCGTGCCGTCATGGACGGCGCTGATCGGGTCGGCTTCGAACAAATACAACAAGGGCAAGCTGTTCGCCACCATCAATCCCGGTACCGGCAAATACGGTTCGGGATGCGCCATGTCCACCACAGGCAGGGCCATTCCCAATTGGAACAGGTTGAATTTCGCTTGGAACTCCACCCAGGGAGACACGCATTATTCCGGCGGCATGAGCTGCGAGGCCGGCAATGTGGAACTCAATTACGATTCCGTCCACCACAACCAGTTCGCTGAACTGACCGCCGACCAGCAGGGCACCGCGATCTATCAGGATGTGAAGGTCACGCCGGGCACCATGATGAAATGGAGTCTGAAGCATTCCAGCGCGACCAGCGCCTACGTGGACAAGATGCAGGTCATGATCGGCGAACCATACAAGGAGACCGCGCAGGAAGCCACCCGAATCACGTCCGAAAACGGCAACAAGGTCGGCGAGAAGATGACCACCATCTCGACCCCGACCACGTCCGACCGCGCGGACAACAAGAAGTGGGATACGTACTCCGGCACGTATCTCGTGCCCGACGGGGTCACCACGGTACGTTTCACCTTCAAATCCGTCGCGTCCGCGGAATGGTATTCCGGCAATGATCTTGACGATATCGAATTCTCCCGTTCCTACAAGCTGTCCTACGACAAGAACGCATCCAACGCGACCGGTTCCGTCCCGTCGAATCAGCGTGGTAAGGAGAACACCGTCCAGCCCGCCGCATCGAAGACCAATGGAACCGTCAAGACCGTCGCGGACGATACGTCGAATCTGTCGGACCATCTGGTCAATGGTGATTTCGAATATCCGGGAGCCAACGTCCTAAGCAAGAATCGCTATGACGAGAAGGATTATAACTGGTGGGGCGTCAGCCGTAAGGACAAAATGGTCTACGACCCATCCCATGAAACTCAATGGGTCTCCCTCCCGTCAACGTTCGATTCGGACAGATTCGCCTGGGATTCCACCGAGGTCGCCGGAACCCAGAATGGGTCCTCGCAATGGCATACGAACGAGGTCGAGCTCCAGCGGGACTCACGTACCGGCAACATGTACGGTGAACTGTGCGCATATCAGGCGAATACCAGTATTCGCCAGTACATCCGCACCACGCCCGGCGTCCTGTACAAGGTGCGGTTGAAACACGCCAGTTTAAGCCGCGATTATTTGGATAAGATGCAGGTTTTGATTGGACCGGACGGAAACGAGCAGCCGGTGAGCATGACCCGCGTCGAATCCCAGAACGGGCTCGACGCCACCGGGGAGTCCACGGCATCCACGACTGTTTCAACTCATGTGTCGAACGAGATGGAGATTAAGGATGGTCAGGGCACACCTTATTCGTCACGGAACCATGACGGACAGTGGGCCACTTATGAAGGTGTTTATGTCGCCACTTCCGATGTGACGTCGTTCACATTCAAGAGCATTGACGCGAAGGCATACAATTTAGGCAACCTGTTGGATGACATCGTGTTCGACAAGGCGTACAGGCTCTCTTACGACAAGAACGCGACCGACGCCAACGGCAGTGTGCCCTCCGACGAGACAGCCGGGGCCACCAAGCAGGCCAAAGCCAGTACCACGGGAACCTGCGCCTCGCATCCGACGACGGCGTGGCCGCCTACGCCGCGTCCAACCTGCCGAAGCAGCTCGTCAACAGCGACTTCGACCACGACTGGCAGAACATCGTCAGCCAGTCCAAAATGACCGACAAGTACAATTTCGCCAACGTCGACCCGGCGCACGGCGACGTGGAGATCAGCGGCGCCCTCAACGGCAAGGGCGAGGCGTCCAAGCACTGGGTCCACCTCAACGGGTTCGACACCGCCAAGTTCGGCTGGAAGTCCAACCAGACCGACACCAGGGTCGACGGGCGCGGCGGCATCGTCGAGATCCAACGCTCCAAGGCGAACGACAACATGTACGCCGAGATCACCGCATCGCAGGCCAACACGTACCTGTACCAGGACATCGACACCGCGCACAGCACGCCCACCGTGTACACCGTGAAACTCCGTTACTCGCATCGTAACGGCACCGTCGACTCCAACGAGAAGATCCAGATCCTCGTCGGAGCGCCCGGTCATGAGCAACCGGTCGAGATGACCCGCATCGCTTCCGACCGGGGCAACAAGGTGGGCGAGAAGTCCACCACGGTGAACGCTCCCAACACGGACGGCTGGCTGGGCTCGTGGGACACGTTCCAGGGTTCGGTGGAAATCCCCGCCGGCCAGCCTGTCAGCAGGTTCACGTTCAAGGCGTTGGGTTCCGTCGATGGTGTTACCGGCAACCTGATTGACGATGTGCAGTTCAAGCTCGCCTACCCGCTCTCCTACGACAAGAACGCGCAGGACGCGACCGGCAGCGTGCCATCCAGTCAATACGGCAAGGAGAACACCGTCAAGCCCGCCAAAGCCAAGACCACCGGAACCGTGAAGACAGTCGCGGACGGCGATTCGTCCAAGTCGTTGACCGTGAATCCGGGCTTCGACGTGCCGGACTATTCGAAGCTCGATGACGGCGGACTGCACTGGATGTACGTGAGTCCCGCCGAAGGCGAAGCGTGGTCTTTTTACGACTACATCAACCCCGCTCAGCCGAGACATCAGGTCGCCGGGCTGAGCCAGGCGACGTTCGGCTGGCAGGAGTTGACCGGCGGCGACTATAAGACCACCTTGTTCGAGCTTCACCGGGAGAAGGACGGCAATGTGTGCGCGGACGTGCATGGCAGCCGTACCATCGGCCAGACCATCGACACGCAGGCGGGTGTGGCGTACACCGTGAGCATCCGCCATTCGGGTCGATCCAAGGGCAACGCAGGCAGCGTGCAGGTGCTCGTCGGACCGGACAAGGACCATTTGCGGCCGTTGGAGATGAGCCGTATGAACGTGTCCCGCACCGGCGCGAAATACGGTGACAGGATCGGCAAGGTCGGCACGGTCATCACCACGCACTCCGATTCGGTGGACTCCACCGAGGGCGACCATCCCGCGTGGGATCATTCCGATGATTGGGAGACGTATTCCGGCACGTATGTCGCGACCGGCGGCAAGACCGTATTCGCCTACCGTGGCGTCGACAAGAACGGCAACGCCGTCTCCGGTAACGACTCGGGAGCCGATTCCGTGATCGACGATCTGAGCTTCAAGCTCGCCTACCCGCTCGCCTACGACAAGAACGCGCAGGATGCCACCGGTTCTGTCCCGTCCGACACGGCCGCTAACACCACTCGGCCCGCGAAAGCGGAGACCGATGGCAAGGTGTCCGACCTCGTGCAGCGCACCACCACGCATGAGGACGCAGCGTGACCGTCAAGACCATCGACACGAGCACGGACGTGGTGTCCGGATGCCAGGTCTACTATCCGGCCGGCCAGAGGATCACGCTTGCCACGTTGGCGAAGGACAACGACTGCTGGGATTCCAGCATGCTGACCCGCCCGGGCCACACCCAACTGGTTGGAGCCAGGATTCGCAGGCAACCCAGGCCCAGGCCGAGGTCACGATGGTCGAGGGCGGCATGACCGTGTACGCGGTATGGGTCGGCAACCCGGTCCTCACCTACGACACGAACAAGCCGAACACGTGGAACGGTCAGATGCCATCCACCCCGCGTCCGTCTCCGTGGCATACAACACGACCGCCGCGGACGGCTCCGGCTGGCAATCTGGAGACACATCGAAGATCCGCGGCTACAGATTCCTCGGCTGGTATGCGGGACCGCAGGATGATTCGGGCCTGTACGACTGGAACACGCTGTTGACGGGTAATGTGACCGTGTACGCGCACTGGCAGCGGTTGCAGGCCAACGTCGTCTACGACGCGAACGGCGGCACCGGCTCGCACGGGACCACGACCGGCTGGCAGTATTCGGACGTGACCGTCCCGTCCGACACGTCCAAGTCGTTCACACGCGCCGGATACGTGTTCCTGGGATGGGATACTCAAGCCGACGGCAATGGAACCGCCTATAAGGATGGTTCGCAGGTTCCGTTGCAGGACAAGGACATCACCCTGTACGCGCAATGGCAGCCGGTATTCGAACAGTTCACTCCGACTGGCGGCGTGAGTCTGCCGTTGCTCGTCGCGGGCGGCGTCACCCTGCTCGTGATGGGTATCGGATCCACGGTCATGCTCACGCGTCGCATGCGCGGCGAGCAGTGACGGACGGTTCGGCATATGGGAATGAAGGTATCCGGCAAGGTTCCCCAGAAGAATGGGACCGGCCGGGTGCCTTCCTCTTTTTCGTCGATATTCGTTGTTCCTCCGGTGGTGTTGACATGAGTGTTATTTCGAGTCGTATGGATTGGGATTGGGTTATCAAGGGCGACCACGTGTATGACACGCGCCGCGAACGCCGGTCCCGGTTGCTGCGGAAACGGCATATGGCGCGCGTGTTCCGCATGCTCGCGGCCGTCACGACCGTATTCTGCCTGGTGGGCGTGGGCACGTTCGCGTGGATCGGCGTGGAACAGGCCGGCGCGTCCCGCAGGGCCGCGCAAAGCGCCGCATTGGCCGACGAGGCGACCGGTCCGCCGGGAAGTACGCGCGCATGGTCGAGCAGGCCCATGCGTACAACAGGAAACTCGCCGCCACTCCGCAGGTCATCGGCGAGACCTCGACCGAGGATGGCGTCATCGACGGCGACTTCGGGTTCAAGGATGACAAGGAGTACCAGAATCTGCTGGACTTCGGCGACGGGATCATGGCGTCGGTCGAGATCCCGTCGATCGGCGTGGACCTGCCCGTGCGTCACGGGGCCGACTCGTACGCGTTGGACAACGGGCTCGGCCATTTGCACGGCACGAGCCTGCCCGTCGGCGGCGAGAGCACGCACAGCGTCATCACCGGACACACGGGAGTGGCGGACAAGGCCCTGTTCACCCGGCTCACCGAACTGAGGAAAGGCGACGTGTTCTACGTGAAGGTCGCCGCTCAGACCCTTGCCTACAAGGTCACGCGCATCCGCAAGGTCGACCCGGACGATCTGAGGAGCGTGCGCATCCAACCCGGCCGCGATCTGGTCACATTGGTGACGTGCACGCCGATCTTCCTGAACACGTACCGCCTGCTTGTCACCGGGGAACGCGTGAGCATGCCGGACGACGCGCCCTATCCCGAAGACGCGCCGAGAACCAGCGGACGGGACACGCGCCCCTATCTCGTGTCCGGCGTGACCCTGCTCGCGGGACTGCGGCCGCGATCGTCGCAGCCAGGCCGAGAACCCGGCCGTTCGGACGACACGGGCGGAGGGGTTGACCCCGACCGGCAATGTCTGGGGTAATCTGGAGTGTGTGCGGCCACACCACTGCCGACAGGACGACATGCCGGTGATGCCGATATCGGATTGGAGGCACGTGGAGTGGCTGACGGAAACGTCGCAGGGATGTTTCCACTGGAGCCGGATCCATGATCGGGAGATGGCATTGGAGGGTAGATATGAACAAGAAGGCTTTCGCAACGGCGGTCGCATCCGTGGCGGTCGCGGGCACCATCGCCGCGCCGGCCATGGCCGACGAGACCGCGGTCACGCCG
>ENA-OQEX01000781-OQEX01000781.1-human-gut-metagenome-genome-assembly--contig:-NODE-781-length-14665-cov-10.688609_pt1 | contig 14665 bp, 15 predicted proteins | sample MGYA00242802_ERZ504649 | MGnify/ENA primary metagenome ERZ504649 (study PRJEB26092, sample SAMD00036194) | human gut metagenome | host: Homo sapiens | study: EMG produced TPA metagenomics assembly of... | reverse complement strand
ACGCCAGGAGCCGCTGCTTCGCCGCCGCGAGCCTCGCGGTCGCCGCGTCGTGGGCGGCGGCGAGGTCCCTGAGCCCCTCGATCTCGGGGGACGGCACCCATACCGGGGTGACGTCGTGCGACAGTATCGCCTTGGCCATCCTGGCCGCGTCGTTGCGGTCGTTCTTGGACGAGAGGTCGGCAGCCGACCTCGGGACCTTGGAGACGGCCGCGACGACGCAGTCGACGCCGAGCCCGGAGAGCTCCCTTTGCGGGGCGAAGCCGAGGTAGCCGCTCTCGTAGGCGGCGAGCGACGGGCCGGGGAAGCCCGACATCCACTCCGCGACCTCGCCCCAGGGGTTGCCGCGGAACCTCCTCGTCACGGCCTCGCCCGTCTCCGCGTCGAGCGCGCAGACGGTGGTGGACCTGAGGTGTACGTCCATTCCGAAGGCGGTAGAATATCTAGCACGGGAGCCTCCCAACCTCGTTGCGGCGCGGCTGCGCCTCTGGCACTTCAACAACATTGTCGCAGCCCCGACCCGCGGTCACGAGCGGGGGCTCCTGTCGTTTCCGTGCCCCTGGATTGGGTCATAGTGTCTGACGTTGCCAATACATCGGCGTTGCTTGGCCGTCAATAGTCATTGGGGACGTTCTTAAACGACTACCCAACGGCTATTGAGCACATGGCTCGCATGGCAGCCGTCTCTTTTATGTTTCCTTTAGCCGTTGCTGCCTAGGATGGGGGTTAGTCGGTAGGAAGGGAGCGTCTATATGGACGACGCGAGCGAGCATGCAATCGAAGAGGACATGCTCGATCAGTTCAATTACTTTGACGATGAGGATGAGGAACTAATCGATCGTCGCGAGCCGGCATCGCTTGACTCATTTGATCTGGTCGATGAAGAGACTGATGAGGTTGAGGACGAATCAACGGAGCCCCCACAGTCTTCGCGCCTTGACTCGCTGCTTTCGAGAGCCCCCATGCACCACGGTGTTCGCGCCGGCGCACTCCATATGAAAACTGACTGGCACCAGATCGTGACGGCAGGCGATGAGCTTGCCGTCGATGCGCCGCTCACCGATAAGTCATCCATCATCTGCCGCACCGGTATGCTTATGCTCGCGAGCGGAACGGGTGCCTGGCGTGTACGCGATACCATGAATCGTGTTGCTGCCGTACTCGGCGTCACGATTCACGTCGACCTGAGTCTTCTGTCGTTTGAGTGCACTTGCATCGAAGATGGCCACTGCTTTAACGAGGTTGTCAGCCTGCCCACAACGGGAGTCAATACCCATCGCATTTGGATGATGGAGAGTTTCCTCAAGGAAATCGAGACCTATGGTCGTCGCTTCACGGTACACGAGTATCACGAGATGCTCAGGACCGTTGAGAGCTCAAAGCCCGATTACTCTCCCTGGCAACAGGGCCTTGCGGCAGCCTGTGCTTGCGGCGCCTTCGTCTTTTTGCTCGGCGGCGGCCCTATCGAGATGGCTTGTGCATTTGTGGGCGCTGGTGTCGGCAACTTTGCTCGCTCCCATATTCTCAAGCAAGGCCTTGGCCAGTTTAGCGCGCTGACGATCGGCGTTGCGCTCGCTTGCGTTTCGTATCTGCTGGCATTGCTCGGCCTTGGCCAGGTCGTACCGGGGGCAATGTCGCACCAAGAAGGCTATATCGGCGCCATGCTCTTTGTGATTCCCGGCTTTCCCCTCATTACGGCAGGCCTCGACATCGCTAAGCTCGATATGCGAAGCGGCATTGAGCGTCTTTCGTATGCCGTGTCGATTATTGTGATGGCGACCCTCGTAGGCTGGATGGTTGCCGAGTGTGTGGGGCTGGCGCCGGATGACTTTGCCCCGCTCGGGCTCTCGCCGTTGGCTCTTACACTCTTGCGTGTGGTGATGAGCTTCGTCGGTGTATTTGGCTTCTCGGTTATGTTCAACAGCCCGCTAAAGATGGCCGCGGCGGCCGGTCTGATCGGCGCCGTGTCCAATACATTGCGTCTGACCCTTGTCGATGCGCCGGCGCTGTTTCCCTTCCTGGGCCTGAGCTTAGGTATGCCTCCCGAGGCAGCAGCGTTTATCGGTGCGCTGGTATCGGGCCTGCTCGCGAGCTTAGCCGAAATCAAGCTCACCTACCCACGTATCGCCCTCACGGTGCCATCGATTGTCATTATGGTGCCGGGCTTGTATCTGTATCGCTCGATGTATTACATGTGCACCTTCGACACGGTCAATATGCTCGGCTGGTTTGTGCGTGCGGTGCTCATTGTGGCGTTTCTGCCCGTTGGCCTGGGTGTGGCGAGAACCCTCACCGACCCCCGCTGGCGCCACACCAGCTAATTGGTGCAAATGAAACTGATCCGCAAAACATGAACGTGGATAATCTCCCGTTTTTGGCCTGTTTACGGGCTCAAGACGGGAGATTATCCACGCTCGTGGAATGGGTGTCCGAAAATCCACGCTCGTTGGGCCGATGCAGAGGCACCTGGCAATTCCTTTTTTGTAGACGTTGTCGCGCGGCTACGGGCAGGAAAGGTCCCAACGGTTAACATATACTCCATATGGGTAAAGAGACCAAAGCGCTGCCGCGGGCGGCGCTTTGCGTTTGAAAAAACTAGCTCGTCTAAGAGGAACTAGCATGTTAGACCGTTTTACCGATCGCGCGCGCAAGGTCATGTCCATGGCCAAGCAAGAAGCGCTCGATCTTCACTCAAATAAGGTGGGTACCGAGCACCTGCTGCTCGCACTCGCCAAGGAGGACGAGGGCATTGCCGCCGAGGCACTGCGTTCGCTCGATATCTCCTACGACGACATCATGGATACTCTTAAAGAGGTCCAGACCACGGTTCCCGAGCCCAGTGAGGAGACCGAGGCGGCCAAGCTCGCCTTTACGCCGCTCGTCATTAGCGTGATGGAGCGTTCATTCCGCGTGGCGCGTGAAAACAACCAGACCTACGTGTCGACCGAGCACTTGCTGATCGGCATCGTCGAAGAGGGCAACGGCATGGCCATGGACATCCTCATGCGCCTGGGTGTGTCGTCCGCTCCATCAAAAAGGCTATCGAGAAACTCACCGCCAAGGACCAGGATAAGAAGCGCCCGCTCGCTGGCGCCGGTGCTGGTCGTCCCGGTACGGGCCTGCCGTTCTTTAGCGGCTCGGATGCCTCCCAGCAAAAGGGGAGCGGCACCGATACACTTAAGCAGTTCGCGACCAACCTTACGCAGAAGGCACGCGACGGCGAACTCGATCCGGTGATCGGCCGCGAAAAGGAAGTCCAGCGTATGATGGAGATCCTTTCGCGCCGCACCAAGAACAACCCTCTTATCCTGGGCGATCCCGGCGTGGGCAAAACGGCCATCGTCGAGGGACTGGCGCAACAGATTGCTGCCGGCAACGTGCCCGAGAACCTCATGAACCAGAATATCTGGACGCTCGACCTGCCGGGTCTCGTTGCGGGCGCCAAGTATCGCGGTGAGTTCGAGGAGCGCCTCAAGAACGTGATCCAGGAGGCAACCGAGGCCGACGACGTCATCTTGTTTATCGATGAGATGCACACCATCATCGGTGCCGGTTCTGCCGAGGGCTCCATCGACGCGAGCTCCATGCTCAAGCCCGTGCTCGCGCGCGGTGCCTTCCAGATTATCGGCGCCACCACGGCCGAGGAATTCCGCAAGTACCTCACCAAGGACCCGGCCTTCGAGCGTCGCTTCCAGACCATCGATGTCGAGGAGCCGAGCGTCGAGGACACGGTCAAGATCCTGACCGCGCTCAAGCCGCGCTACGAGGAGCACCACCATGTGCGCTATACGCAGGGTGCTATCGAGGCCGCCGCGAACCTTTCCAACCGCTACATCCAGGATCGCTTCCTGCCCGATAAGGCCATCGACCTCATTGACGAGGCCGGTGCCCGCGCCCGCATCGCCGCCAACCGCGCGCCCGAGCCGGTGCGCGAGGCCGAGCATCGCATAGAGGAGCTCAAGGCCGCCGCGCAGGAGGCCACCGAGAGCGACGACATGAACAAGGCCGCCGAGATCACCGAGCAGCAGAAGGCTGCCGAGATCGAACTCGCCGAGGCCAAGGCTGCCTGGACCGCCGAGCTCGACGCCAGCCCGCTCACCATCGATGTGAGTCAGATCGCCGATATCGTGTCCGTGACTTCGGGCGTGCCGGTGTCCTCGCTTACCGAGAGCGAGAGCCGTCGCCTGCTGCAGGCAGAAAGCGTGCTCAAGATGCGCATCATCGGTCAGGATGAGGCTGTCGAGGCCGTTGCCAAGGCCGTGCGCCGCAGCCGCTCGCCGCTCAAGGACCCGCGTCGCCCCGGCGGTAGCTTTATCTTCCTGGGTCCCACCGGCACGGGCAAGACCGAGCTCGCCAAGACGCTCGCCGAGTACCTCTTTGGCAGCAAGGACGCGCTCATCAGCTTCGACATGTCCGAGTTCGGTAGCGAGTTCGAGGTTTCCAAGCTCATCGGCAGCCTCCGGGTTACGTCGGTCACGACGAGGGCGGCCAGCTCACCAAGCCGTTCGTCGCCACCCGTACTCGGTCGTGCTGTTCGACGAGATCGAGAAGGCACACCCCGATATCTTCAACATCCTGCTGCAGGTGCTGGAGGAGGGTCGCCTGACTGATAGCCAGGGCAAGACGGTCGACTTCCGCAACACCGTGATCATCATGACGTCCAACGTGGGCGCCCGCGAGATCGCACAGGATGCGAGCGTTGGCTTTGGCACCACCGGCGAGCAGGGCCTCACCTCGAGTGAGATCCGCGGCCGCGCGATGGGCGAGCTCAAGCGCCTGTTCCGCCCCGAGCTGCTCAACCGCATCGATGACATCGTGGTGTTCCAGAAGCTCTCGGGCGAGAATCTCACCAAGATCGCGCACCTGCTGGTGGACGACCTGCGTCAGCGTTTGATTGCCAACGGCATGAACATCAAGCTCACCGATGCGGCCTATGACAAGATCGTGGCCGAGGGCACCGACCTCACCAACGGTGCGCGTCCGCTGCGCCGTGCTATTCAAAAGCTCATCGAGGACCCGCTGTCCGAGGAGCTTCTGGCCGGTGAGTGGGGCGAGGGCGATACCGTCCTGTGCGACGTGGCCGATGGCAAGTTCGTCTTTAGCCACGGCACGGGCGAGATTCCGGCGCGGCGTCCGGCAGGTACGCTCGGTGGCGATACCGCCCCGGCGGCACCGCACACCGGCAACGCCGCGCCCGTGAGCGGCGGCGTGACCTCGGGCCCCGGTGGCATGATGCAAGCCGGCTCTGGTGCGCTGTAGGGATTGAACATACCTTGTATAACGGGGGCGTTTCCGATAAGGAAGCGCCCTCATTTCTATTGAAATGCGCTTCAATCTGCCGTGCTATACTAAAATCGAGATATAGTATAGCAAAGGAGCTGATATGCCTACGTCAATACTCGACACGCGGCCAGTTCAGATGAACGTGCGTATAGATCGCCAGCTCAAAGAGGCGGGAGACGCCGTCCTGACTCATATTGCATGACGCCGTCACAAGCCGTTCGGACACTTTGGGAGTATCTGGTCGTTAACGGACGCATGCCCTCGAAGGGAGACGCGGCGGCTCCGGTTTCTGACGGAGTGGAGCCCCGGCGCATGGAGTCAAGGGCCGCGCAAGGCAGCCATATCGTTCGCGATTCGTGCCTCAAATACGGCATCCCCATCCCTGAGTTCTCGGGAGACTATGACGACCTCTATGAGGAGGCCATGGCGGAGCGCTATCCCGAGTGGGTGGAACTATGAGCACAGAAGGCGTCCTCAAGCTGTTAATCGATACCAACGTATGGATGGATTATTTTTCTGGCAGGTCCGACCGTACGGCAAATGTCGTCCATCTGATCGAGATTGCCGACGCCTCGGAGCGGATTGCCCTGTTTGCCTCGTCGCTTTCGGTCAAAGACGTTTCATATCTTGTCTCGGCGGCAATCAAGCAGGAGTGCCGAAGAAAGACTGGCTCACTGAGCGATAACGCCATTGCGGCGGCAGACGAAACGGCCTGGGCATGCGTTCGACAGATGCGCGAGCTAGCCCTCATCGCCCCGGTCGGTGCAGACGAGGTCTTCGACTCCTTTGTGTTCAAGTACCACCACAATGACTTTGAGGACGACCTGATGCTGGGCGTCGCCAATCGCATTGATGCCGATTACGTCGTGACGGAGGACAAGAATCTTATTAAACATACCAATGGTGTATGCATTAATGTTCAACAGGCGTTGAGGTTGGTTGGGGGGTCCAACGTTCCCTCTGCACGGCCCGTCTAGCTTGCTTTACCTTGATAAAGTGGCGTTTCCTCACCGTTAGCCGATGATGCAAGGGCGCTCGGCGTTTTCGACTGGTTTATGCACGCAAAGTCTGGGAATATACAAGTCGCATATCTTACTGTCTAACCAGTTGCGCCAAGGAGGCACCATGGACTACAAGATTACCGGCTACGAGCCCGCCCAGCTGTTCCATTTCTTTGAGGAGGTCAGCGCGATCCCCCGTGGGTCTGGCAACGAGAAGGGCATCAGCGATTTCCTGGTTGCGTTTGCCAAGGAGCGCGGCCTCGATGTGTACCAGGACGAGGTCTACAACGTCATCATTCGCAAGCCCGCTTCTGCCGGCGCCGAGAATGCCCCGACTGTGATGCTGCAGGGCCACATCGATATGGTGTGCGACAAGTTGGGCTCTGTTGAGCACGACTTTACGACCGACGGTATCGACCTGGTCGTGAAGGACGGCGTCCTCACCGCTAACGGCACCACCCTGGGCGCCGACAACGGTATTGCTGTCGCTCTGATGCTTACTGTGCTCAACGACGATTCGATTGCTCACCCCGCCCTCGAGTGCGTATTCACCACCGACGAGGAGACTGGCCTGGTCGGCGCCGAGACGCTCGACAAGTCCCAGATTAGCGCCCGCACCATGATTAACCTTGACTCCGAGGAAGAGGGCGTTGCCACCGTCAGCTGCGCTGGCGGCGTCGTTGTTACCTACACCTGCCCCATCGTGCGCGAGCACAAGACCGGCAGCACCCTCACGCTCGACATCTCCGGCCTACTGGGTGGTCATTCCGGCAACGATATCAACCTGGAGCGCGGCAACGGCAACCTCATCATGGCCCGCATCATCGACCGCCTGATGGTCGCCGGCGAGCCCGCCATCGTTAGCTTTAACGGCGGCACTAAGGACAACGCCATCAACCGTGAGTGCAAGGCCGAGCTGGTTTACGCCGACCACGCTGCCGCCGAGGCCGCGGCCCAGATCGCAAAGGACATCATCGCCGACGTCACTGCCGAGCTCGAGGTCTTCGACCCCGGCTTTACCTGCACCGTCGAGATTGCCGACGACGCCGAGGTCGAGGCCATGGATCAGAAGTCCGCGCTTGCCCTCATCCGCGCCCTGCGTCTTGCCCCTAACGGCGTGATTCGCCGCAACGTCGCCACCGACGGCTCCGTCGAGGTTTCCTCCAACATCGGCGTGGTCGCCACTTCCGACGACCAGGTCAAGATCATGCTGTCCCCGCGCTCCTCGATCACCTCGCTGCAGAACGAGTTCAAGGACCGCCTGCAGACGCTGGCCGATGTCTTGGCTTCGACGCCAAGTTCGAGTTCGAGTATCCCGGCTGGAGCTATGCCGAGCATTCGCCGGTCCGCGACATCTTCGTCGAGAGCTATCGCGAGCTCTTTGGCTCCGAGCTGCGCATCGAGTCCATTCACGCCGGCCTTGAGTGCGGCCTGTTTGCTGAGGCCCTGCACGGCCTGGACGCCATCGCCGTGGGCCCGACGCTCTCCGATGTCCACACCCCGGACGAGAGCATGGAGCTCGCTTCTGCCGAGCGCTTCTACGAGCTGCTCATCGACGTCCTCAAGCGCCTTGCCGCGTAAGGGTCGCGCTAGCAGCAGTTCGAGCCACGTGCTAGCGGATTGCAAATGACATTACGAGAGGGGGCATCCGAACTTTTGCGACGGGTGCCCCCCCTCTTCTTTTAAGAAATGTGGATTGATTGGCGCCTAGCCCATATCCGCCTTGATGAGGTCGAGGGTGCGCTGGCAGTTTTCGCGGACGGGGCCGAGCATGTGCTCGCGCAGGTCCGCCATGCCGGGCAGGTCGGCGTGTTCGTCCATGATCTCTTCCATGCAAATGGGCACCTCGTAGGCGAGGTCCATCATGGTCGCAAAGCAAAACTTCTCGGATAGCCCGGCATCGGTGAGCGCCGCCTCCAGCGCGGGGTCGCCCATACCGTGGTATCGGCGGATAGCGCCTGGACCGATGCGCCCCACTCGATTTTCGCCGCCAACGCTCATGGCAAGGCGCGCCCGGCGGCGCATACGCTCGTACGCCAAGCCCGATGCGACATCGTACATGGGTGCGAGCGCTGCGTTTGTGCCTTTACCTAGGATGAGCGAGTAGTTTTTAGCGTGTGCGTCAGGCGCTCCGATAATGGCGTTATAGAACAACATATAGGTAAAAAGCACAAGATTCATGTGGTGGGGGACTGTGTTAATCAGTCGTTCTTGGATGTCTCGTGTGGTTGGTCCTCCGTCGGCGGTGTATTTCTGGCTTGGCAATACACCGAGCGCCTGGCAAAAGTCCTCCTGATGCAGCCTTTCGATATTTCCGCTGCTATTGACCATTCTGTCGTACCGTTCAACGACGAGCGCGGCTTCGTCTTAAAATGTGCAATAGGAGACGTTGGCAGTTGGAATGCCAACACGCCGAGCCGTTTTCATGCAGACGAATTCGTTTAAGGCCTGATGTTTGAACCCAACGACACCATTTTTGAAGATATGGGTAGTGGGGGATGACCCTAGACATTCGCACCATTGGCCATCATGCCAAGCTAGTGCAAATTTGCCTTGGTTGCCGCCCAGGGACCAGCTTTCGTTGGAGCCCATCCATGTCTCTCTTTCGTCATCGCGAATTGCTTTGAGCTTGTGAGCGATTTGAGAATTGGTAAGCGGGCGGTATGCCGAGACCCTGCCGCGGGCGGCGCCTAATTGATCGGTTCGACAAAACTGAACGGCCCCTGCGCAGTCAAGACCGATATGGCACAAGAGGGCGACGGGGTTGTTGGATGCAACGTCATGCTCGGCGGCAATAGCGCGACGCTGCTCTTGGCTGTCGGGCAAAAGGCCAAATAGGAACGGGCGGACGATGTTATGGCCATACGTGCGATTGGAAAGCGGCATTGTAAGCGATAGTGGTGTTCCGCGATAGGTTGGGGCGTATACAAAGCTGCAGAGTCCATGCTCGTCTTGCCGGAGAGTGCCTGCGATTTCGCCACAAATGAGGGTCGCAAGCTCCATCTCTGCCATTTATTTCACAACCTTACAGTCAAAGGAGAGGTCTGAAGTGTCGGAAAGGCCTTGCTCGGCTGCGATTTGGGCCAGCAAGGCACCATAGGAAGATGGCGTTCCCTGTCGAGCGGGTCGTCTGCCTACGCTTGGCTTTGGCAGGGCATTCGAGTTCGCGATAGGGAGATCCGCTTTCGTCGTCGGATGTTCGGAGGGCGATGCGATGGAGTCGTTATCGCTTTGCGCAAAGAGACCTATGCCGAGTGCGTTAAAGACGGACAGCAACTTGTCGAGTCGAATGCCGGTGGCGTCTCCTAGCTCGAGCGATGCGAGCAGGCGCTCTGAAACACTGGCCGTTTTGGCGAGGGCGGCACGGGTGAGACCCTGAGCCTCGCGTGCCTGGCGCACGTAGATGCCAGCTTGGCGCGGTGTGGTGATGGGAAGTATTCACGGCGATCTCCTAACGTGCAGACTTTTGCATATCAGTATGACATGCAAAAGTCTGCACGAAAAGGCCTCATGCAAAACTTTGCATGAGCCTTGTACTGGCGTTGAGTTTTGAGCGATTGTGTTTGGCGTTACAGCGCCAAAATCCCCAGATGCTCAAGCAAGATCTTAAGTCCGATGAGGATGAGCACGATGCCGCCCACGATGGTGGCAGGTTTTTCGTAGCGCGCGCCAAAGGTGTGGCCGATCGCTACGCCGGCGACGGAGAAGATAAACGTTGTGACGCCGATAAGCGATACAGCGGGAACGATGTCGACCGAAAGCGCGGCGAACGAGATGCCCACGGCCAGGGCGTCGATTGAAGTGGCGATGGCGAGGATCAGGTACTCGCTCAGTTCAATCTTTTCGGCATTCTTGCCGTCGCCTTCATCCTCGTCCTCGGTAAAAGCCTCCCACAGCATTTTGCCGCCGATGAAGGCCAAAAGGATAAAGGCAATCCAATGGTCGATGGGGCCGATGATGCCCATAAACTGGCTGCCAAGCGCCCATCCGATCACGGGCATGCCGGCCTGGAAGCCGCCAAAGAACAGGCCGAGCACTACGGCGACCTTAAGGTTGATCTTCTTCATGCCAAGGCCCTTGCAGATGGATACGGCAAAGGCGTCCATCGAAAGGCCAATGGCGAGCAGCACGAGCTCTACGAGTCCCATGGTTTGGCTCCCTCCTTGCGGGCGAACCCGCGTGTACTTCTGACAGGGGAGCAACAAAAAAGACCCGTGGCGTACGCGCCGCGCGTACAACCACGAGTCTCGTTCATTAAGGCAAGCCAGACCGTGTCGGCCAGTATGTTGACTTGCCGCGCCACCGGAGGCGAACCCGGTCACGCGACTACTCCCTCATTCATGTGAATCCCGATGCTACCACATGAACAGCTCATTTGGGTTGAGGCTCTCAGCGGTGTTCGCTCATTCTGTAAGCATCGGATTTCGCGAGCGCCGCGGGGACAAACCGTGAGAAACTATTTAGCGTTTATGGAGCGTATGCGATGGGAGCGATGCCTTGGATAAGAACGAGCTGCAAAAGCGTATGGAACAGGCCATCCGCCTGACGGCACCTGGTCAGCCGATCCGCACCGCCCTCGACATGATCATCGCCGGTCACCTGGGTGCCCTTATCTGCGTCGGCGACACCGAAAACGTGCTCGCTGCCGGTAACGACGGCTTCCCACTCAACATTTCGTTCACCTCGAACCGCCTGTTCGAGCTCTCCAAGATGGACGGTGCCATCGTTATCGACGGCGACCTCACCCAGATCCTGCGCGCCAACTTCCACCTCAATCCCGATCCCTCGCTTGCCACGAGCGAGACGGGCATGCGTCACCGCACTGCCGCTCGCATGTCGGTGCTCACCGATGCCATCGTGATCTCGGTCTCGGCCCGTCGTGCCGTCGTCAACGTGTACGTTCACGGCAAGAGCTATGAGATCCAGCCCGTCACCACCATCATGAGCTCGGTCAACCAGCTCGTCGCCACGCTCCAGACTACCCGTCAGTCGCTCGACCGCTCCCTACTGCGCCTGACGGCCCTCGAGCTCGACGACTACGTTACGCTCGCCGACATTACCGGGATTTTCTCGAGCTTCGAGATCATGCAGCAGGCAAAGACCGAACTTAAGGATTGCATTGTCAAGCTGGGCAACCAGGGCAAGCTCGTGCAGATGCAGCTCGAGCAGCTCGCCGGCTCCAGCATGGATACCGAGTACGACCTGATGATTCGCGACTATGCGAGTGATTCCTCCGAGGCCAATGCCGAAAAGATCCGCGCCAACCTGAGCCGTATGACGCCTAAGGACCTGTCCGACCCACAGCATGTGGCGGCGGTTCTGGGTTACGACGACCTGGACGAGGACTCCGTCATGACGCCGCTGGGCCTGCGCACGCTTTCGCGCGTGTCCGTCGTGCGCGACGGCGTGGCCGAGAAGATCGTCGACGAGTACGGCTCGCTGCAGGAGCTCATGGATGACATCAGCGAGGATCCGGAGCGCCTGGGCGACTTTGGCGTCAACAACCCTGCCATTCTTGCGGACTCCCTGTACCGCATGAAGGGTACCAAACAGGGGAACGCATAATGGCGCCCGTATGCGCCGTGGTCGTTGCCGGTGGCAGCGGCCAGCGCTTTGGTAACCCCGGTGGTAAGCAGCTCGTCAATGTAGCGGGCCGTCCGCTTATGAGCTGGTCCATCCGCGCATTTGACCGTAGCAATAAGGTCGGCCACATCGTCGTGGTTTGCCCTGCCGAGCGTCGTGCCGAGATGCGCCGCCTGGCCATCGACCCGTATTCGTATAACACGCCCATCAGCTTCGCCGATGCCGGCGATACCCGTCAGGATTCCACCCGTGCCGGCGTGCATGCGGTTCCGGCGGGTTTCGAATATGTCGCCATCCACGACGGCGCCCGTCCGCTCATCACGACCGAGGCCATCGATCATGCGATCGACGTGCTTGTGGACGACCGCGCCCTCGACGGTGTCGTATGCGGTCAGCCCGCGATCGACACGCTCAAGATCGTCGACGGCGACAATATCGTCGAGACGCCGCCGCGTGAGCTCTACTGGGCCGCGCAGACACCGCAGATCTTTAGCGTCGACGCCATGAAGCGCGCCCACACCGCAGCTATCGCCGAGGGCTTTATCGGGACCGACGATTCTTCGCTGGTCGAGCGCATGGGCGGGCGCGTCCGCTGTGTCCAGAGCCCGCGCGATAACCTTAAGGTGACGGTGCCCGAGGACCTGCGTCCCGTAACCGCGATTCTGCTTGGTCGCATGGCCGAGGAGAGGACCTTCCCCATGTTCAGTAACCTGCGCATTGGCCACGGCTACGACGTCCACCGTTTGGTGGAGGGGCGTCGATGTATCATCGGCGGGGTTGACATTCCCTACGAGCGCGGCCTGCTGGGCCACTCGGATGCCGATGTGCTCGCGCACGCTTGGCCGACGCCATTCTGGGCGCCTGCCGCGGGGGAGATATCGGCAAGCTATTCCCCGACACCGATCCCGCCTACGAGGGTGCCGATTCGATGGTGCTGCTCGCTCGCGTGATGGACTATGCGCGCGAGCTTGGCTTTGAGTTTGTCGATGCCGATTGCACCATTGCCTGCCAGCAACCCAAGATCACTCCGCACCGCGATGCCATGCGCGCCAACCTTGCTCATGCCCTGGGTGTCGACGTCGAAAACGTGGGCGTCGCCGCCACCACGACCGAAAAGCTCGGTTGGGAAGGCAGGGCGAGGGAATTGGCGCCTGGGCCGTCTGCCTGCTACAGAAAACCGTTAAGGAGTAACGAATGCGTATCTACAACAGCGCTACCCATAAAAAGGAAGAGTTCCAGCCCATCGAGTCCGGCAAGGTCCGCATGTACGTGTGCGGCCCCACGGTCTACGACAACATCCACATCGGCAATGCTCGCACGTTCATCAGCTTTGACGTGATTCGTCGCTGGCTCATCGCGAGCGGCTACGAGGTCACGTTCGCCCAGAACCTCACCGATGTCGATGACAAGATCATCAAGCGCGCCAACGAGCAGGGCCGCACGGCCGCCGAGGTCGCGACCGAGTTCTCCGACAAGTTCATCGGCGTCATGCGTGCCGCCAACGTGCTCGATCCCGATGTGCGCCCCCGCGCCACCAAGGAGATCGGCCCCATGATCGCTATGATCAAGACGCTTATCGAGCAGGGCCATGCCTACGCCGCCGATAACGGCGACGTGTACTTTGCCGTGCGCAGCGATCCCAACTATGGTCAGGTTTCGGGCCGCAACATCGACGATCTGATGGTTGGCGCGCGCATCGAGGAGAACGAGGACAAGAACGACCCGCTCGACTTTGCCCTGTGGAAGGCCGCTAAGCCCGGCGAACCCAGCTGGCCGAGCCCCTGGGGCGAAGGCCGTCCCGGTTGGCACACCGAGTGCGCCGCCATGGTGCATCGCTACCTGGGCACCCCGATCGACATCCACGGCGGCGGCTCCGACCTTGCTTCCCGCATCACGAGAACGAGTGTGCCCAGGCCACCTGCGCCTGGCACCAGGGTTTCTCCAACACCTGGATGCACACGGGCATGCTGCTGGTAGACGGCGAGAAGATGTCCAAGTCGCTCGGAAACTTCTTTACGCTGGCCGAGGTGCTCGAACAGCACTCTGCTGCGGCCCTGCGCCTGCTGATGCTGCAGACGAGCTATCGCTCGCCGCTCGACTTTTCTTGGGAGCGCCTGGAGGGTGCCGAGAACTCGCTTACGCGTATCGCCGGTACGGTCGAGAACCTGCGCTGGGCCGCGAACCATGCGGCGGCCGATGCCGATGAGGCAGCATCTGAGGCGTTTGCCGCCAAGCGCCGAGACCCGTGCCGCCTTTAAGGAGTGCATGGACGACGACTTTAACACTGCCGGTGCCATGGTGCTGTCTTTGGCTTTGTGACCGAGTGCAACCAGTACCTGGAGCAGGCGGGCGATGCTGCCGACAAGGCCGCTGCGCTTGCTGCTGCCGATACGCTGGTCGAGCTGCTCGATACGTTTGGCGTCGAGCTCCCCGAGCCCAAGGTCGAGTTGCCGCTGGGCCTGCTGGGCGTTGCCGCCGGCCTGGTCGCCTACACGGGTGACGACGTGGACGAGGCCGCTGCCAAGATTCTCGAGGCCCGTGCCGAGGCCCGTGCCGCCAAGAACTGGATCTGGCCGACGCCATCCGCGACCAGCTCAAGGACCTCGGGCTGACGATCGAGGATACTGCCGCCGGTACTCGTATTAAGAGTCTCTAGTATTTGTCGACCGTTCGAGGTGCGGCAGATTGCTTGAAAGAGGAGGGCATAGACTGGTGGTCATGCCCGACGATTGAAAGGCAAAGGTGCCGTGGCTCGGACGGTCGATTCTTGTTCGTTTTCTATTTAAGGAGGCCGTCTTATG
>ENA-OQEX01000780-OQEX01000780.1-human-gut-metagenome-genome-assembly--contig:-NODE-780-length-14671-cov-2.616337_pt1 | contig 14671 bp, 18 predicted proteins | sample MGYA00242802_ERZ504649 | MGnify/ENA primary metagenome ERZ504649 (study PRJEB26092, sample SAMD00036194) | human gut metagenome | host: Homo sapiens | study: EMG produced TPA metagenomics assembly of... | reverse complement strand
GTTGATTTTTTGAAAAATAACAAGTAATATAGTTCTTTAGAACAAAAAAAGGATGTGAAATAAATATGCAGATCATAGAGACATACGGAAAATATATCGAGAAATGGGCAAATACAAATCCAGACAGAGCAAGAGTATTATTAAAACTTGGATGGGAAGCTCAGAACTTAAAATATAAATTTACACCAGACAAACGATTACTGCCAGCAGATAGATATCTTGCGCATCTGATGATGAACACGATGCTGATGCCACTTAAGAATCCTCAGGAATGTGCGATCGTCAGTATCTTTACACCATGTGAGATCTTACACGAAGCAGGATTACATCCATATAATGTAGAAGCATTTTCCTGCTATCTTTCCGCATCAAATGCAGAACGAGCATTTTTACAGCAGGCAGAGAACACAGGAATTTCAGAAACACTATGCAGCTATCATAAGACATTTTTGGGAGCGGCACAGAAGAAGATCCTTCCAAAGCCCAAATGTATCGTATACACAAACCTTACTTGCGATGCAAATTTACTAACATTCAAAACATTAGCAAAACTATATGATGTACCAGCATTTGCGATCGATGTACCGATGCAGCAAAATGAAGATAACGTCAAATATGTCGCAGATCAGATCAGAGATCTGAAAGTATTTTTAGAAAAATGTACTGGAAAGACGATTACAGAAGATGGACTAAAAGAACGAATGAGACGAAGCAAACGTACGATGGATAAGTTCATTGAATGTCAGAAAAAATCCGCAGATAAAGATATCAAAACAGATCTTGTCACACCGCTTTTTGCAGGAATGACAAATAATATTTGTTGGGAACAAAAGAAGAAGAGAAATATGTGGATCAGTTATTAAAAGATATCGAAAAAGCACCAAAGAAAAAAGGAAAGAATATCTACTGGATGCACACAATCCCATTCTGGTCAGGTGCAGTACAGGAAGCACTGGCATTTAATGAGAATGCACAGATCGCAGGATGCGAGTTAAGTCGTACATTCGAACCTGATTTTGATCCAGAAGATCCATACGATGCGATGGCGAGAAGAATGGTCTATCATGGATTAAATGGAAGTGCGGTAAGAAGAATTGAAGCCGGAATCCGCCATGCAAAAGATGTGAAAGCAGATGGAGCTGTCTGGTTTGGACACTGGGGATGTAAACATACACTTGGAGCAGCACAGCTTGCCAAGAAGAAGTTTGAAGAAGCAGGAATTCCAATGCTGTTATTAGATGGAGATGGATGTGACCGAAGCCACGGCGGAGAAGGACAGACTTCAACAAGACTAGGAGCATTTTTAGAGATGCTTGGAGCTGAAGAAATGGAAGGTGGACAAGATGAGTAAGACATATTACGTTTGTAAATATACACCAATTGAATTATTGCAGGCATTTGGCGGGGAATGTGAGAATTTAAACCAGATGCCGGAAGGATTTGATCTCGCAGATCAGATCGCACATCCAAATATCTGTGGATTTGGAAAAGCTGTCTTAGAAGCAGTTATGACTGGGAAAGTAAAAGAACTGGTTTTAGTAAACTGCTGTGATACGATCCGAAGTGTCTATGATATTCTGGAAGACAGTGGAAAACTTGATTTTTTATATATGATCGATATGCTGCACTGTGACGGAGAATGCAGCAGGGAACGAACTGTTTTACAGTTAAAAGGACTTGCAAGAGCCTATGGAGCCTACAAAGGATCTGAATTTGATCAAAAGAAATTTGTTGAAGCATTTAAAGAACCAGAAAAGCAGAAAGAACCATATATCAGTGTTCTTGGGGCAAGAATGGGAAATGAATTATATGAAATGGTCAAAGAATCCATGCCATATTCAGTGGAGAATGATACTTGTGTCAATAACCGAAGCGTCGGTGAAGTAAAGCCACCAAAGACAGATGATTTTAATGAATTAATGGAATGGTATGCAGCAGAACTTTTAGGACAGACACCTTGTATGCGTATGATGGATAACAGCGGAAGAAAACGTTTGTATAATGATCCAAACTTAAAAGGGATCATTTACCATACGGTCAAATTTTGTGATTTCTACAGTTTTGAGTATGCACAGGTAAAACAAAACATTACAGTGCCATTATTAAAGATCGAGTCAGACTATACAGTGCAGAGCAGCGGACAGTTACTGACAAGATTAGAAGCATTTGCAGAAAGCATGAATATGGACAATTTAGAAAGTGGTGAGAAGAAAATGGGAAAAGGATATTTTGCAGGAATCGACAGCGGATCTACAAGTACAGACGTTGTTATTTTGAATAAAGATGGAGAAATCGTGACAGGAATCATTCTGCCAACAGGTGCTGGAGCAGCGATGGGAGCAGAACGAGCTTTGGAAGAGGCCCTAAAACAGGCAAAACTTCAGAGAGAAGATATCGATGCTATGGTAACAACAGGATATGGAAGAACGGCAATCACCGATGGAGATAAAAGTATCACAGAGATCACATGCCATGCAAGAGGAGCACATTTCTTAAATCCAGAAGTGAGAACGGTCATTGATATCGGTGGACAGGACAGCAAGGTCATTCGTCTTGACGAAAATGGAGCGGTTGCAAACTTTGTTATGAATGATAAATGTGCAGCTGGAACCGGACGATTTTTAGAGATGATGGCGAGAACAATGGAAATGGATCTGGACCAGATGAGTGAAGCAGGACTTACATACAAAGAAGATATCACAATCTCCAGTATGTGCACGGTATTTGCAGAATCAGAAGTCGTATCCTTGATCGCGCAGAACAAAGAAACCGATGACATTGTTCACGGATTAAATAAAGCCGTTGCATCCAAAACAGCAGCTCTTGCAAAACGAGTTGGAGGAGAAGAACGCTATATGATGACAGGTGGTGTATCTAAGAATAAAGGTCTGGTAAAGACACTGGAAGAAAAACTTGGAACAACTCTTGTGATCAGTGATAAAGCTCAGTTATGCGGGGCACTTGGAGCAGCCTTATTTGCAATGGATATGGTTCAGAAGTAACAAAAGTATGCTATGATAAAGAAAAATAGCTTTGAGAGAAAAGAGTGAATCATAGATGAAAGAATACTACCGAATCGGTGAGACGGCAAGTCTGATGGGAATTACAACCCAGACTTTGCGGTTTTACGATAAGATCGGACTCGTGAAACCGATAAAGATCGATCCAAGAACCGGATATCGTTATTATGCATATGAACAATTTCATTTTATCGACAGGATCAAATATTTACAAAGTCTTGGAATCCCGCTTGATGATATCAAAGAAGTCATGCTTAGTAAGAAAGTCGAGCGGTTACTTCCATTTCTTGACCAGCAGAAGAAAGTCTTAGAAGAAGAAGAAAAAAAGATCCGTCATCAGATCGAGATGGTTGACTGGTACAAAGATTATTTTACCTATATGGAGCGAAATGAAGATGCACCATGTGTCATGCATTTAAAAGAACGATATTATCTGCAGGTTCCAATGCTATAAAAGAGGATCTCCTGGCAGACATGGAGATCCGTCTTGCGAAGGAAAAAAGTGAGCAGGGAATTGATAATGCGATGTATCTAAGACAGTATGGCTATAAGATTCATACGATGCATTTTGTAAGCAGAAATTCCGGCCGGATTACTATTTTATTTACTTAAATGAGAAAGTAAAAGATGCACCAAATATCTTAAAGCTCCCAGAAGGAGATTATCTGTGCTTTCGGGAAAGAATCTTAGAAGAGGCATGGAATCCTCAAAGGATCATCAGTTATTTTCAGGGAAAGGCAAAGCCAGAACTGATGCTTGCGATGGAATATGAGGATAATCTTGATAATTATGCTCATGCCAATTATGAAATACAGATTTTACTAGAAAAAACTAGGAAATAGCTTGACCTTATTCTTACAATAAGGTTTAACATAAATTATGATAAAAATGATAAGGAAGGATACAGAAAATGAGGTTCTGTATCTTTTTTCATTTCTGAATTTATCATGAAAGCAACAAATTACAAAGGAGGATAAAACAAAAATATATGAATGGACTATTACTTGTAATTCAGACGATTTCAGATTTCCTGTGGGGAACGCCAATGACAATCGCATTGATCGGAACAGGACTTTATTTATCAATTAAATTTAAGTTTCGCTACATCACAAAGATTAAATTTCATTTCCAGAATACATTTGGAAAGATGTTCAAAGGGAAAGGAGAAGGGGAAGGAACCGTATCTGGATTCGCAGCAGCATGTACAGCTATGGCCAATACGATCGGTGTTGGGAACATCGGTGGTGTGGCAACTGCGATCACGATGGGAGGACCAGGAGCGATCTTCTGGATGTTGATCTCAGCACTTCTCGGAATGTCTACAAAAGCCTGTGAGATCATTCTTGGACAGAGATATCGTGTAAAATACAAAAATTCAATGGACGAGTATATGTGTGATAGATCGTTCGTAATGAAAAATGCACTTGGGTGGAAAAAAGGAGCCTTTTTGCTTGCAATCTGTTGTTTTGTCCTTGGACCATGGACATGTTGTGTACAGACAGAATCCGTTGTAAATTCCCTAAAGGAAGGTAAGCGCTTTATCTTAGGGTGTTGCTAGAATAATAGAATGCTAGTACTTTACTTCATTTTCCTAGCAAACATCTTTTGCACTTCTTCATTCCACGGTGCTAGTTTTTCTAATTCTTTCTGGGCAGTTCTCGCATTTGGACGTTTTTCCAATAAGAAATTTAAATACTTATACACGTTCAGATCATATGCTTTTGCCATCTCGATCATTGTAAAACAGATCGCACTGGCATTGGCTCCGTCTACAGAATCACAGAACAACCAGTTCTTTCTTCCGACCGTGATCGGACGGATCGCATTTTCACTTAGGTTGTTACTGAGACTGCACCTTCCATCTTCCAGATATGTCATCAGTGAATCTTTTCGGTTTCGGATGTATATCACAGCCTGGTCAAGACGACTTCCTTTGACAGGTGTCTGTGCATCAAGCCATGACAAAAAAGCCTCAATGACTGGTTTTTCATCTTTGAGACGTCGTTTCTTTTTTTGTTCCGGAGAAAACCCTTTTTCACGATAACGCCGTTCATATTCAAACAGCTTATCACAATACAAAACTCCCTGAACGGCAGGATCTGTATAATCTTTTTCATGACCTTTCGGGATCGCTTCCAGAAGATATCTGCGGATATGTGCATAACAACAGCAGCGTTTTCCATCCTTCAACAGGTTGTATCCATGATAGCCGTCTGCCATAAAGTAATATCCCGGCTTAATCCCGTCCAGAAATCCGACCGCATGTTTTCCTGCTCTTGTTTCCGTATAATGATAGAGCACGATCTTTGGCAGTCCGTCTTCTCCGCTGCGTACCACCCAGATAAAAGACTGTGTCTGGGCTCTCCGCCCTTCTTCCTTCAGCACCTGAAGACGTGTTTCATCCATCATCAGAAACTTTCGTTTCTTCAGCTGTTTCTCAAAATATTCATACATTGGCTGAAGTATGTTTTGGAACAGTGAATGATCCATCTTGCCATGGAAGCTCTCGTGATCGTTGCTCCCAGCTGTTCCCAGTCTTTTTCCTGCCGGTACAGTGGCATTGCGTTCATGAACTTCTGACAGATCACATGTGCTGCAAGCGATGGAGATACATAACTTCCACGCAGAAGTGCAGGAACCCCGTTATCTTTAACGAACTGCGGTTCCTCCGTTTCTTTGCACTTTGGGCATCCATAAGTTGTAGCGATATATTCCACACGTTCCAGTTTCGCCGGTGTAAAGATGACTTCACTTCGGATCAGTTCATGACCGATCTCGACCATCTTTGTTCCGCAGATACTGCATGTTTTCTGTTCTTCTGTCAGAGTGTCAACGAATTCCTGACGGACAGGGATATCACGGAACTGTTCGTTAAGATCCGGTTTCTTTTCCGCTTTTTTCATGGGATTTGATCTCAATATATTCCGGTTCGATCTCTTTTGCCGGTTCTTCCTCCATAAGTTCATCAAACAGACTCATCTGCCCCGGAAGATCTTCTTTCCGTCTTTTTTCACTGGAAGCTCCAAACAGCTTTGCTTTCAGATATGAGATCTCTGCCTGCAGGTTTGAAATGATCTAATCCTTCTTTTCATCGGATGCATGATGTTCTTCGATCGTTTTTCGAAGATCTTTGATCATCTCCGTCTGCACACGGATCGTCTGATTTAGTTGTGAGATCGTATCCTTCAGCTCGATCAGCCGGATATCATTTCTGCCTGAACTCATGGTATAAAACTCCTTTTTTCGATACTTATATTATACCATAAAACGGCGGAATCCCTAGTAAAATGGGACTTTTTTTACTCTTTTTTATCCTCAGGTTTTCTCGGTCTAATCGCTTTTGGCTGCTCGATCTCCAGACCTGACATCAGCCAGTCGAACTGTCTCCAGGTGATCGGCTGCACTTCATTTTTATTTCTTGGCCAACAGTATCTTCCCTCGGAGTCCGTCAGTCTTTTATATAATAATACGAAGCCATCGTTTTCATATAAAGTGCTTGATCCGGTCACAACGCCTGCCACAGAAAAGATATAGCGCTCTCTGCTCTGGATCCATATGAAACTGATCCTTCACGATCGAATATAATCCATCGATCTGTTTTCTCATATCAGTATATCCACAGACAATATAAATATCATCCACAGCAGAGATATCACCTAACATGAGAATGCACCTATAAGTTTTAATGTCTGTTCCAGTAACTTTGGATCGGTCTGATTACTGATCCGCAGAACAGCCTGTCCGATCTGAAGTTCCATTGTTGCAACGGGTTTTGTGATCTCTGCAATATCTTCTGTAGAAGTCGGTCCATAAAGATCGGTTGACTGGTCTGGAATGATCTCCAGTTATAAAAAGTTCCTGGATTGATGTCATGTTCCAAACACCACTGGTGATCAGAAAGTCCGCTCTGTCTGCATTCCATGATGATCTCATACTGTTCCTGTTCGGTACGTCTTTTTGCTCTCATTGTACTCCTCCATAATTGTAGTAAAGTACTAGCATTTTCATTCATCTAGCAAACGATGGAAGTAAAACACTAGCATCTAGCAATCATTATGACAGGATTTGTGTGGATTGAAAATCCACCCTTAGATAAAGCGCTTACAAAAAAACAGAAATGAATTCTTACAAACCAAGAATTCATTTCTGTTTGGTATCAATATATTATTTTATATGTTTTGCAATCTCAAGAATACAGTCTTTTGTCTGTTCACAATATCCAAGTCTGTCATAAAATCCGTGATCCATTCCCTGATAGCGGATAACTTCACAAGGAATATCAGCATTCCATAGATGTTCGGCAAACAGATCATTAGATAATCGAAAATAATCATATTCTGCTTCAATCATTAATACATTAGAAAGGTTTGATAAATCTGTGGCATACAAAGGAGATGCCATAGGATTTTTTGCATCTGAAATATCATTAAGATATAAGTTTTGTAATGTACCATTTAAATTTCGAAAACGATTTAAACGAGTGATAACATATTTTTTATGTTCAGGAATCACGTCGTATAGATCATAATCCCAATAATCAAGATCAGAAGCGGAACATACATCCAAAGCTCCATAAATAGGAATCACAAGTTTTAAGTATTTTCCAACTTCAGATAAACCGCAGGAAACAGCCAGAGCACCACCAGCACTTTCACCAGCGATAGAAAGGTTATTAGGATCAATATTCCAGTGATCAGCATGATGTACTAACCATTTGACCACATCTTTACAATCATCAAAAGCAGCTGGGAATGGAGCTTCAGGTGCTAGACGATAATCAATGGAGATTACAGTTGCACCAGACTGCTCAGCAAGAAAACGGCATTGATTTTGTAAGACCAAAGTGCTGCCTCCAATATACCCGCCACCATGAATAAACACGATGGCAGATTGTTTTTCCTTATTTGGAATTCGGAAAAAGTAATCGGAATTTTCCGGTCAGATAATGAAACAAGATATGGAATTTCTTCGATTTCCTCAGTACACAGATCAAGGTTTGGAGATCCCATCTCTTTTCTTAATTCATGAATATTCAAATAGGTTGTATCAGGTTCTTTATATGTAAGAATATATTTTCCAGAAGATTCTACCTTTTGGATCACGTTAGGATCAACAACGTGAAAACGTGTTTCATCAGGAATTCTTTTAAAAGTACATGAATGTAGGGAGCCTTTCGATAAAGGCATCGTTGTTGTTTGTAACATGATATCACTTCCTTATATAGATTCAATTAGGACAAGATCGTCTTTTGCATGAACCGTATTTTTTGCTAATAATGTAACATTTCGTTTAGAACTGTCAGCTGTATCAATAACCATAACGGTTGGATCATAACCAGCTTCAATGATCTTATCTAATTCAATCGTTGCCAGAAGATCTCCAGGCATTACAATATCATTTGTTTTTACATTTGGTGTAAAATATTTACCTTCTAATTTTACAGTATCAATTCCGATGTGAACCAGGATTTCTTCGTTATTATTTCCTTTAATTCCATATGCATGAGCTGTTGGATATACAGCAGAAACGGTTCCAGCAATCGGTGAAACAATTGTTCCATTGGTTGGTTTTACAGCAATTCCTTTTCCTAAAGCTTCTGAAGAAAAGGCCTGATCAGATACTTCTGTTAAAGGTACAACGTTTCCATCAGCAGGGCTGTAGAATTTCATTGCAATAGCCCCATTGTTTTCAATAGAAGATGCAACAGGTGTAACAGTTCCTTTTGCATCATAACGTTCAGATTCAGGGATCATGGAATCATTAAATCCTACAAAATAAGTTAAGACAGCTGAAATTAAGAATGCTCCAAAGTAAGCAATGATAAATCCAGTAAATCCCGTTCCAAAGTAAGCAGGGAAGGTTGGAACTGCAGCAACAGCGACAGCCATAGCACGAGCACCGCAAGACCCAGCAATCGCACCACCGATACCACCACCGATAACAGCACATGCAAATGCTTTACGATATTTTAAAGTGATTCCATAAATCGCAGGTTCTGAAATACCAAAGAATCCCATAATAGCTGCAGGGGATGCAATCTGTTTTAAACGTTTATCTTTTGTCTTTAACCATACACCAAATGCAGCACCAGACTGAGCGATGATACTTGGTCCAAAAACAGCTAAAATTGTATCAAATCCAAATTTCTCGATATTGGAGAAGATAATAGGGAACAGTCCCCAGTGAATACCAAAAATTACTAATACCTGAGCGATTGCACCAATGAAACCACCAGCAATTGTTGGATTAAATTTGTAAAGACTCATATAAAAGTTAGCGATTGTATCACTTAACATAGATCCTAAAGGTCCAAAAATAACAATTGTTACTGGAACTACGATCAGTAATGAGAAAAAAGGAGCAATTCGGCTTCTAATAGAATCAGGAAGAATCTTTTTTAGTCCTTTCTCTACAAAAGATAGCAACACAATAGCAAAAATAATTGGAAATACACTGCTCTTAAATGCAGTCAAATGAACGGGAATGCCTAAAAAAGTAATTGCAGTTCCTGCATCATATAATGCAGTTAAATTTGGGTATAATAGCGCACCAGCAATTGTTACAGAAACAAACATATTTGTTTTTAATTTCTTAGAGCATGTGATTGCAATAACAATTGGTAAAAAATAATACAAACTGTCAGCGGCTGCATTTAAAATCTGATAGGTACCACTTGCGTCAGTTAATAAATTGGTAGCTGTAAGGATACTTAAAAGCCCCTTTAGTATACCTGCACCGATTAACACATCAATCAGCGGAGTAAATAAGCTTGAGATTAGTTCTAGAGCAGATCCGAAGACTCCCTTTTTTTTACCGTCTGATTTTTCAGAAGATGTATTACCTTGTGGGAGTAATGTGGCAAGTTCATCGTATACATATTGAACATTTGAACCAATTACAACCTGTGTTTGCCCGGCAACTTCCATTACCTGTAATATGCCATCGGTTCTTTCTAAGGCAGCTTTGTCAATAGAATTTTTATCTTTAAGATCAAAGCGAAGCCTTGTGGAGCAGTGAGAGTAAGAATTAATATTTTTCTTACCTCCTACTTTTTGCAAAATTTCTTCTGCGAGTTGTTTGTTAGTCATTTTCTTTTCCTCCTTAAGATTTAAAATTTATCTTAAGTCTTGCCTACTCGAAGTAGTCACAATCTTAGGTACATAATGAAACTTATAATTTTTGCCCTTGTGTTAAAAGGCGTTGAATATGGATTGTCAGATAAACAATTTCACTTTTTGATATTTCGTATTCATAACTTTTTTTAATATAAGTAGAGATTTTCTTAGCACATAAAAAAGCTTCTGACATATTTTGCTCTACTTGGTCATAAAGAAAATTAGCTTCTTCCATAACATTTTCATGAAGCAGTAATCGTTGTGAAAAGAATTTTAAATGAAGAATAAACCGGGTATAAGTTAAAGATTCCTCATCAAATGCTATGTTAAATTCATATTGAACGATGTTACAGATATCTTTGATTAGTTTGGTCATTTCAATAACAGATTGAAGTTCTTTTCCGTTGATCTCAGCATTAATGATATGTAACGCAATAAAGCTTGCTTCATCTTCAGAAAGTGAAATATTTAAAGCATCATTGACAATAGCAATTGATTTTTTGGCAACCTGATACTCTTCAGGATAAAAACGCCTAATTTCCCAGACCAGCTGGTTTTGAAAGATCAAGCCCTTATGATATCTCTCAACGGCATAATAAATATGATCACAAAGTGTAACATAGATATTATCACTTAACTCTTTGTTAAGATCATCTTCGGCTAGTTTTTTGATGCAATCTGCAATATAGAAGTAATCAATAGGAATCTGTTCTAATAATGCGGATAATTTTGTGTTGATATCATCGCTTTCAATTTTAAAAATATGCTCAATTTTATTTTCATCAACAAATTCTCCTTTTTTCTTTTGAAAGCCTAATCCTAAGCCAGTTAAAATAATATCTTTTCCATCTTTGTTTTTCGAAAATACTACATTATTATTGAGCACTTTCTTTATGTAGTGTTTTTCTTTCATACTTGTATCCTCCAAAATAAAAAAGAGACCAGAAAATATAATAAGGGTATAAAAATAACCTTATCATAAATTCTAGTCTCGCCTATTCATATAATAGTCACGATCCACGTTCAATTATGTTCGTATTCTAGCACAAAAATAAAATGTTGTCAAATATTAACGTAAGAAATGCATAATACAATATTTCTTATTATTTTATAATATCAAAGCCGATCTTTTATGGCGGCAACCGACTTGTTAAGTGCAGTTTATGTCATTGTCACATTGATCTTTATTTACAGCAAACGAAAAGAGATCATGCGATATATAATGATTTTTGGGATCGTTTTATTCCAGCATTAAAAAGAGGAGAACATCCAGAAAAAGTATCTTATAAAACAGTCGAAGAAAAAGGAGATGTTTTATGATGAAGAATTCTATTGAAAACATCATCAAAGAAAATAAGATCATGGTCATTGATGGCTCTATGTCCACACCACTGGAAAATAGGGGGAGTCTCTCTGAATTCCAAGTTGTGGACAGCTAAGATCTTAGCGGAACAGCCAGAACTGATCAAACAGGTTCACAAAAATTACTTCAAAGCAGGAGCAGATATCATTTTATTTGAAACAGTACCATCTCTAAAAGAAGCTAAAGTTGAGGCAGAAATTGCTGAAGAATATGGATATGATTACTGGATCAGTTTCTCATGTCTAAGTGAAAATATTATCTGCGAAGGAACACCGATCGCAGAATGTGCAACAACATTTGCAAAAGGATATCCCCATTTAAAAATGATCGGTGTCAACTGTACAAAACCAGAATATATCACAGGATTGATCCATAAGATCAAAGAAAACTGTGATATTCCGATCGGAGTTTACCCAAACAGCGGGGAAGAGTACGATGCAGTGAAGAAAGTCTGGTTTGGCAAACAGTCAGCCCTGTCATTTGAACAATACGCATACAATTATATGAAATCTGGAGCAAGTGCAGTTGGAGGATGTTGTACAACCGTAGCAAAACATGTAGAGGAAGTCGTAAGAGCCAAAAAACGGTTTTCTGAAGAACAAAAATAACTGAAAAAATGAAATCATAAAAATGACCTCAGGATAATCTCTAAATAGATTGTCAGAGGTCATTTTTTCTTTATAATGAGTATATTGGAAATCTAAAAAGAGAAGGAAAATATATGGATAAAAAGAAAAGATTAATTCAGTTAACAGAAGGAATATTGCTCTGTTGTGTGATCGTTGTCATGACGTTGCTCTGCATAGGGATCATAAAAAAAGAGGTAAAGAATACAAAAGGAAAATTAACAGAGACAACTGGGTGGTATCGAATACAAGATAATAAAAAAAGTGCAAGTAGATCTAAATCAGAAGATAAAGGCAGATACGCAAGGAAAACTTGTATTATATAATGATACGATCGCCCAGAAATACAAAGGATATCTGATGACAACAAAGGCAGCAAAATATTCTGTTAGAATTTATGCTGGAGATCAGTTGATCTATCGATACAGTGATTCTAATTTTCATCGCAATGATCAAATGAAATCTAAATTAAGCTGCGATGCGAGAATCCCAGAACATGGGAAAAAGGGAACCGTTATCAAGATCATATATCAGAACGGAAGTAACGGAAGTTATCAGCTTGATGATATTTTAGTTGGACGTGGAGATGTAGTTATGGGATTCCATGTTCAACAGGAAATAGTCGGTATCGTGATGATCGCGATCATGTTTTTCTTAAGTTTTGTAGCGTTGATCACTGGAATTTATCTGAAGCATTTTAAATTAAACAGCACCAGATTCTTAAACATAGCAGCATTTCTGGCACTAAGTGGGATCTGGTTTTTGTCAGATTCAGCATTAGCACAGGAATATACATCATTTCCGGCACTGACAGGAATGATTTCTTTTTATGCATTTATGCTGATGTCAGTACCGATGGTTCATTTTGTAAAAAATACACTGAAGTTTGAAAAATATAAAGTCTTAGATGTGATCAATTTGTTATTTTATGCGAATGCGTTGATTCAGGGAATTTTAAACAAATGTTTGAAAATCCATATGGTCCATATGCTGTTCGTAACACATGTGCTCTTGTTCATTGCAGTAATAACCATTGTTGTTTGATGATAGAAGAATACCGAAGAACAAAAGATAGCGAACTTAAGATCATTATGAATGCCTTTGGGATCATGGCCGTTGCAGGGGTATTATCATTATGCATGTACTGGAAACTTGAGATTCCTTTTTATGGAACCATTTTTGAAGTGGGTGTTTTGATCTTTGAACAGTTGTTATTAACTAGTATTTTTGTAAATCTTGTTGAACAGGCGAAAACAAGATCTGAGCTTGAAGTTTATGAAAGACTTCTAAAAGAAGATCGTATGACAGGTATTAATAACAGGACTGCATTCGAGGAACAGCTTCAAGACATTGAGGATCACGCACAAGATTACGATAATGCTGCATTGATCTTTATGGATGTAGATGGATTAAAAAATACAAACGATCTTTATGGACATAATGCAGGGGACGAACTGATCATTTCTGCGGCGCTATGTATAAAAAATGTATTTGCAACATATGGAAAATGTTACAGGATCGGCGGGGATGAATTTTGTGTGCTTATTTTTGATTCAATAGAGAATGTGGATGAATTATTGAAACAAATGGATCAAGAGATCATAAAGTATAATAGAAATAACAGATATTATCTTTCAATTGCAAGAGGGGTAAGTTTCTTAAAAGATACAGAAGGAAAACAGAAGAAGATCAGTGATTGGAAATATGAGGCCGATCAGGATATGTATTGTAACAAAAGAGGAGAAATATAAATGACAGATTATAATATAGATTTTTTGATCGCAGGACTTGTATTTTTAATATTTCTGTTGATTCATTTTCAGCGTTATAAAAAACTGAATAATATCAGTGGAAGAACATTCTGGTTCTTAATTATTGCAGGAATATTTGATATCATATTTGATCTGTTAAGCTCCATACTATTGGTAAAAAGTAATCCTGCTTATAATTCATGGATGATCTTTTTTTCCACGATGCTTTATATCCTGCAGATGATCGTTGTATATATTTTCTATAATTATACACAGGCATTAAGACACTGTGATGAAGATATAAGAACAAGAAATATAAAGATCATGCAGTACCAATACTATGTATGGAAGTAGCTATCGTGACCAATGTTTTACACAAACAGTTTTTTTATTGTAATGAACAGGGGCAGTATGTTCATGGAAAAGCATATTTGGTAACATATATTTTTACATTGATCTGTATAGCTGCTGTCATTATAAATTGCTTTATCAATCAGGAAGAATATCAGAAGAATGAGCTTCGGGCGATCAAGGAATTCCTTGGAGTTGCATTGGTCTGTGTTACAATACAGATGAAATTTCAATCTGTATTAATGACAGGATTTGGGTTATCCTTAGGGATTACGATCTTATTTTGGGCACTTTATAATCCACAGTTATATATAGACAGCCTGACCGGATTGTATTCTAAAGGCTATTTCAGGAGATGGTTTCCAGAGCAGATCAAGAGAAAGAAGGAACTTCATCTGCTTATGATCGATTTGTGGAAACTAAAACAAGTTAATAAGCTATATGG
>ENA-OQEX01000779-OQEX01000779.1-human-gut-metagenome-genome-assembly--contig:-NODE-779-length-14679-cov-1.782161_pt1 | contig 14679 bp, 13 predicted proteins | sample MGYA00242802_ERZ504649 | MGnify/ENA primary metagenome ERZ504649 (study PRJEB26092, sample SAMD00036194) | human gut metagenome | host: Homo sapiens | study: EMG produced TPA metagenomics assembly of... | reverse complement strand
CCCCATTCCGATAAAAATACTCCCTGAATTTTTTCGCTGTTTCCCATAATGCGCAGGCGGCAGTCCTACCAGAAGCTCAATCTCCTGTAAATTTTGCGGAAGCAAACCTTCATTTTTTCGCGGTAAGATAATTCTTTTGCAATGGCAAATAATGTCAGAATATAATACCGATCATCTGCGGTCTTATCTTCCATATACGAGATTCTTCTATTCGTTGTCATATAATATTTTCCTTCGTACTCAATCACCTCTTCCAACTCTCCTGGCAGTGTATCCAAAATTTCCACCCCGGAATTGAACTCACAGTTCTCTGTTTTCATGTGTTTGTTACCGGTATCCACTGAAATAATCATATGTATTTCTCCTTTCAAAATCCAAATATAGTATTGCTATACGCCTTTTTTGCGTCCTTGCAATTTCACTATAGAGATTTTGGAAAATCTGTGTCAATAGGATTTTGGAAATAATTATTTTTCTACGTAATCTTCACAAACCAGCTTCAGTACACGTTCACTTTCTCCCTCATAGCCCCATAATATGCTCCTACAGCTTCAAAAGCCTGTTCACGCCAACGAAAATATGTAGTCCTGTGAACTCTTGCATATTGCGGAAAATGTAGTTCCAGCTTGTCCAGGATTTCATCAATGTTCTCTGGTTTTGTTGACGATAAATAACTGTAATAAAGTACCCAATAATACCGCTCCCCCTGCGGATGGTACCTTCGCATAAGATCAACGGCTTCATCAATTAAACGCAAATATTGGTTTGATCGGTTGATGGCCTCTACACGCTCTTTCTCAGATGCCAAATCTCTTTCCACGTCCATTCCCGCTTGATAAATGCTTTCTAAGAATTCATCCACTCTGTACCATACTCCATATGGAATCGACGTTTAACCTGATTAATTTTAATTTGCATCTGCCAGTTTACAGCCCGATAAATTTTGAATAATTTAATAACGTCATGATAGGCAGTATTTTCTTCCCCCTTATATTCCTTTGAAATTACTCCTGATCTTCCCCTTGCCACAGCTCTGTCTCATCCTTCTCTTTCATTTAATTTTCTAAACGCCTTCTCCATTTCGTCGTCCATTTTCCAGCTCTAACAAGGCAGCAATACATGAGTATAATTACCACTGCCAGCAGGATCCAGAAAAAAAGTCAAAAATGCCACATTTTTGATTCCTTCCGTTTCTAATTTTATGGAGTGGTACTATACTCTCCTATTATAAATAATGGAATTACTTGTCGAAATGTGATAAAAAAATGGAAAAAAAATGCGATTTTTTAAGATTTTTTTGATTTGAAATAAGAACCACATTGAAATACAATCGCACCAATAATGCATCTTCTCTTTTTCTAAAAACAAAGCCCAATAATATCTGGGCTAAAAATTGTCCCAAACACTAAAATAAGCCCATAAGTTATCAAATAACCCATGGACTTATTCATGTATTTTTATTCATCAAAATTTATAAAAAATATTCATTTACACACCTTTTACATTCTTATTTTGATACCCCATTTTCACACCTCTAGTACTCCATTTTTACTCCATTTTCGTAATAAATAGCGTGAAATTATAATAATTTACGTGAAATGCGCAACTCTCTTAACCCCTGGAAATACTGGAAAAATCAGGTGTTCCGTACAGGTCATACGGGGTGCTCTGGTAGACGTAATAATTTAGCCAATTGGTATACAGGTTGTTGGCATGGGCTCTCCACAGCAGAAGCGGACCGTTTTCGGGGTTGTTGTCGCGGTAGTAGTTTTCTGGCATTTCAATGGGGAGACCTTTGCCAAGATCGCGTTTGTACTCGCCGTCCAGGGTGACACGGTCGTATTCCGGGTGACCCATTACAAAAATCTTGCGGCCGTCTTCTGCATGGCAAGAAAAAGACCTGGCTTCGTCGGATTCTGCAAGGACAGTAAGGTCTTTGCAGGCATGTACATCTTCAATAGGAACTTCTGTATGTCGGGAATGAGGTGCCAGAAATACATCATCGAACCCTCTGACCAGCGGAATTTTGCGGTTCATTACCTTGTGCCAGAAAAGGCCAAACATTTTCTTATCCAGCTTACGTTTCTTCAGTCCATAGAAATGGTAAAGCGCAGCCTGAGCAGCCCAGCACAGGAAAATGGTAGATGTCACATGGGTCTCTGACCAGTCCATGATCTGAGTAACTTCCTCCCAGTAATCAACCTCTTCAAACTCCATCTGCTCTACCGGTGCTCCTGTAATGATCATTCCATCAAACTTCTTATCTTTCAGTTCAGAAAAAGTCTGATAAAATTTGTTCAGATGACTCCTGGAAGTGTTTTTCGCCTGATGGGACTCCACTGCCATAAAGCTTACGTCAACCTGCAGAGGAGTATTGGAAAGAGAGCGAAGAAGCTGAAGCTCGGTTTCCTCTTTCAGTGGCATTAAATTTAAGATCAGAATATAAATCGGACGGATATCCTGGTGCATAGCACGGTTCTCGTCCATAACAAACAGGTTTTCTTTTTCCAGAATCTCCTTTACCGGGAGATCACTTTGTATTTTAATTGGCATTGCAATTTCCTCCTACTATTATACATACTTTTTGTCATTCCTTTCGCTTCGCTCAAGGCACAAGCAAGTTATAAAAATGTTGTGTCCTTCCACTCTTCTCTTCTGTAAAAATATATTCAATACAGTTCACTGGTAACGTTCCGCGAGGTGTTTTTTGTGAACAAAGTTCACAGAAAACCCAAATTTTCTTTTAAACACCCGCCAGCTCCAGGAAATCCTCCTCCGACAAAATCGGGATTCCCAGTTCCTGCGCCTTCTTATTCTTGGAAGAAGCAGATGTTTTATCGTTATTAATCAAATAGTCTGTTTTCTTTGTTACAGAGCCGGTCACCTTACCGCCGCGGGCTTCGATAAATTCCTTTGCCTCAGAACGGTTGGAAAAATGCTCCACACTGCCTGTAATAACAAAGGTTTTCCCTGCAAAAACCTGTTCCGCAGAAGTCTCCTCATGAACCAGATGAAGATGACTGAGCAGATGATCCAGCTTCTGATTATTCTCTGCGCTCTTAAAATAATCAGCCAGACTTCCGGCGATTACCGGACCGATTCCTTCAATCGAGCTGATCTCTTCTTCATCTGCATGGCGGATTTTCTCTATATCATCGTCAAAATATTTACAGATCACCTTGGCATTTGCAAGACCGATACCTGTAATCCCAAGACTGTAGATCACCTTGGCAAGAGTGGTCTCTTTCGCTTTCTCCAGACTCACCATCAGATTATCAAAGGACTTCTGACCAAATCCTTCCATTTCTACAATCTGATCTTTATATTTTCCAATTTCAAAAATATCACCAAAATTATGAATAAATCCCATTGCAATAAACTTCTCCAGAGTTGCCTCTGAAAGTCCGTCAATATTCATGGCATCACGGCTGGTAAAAAAGGCTGAAGGACTTAATCTTCTTGGCAACACAGTCCGGATTCATGCAGTATAATGTCTCCACATCGTTTTCCTTGCGGATACGCGCCTCCCGGCCGCACACCGGACATTTATCCGGAATTACCAGATTGCCGCTTCTTGTAAGATTCTCCGCAATCTGGGGAATGATCATATTGGCTTTATACACCTTAATGGTATCTCCAATTCCAAGCTGCAATTCCTTCACAATACTGATATTGTGCACGCTGGCACGGCTTACTGTAGTACCTTCCAGCTCCACCGGTTCAAAAATTGCAACCGGATTAATCAGTCCGGTTCTTGACGGACTCCATTCCATATCCACCAGCCTGGTTTCCCGCATTTCATCCGCCCATTTAAAAGCAAAGGAGTTTCGCGGAAATTTCGCAGTACTTCCCAGAGACTCCCCATAGGCGATGTCATCGTAGGTCACAACCAGTCCGTCTGATGGAAAATCGTTGTTTACAATTGCCTTGGAAAAATAATCCATGGCTTCATCCAGACTTTCAGAGGTAACCACCTTATATTCCACCACCTCAAAGCCCTGTTTCTTCAGCCAGATAAACTGCTGCTCCCTTGAATTAGAAAAATCCACATCCTGGGCACTTACCAGGGCAAAGGCATAAAAACGCACATTTCGTTTCGCCGTGATCTCGTTATTCAGCTGACGCACAGAACCACTGCAAAGATTCCGCGGGTTCTTATATTTAGCATCTGCATCGCCTATAGTCTCGTTGATCCGCTCGAATTCAGAATAAGTGATAATCGCCTCACCCCGAAGCACCAGCTGACCTTTATAAGGGATGCGAAGAGGGATATTCTTAAACACCCTGGCATTGTTGGTAATAACCTCACCTACAATTCCATTCCCCCTTGTTACTGCTTTCACAAGCTCACCGTTCTCATAAGTAAGAACAATGGTCAGACCGTCCAGCTTCCAGGATAAAAGGCATTTGTGATTTCCTATAAATCCACGGAGCACTTCCCTGTCTTTTGTCTTATCAAGGGATAGCATGGGGCTTGGATGTTCTTCCTTCGGAAGTTCATTGACTGCCTCGTATCCTACACGGACAGTAGGACTATTTGTGAGTACAGTGCCGGTTTCTTTTTCCAGCTGCTCCAGCTGGTCGTACAGGCTGTCGTACTCCTGATTGCTCATGATTTCCCTGTCTTCCTGGTAATATGTCTTCGCGGCCTGATCCAGCTTTTCTACCAGTTCTTTCATTCGCTGTAGAGAATTTTCCATGATGTCCTCCTGTTTTACTGTTATAATTACTGCAAGCAGACTTCCTCTGTGAGACAGACTGCCGTTTTTCTGAAATAGTGCGGGAAGCAGCTGGCTTATTTTGCCTTTTTACTTCTGGAATTGAAGAAAAGGGAATGCTGTCTCTTCCCTGTTTTTGGGAAAATACAGGCGCACTGTCCTGCCTTCTGGCTGCGGGAAGCTGGGAGGAATCTGCAATTCCACGTTCCAGCTTCTTCCACTCCTCCTGGGTGGCTTCTCTGTACCCGCCCTCTTTCAGCCATCTATTGTCAGTTCCATGATTCGTACGCGATTCAAACTAAGCACCTGATATCCCAGATATTCACACATTCGGCGGATCTGCCGGTTCAAGCCCTGGGTGAGAATGATCCGAAAAGAATTTCTCCCTGTTTTTTCCACAAAACACGGACGGGTAATGGTATCCAGAATAGGAATTCCAGATGACATTTTTTTCACAAAATCACCATCAACTGGCTTATTCACAGTCACCAGATATTCTTTCTCATGGTAGTTTCCCGCACGCATGATCTTATTTACCAGGTCTCCCTGGTTTGTTAAAAGCAAAAGCCCTTCGGATTCCTTATCAAGACGTCCTATGGGATAAATTCGAACCGGATAATTCAGATACTCCGTAACTGTAGTCTCCTGGCGCTGTTTTTTTGTGCTGCACACCACACCTCGGGGCTTGTGAAATAAAAGTAGAACTTTTTCTTCTACTTTTTTCACAGGTTTGCCATCCACAAATACAACTGTATCTGCTGTAATCCTTTCTCCCGGTTCTGCCATATGACCTTCCACAGTCACCCGTCCATTCCGGATCAGACTGTCAGCCTCACGTCTTGAACAGAATCCCGCTTCGCTTAAGTATTTGTTGATTCTGATTTTTTCGTCCATTTTTCCATTATATAGTTTTTCCCGGGCATATGCAAGGCAAACCTTACCCAAAGCTCCGGAAGCTCCAGAACACATTTAAAAAAGCTTTCCCGCAAAGTGTAATGCACATCTTGCAAAAAACCTTCTCCACACACGCTCCAAAGCGAATATTAAGCAGCCAATAAAGAAGATAGAAGCATGCAAAAAAGCCAGGACAATTTCCCCGTCAACACTCTGCAGACACTGTAAATTCTTCCACACTGCCGCAGGCATTACACAGGAAAATCCATCCCGGCTTCCACATTCTTTTCTTATTTTTCCAATAAGAAAAACCTCTTTATTCCGTTTTCAGATCTGAGAACTTCATTTTCACAACACACATAGCTCCCATCATCAGTGCTACACCGATGATCAGGCACAGCGCTCTGGATAAAGCCGGCGAAAATGTAAGTTACAAAGGATACCACTGCTGCCACAATGGCATAAGGCAACTGGTTGACACATGATTTACATGATCACACTGAGCTCCCGCGGAGGCCATAATCGTCGTATCCGAAATCGGAGAACAATGGTCACCGCAAACAGCACCAGCCATACAGGCAGAGATGGAAATGATCATCAGGTCTCCCGGTGTGTTTTCAAATACATGAACAACAATCGGGATCAGAATACCGAAGGTCCCCATGAAGTACCAGTAGCAAATGCCAGGAAGCAGGCTACCAGGAATATAATAGCCGGAAGCATATTTACCAGTCCTTCTGCAGAAGACTTCACCATTTCCGCAACAAACTCAGCAGCTCCCAGACTGTCCGTCATACTCTTTAAGGTCCATGCAAAAGTAAGGATCAAGATTGCCGGTACCATGGACTTAAATCCTTCTGGAATACATGCCATACAATCGCGGAAGGACAGCACTCTGCGCACCATATAAAGAAGAATGGTGATCACCAGACCGAAGAAGCTTCCAAGCACCAGTCCGACAGAAGCATCACTCTGGGAAAAAGCAGTTACAAAATCTGTACCGCTGAAAAATCCACCAGTATAGATCATACCGATTACACAGCAGATAACCAGAGAGATGATAGGGATCAGAAGATCCATAACCTTTCCTCTTGGGTTCACCGGTCCATCACCTTCGCCTGAAGCATAAGGACGGGCTGCTGTGGTAAACAGATCTCCTTTTAACGCATTGGACTCATGCACACCCATAGCACCAAACTCTTCTTTCATCAGAACCATGGATACCATCATTACAATCGTAAGAAGTGCATAATAGTTATAGGGAATAGCTCTTACAAACACGGACATTCCATCCTCACCCGGAACAAAACCGCTGACAGCAGCTGCCCAGGATGAGATTGGTGCAATGATACATACCGGCGCAGCTGTGGCATCGATCAGGTATGCCAGCTTCGCGCGGGATACATTGTGCTGATCTGTGATCGGTCTCATAACACTGCCTACCGTCAGACAGTTGAAATAATCATCAATAAAAATCAGCACTCCAAGCAAAATGGTTGCCAGTTCTGCTCCAACTCTTGTCTTGATGTGTTTGCCGGCCCAGCGGCCAAAAGCGGCTGATCCTCCAGCCCGGTTCATCAGGCAGACCATAGTTCCAAGAATTACCAGGAACACCAGAATACCTACGTTACTGCCGGATGATAACACACTGATCATTCCGCCTGAAAAAATATGGTTAACCGTTCCCTCAAAATTACCGCCAGAATACAAAAGTGCTCCAACTAAAATTCCAAGGAACAGGGAACTGTAAACCTCTTTTGTGATCAATGCCAGAACGATTGCCACAACTGGCGGTATCAATGACCAGAAAGTAGCGTACACAGCAGGTGTGCCAGCCTCCTCTTCTGCCGCTGCCAGAACAGTCACCGGACATGCCAGGACAAACATCATAACAGCTGCAAAAAGAACAGATAATTTTTTACAATTGTACTTCATTATCGATTTCCTCCCTCTTTTTTCCTGAATATCAGATGACCAGTCACAAACCGGTCAGAGCGTTTTCTTAAAAGCCTCCTCTTCTTTAACGCAAAAAGCCATGAATGCACTCCCATTATGGGGACACATTCATGGCATTTATTCTTCACAGGATCTATACCTTAGATAGCGCTCCACAACAGTGACAGTCTGCCGCATATTCTGCGTCAGCCCAGAACTTCTCTCCTGGCTGAGAAAAAATCCTTCGGCAGTCTCCCCTTTCATTCCAGCCAGTCCGCCATACGACCCAGAGCGTGTATCTGCGTATGCCCATACTCTGCACACAACCAGTCTCTGCAGCTGAAATTACTGATGAAGCCTGCGCCTCTATCATAACTTCCCATATTCAGTTTATTCACAAACTAAATGTATCAGCTTTTTCCTGTAAATGCAACCCTTTTATTCACAATATTTGAAAATACCGTACTCATTTACCTGACCGATCAGTAAGAACCCTTTTGTTTCCATATACAGCTGCTTCTTTTTGCTTGGAACAGGGAAAACCAGGTAATTGCATTTCAGTCTTTTTGCATTTTTTACTACCTTTTTGATCACCGGTACTTCTGCCACAAGCTGTTTATGGAGCCATCTTGCAGCTTTTTTTCCAGAGGCTCCTTTACCGCCTCTTCCGTAAGGCATTTTGATAGACGGATCATAAACTCTCACATAGGAAGCTATTTTGTCATCCGTTGCCAGGTAAATCTCTTCATTTTCTTCCTTCTGCTCATTGATCAGATTGCAGATGCTTACTACCTCATCAGGAATCTTCTGTACATTCTGAACCTTTTTGTAAAAACCATCTTTATTCAGGCCAGTTCCGCAAAAAGCCAGCACTGCCGCAATAAAAATCAGAAGTATGTACTGCCGTGGTCTGGAAGCTCCCACCTTTTTTATCAGGCAGGTTCCTGCATAAGCTATAAGCGGCACTGCCGGAAGAATCCATAATACTCTCCAGTAAACCGACCGTCCTATACATTTCTGTATAATATAAGCAGTCACCGGACAGAAAAACACAGCAAGAAAAACTACAATATAGCCGGATAAAATTCTGGATCGTTCTTTTTTTCTTCCGAATACCAGGAAATACAAACATGCAGCCAGCAGTAAATAGACATAAAATCCGTTCCCCCAGTATTTCTGCCAGGCATCCAGTGAAGCCAAAAGTGCTCGTTTCATCTCTCCACCTCCTAAAATACCAGAATGTATACCACGCCAAGTATCAGGATGGCAGACAGCAGACTACACTCTTTAAGAATCTTCTTCCGTCTCTGAATTTCACCAGACTAAGCAGAGCAAATACTCCCATCAGAAGAGGGGCAAGCATGATTCCCATTGAGGAAAACAGACAGCAGGCTCCATTTGCCAGAAAAGCCAGGCTCCATGGATATTCCGGTTTTTCCTGCATAAAAATCTCCATACAGAGCAGAAATAAAAATGGTAAAAATACCCCTGCCAGCACAGCTTTTCCCTGCCAGATCCTGCCCATTGTGAAAATTTCTGAATTGTATACCGAATATCCGCAAAACCACAGGATCACGGCACAAAGGATCATAAAAATCCCCTGTTCTCCTGCCTTTCCCCGGAAGAATATGCGGCTGTACTGAAAAAGCACCACATATGCCAGAAAAACAAATACCGCCGGAAAAACAGTATGTGCCACAATGGCTGGATGAAGCCTCCGCATAACCGGCTGGTCACGGCAAGAAATGCAGGAAACGGGGAAAGAATGTAACGGCTTGGCAATACATTGTAAGCGGCCCCGGTGTAGGGATTATATGCATAAAGAGAATCGGTTTCCACCGCGGTAGTTGCTGTTCCTACATAAAAAGCATCATCTTCATCCATATGGGCATAAAGCACCACAACGATAAGCTGGATCAGAATCAGAATTCCTGCCACCACAAGCTCCGGGGAAATTCCAGTCGCTTCTGTCCTTCTGCGCAATATGTGCCAGCGCCTTCACCGGTTTCCTTCTGCCTCTTCTTATAAAGACTCCAGACACCTAGAAATGCCAGCACACCTGCCACCGCTCCATATGTAACGGTCAGCAGATGAAGTGGCTGCTTTGTAAAAATCATGGTAAGGGAAAGCAGCTCTGTAATGGCAAACAGCAGTGTATAACCGGCCAGAAGATATTCACCGCAGGTTCTTTTTTCCCTGCGGAAATAGAATCCCCCTGCCATGCAGGGAACCACCAGCAGCCAGATCACTGCCAGTATCCCCTTAAAAATAAATCCCATATATTATTTCTCCAGTTCTTTTTTCAGAATTCCCATGGCAACCTTCTCCGATGTGATCGGCAGCTCTCTTACCCGGACACCGGATGCATTGTAAACCGCATCTGCAATTGCAGGACAAGGGGTATCGATTACCAGCTCACCGATGGACTTGGCACCAAAAGGACCGCTCTTTTCATAGCTGCTCTCAAACTCAACCCGGATATTTCCAATATCCTCACGGCTTGGGATCTTGTACTGCATGAAAGAATTCTCACGAATCTTACCTTCTTTGGAATACTGTACATTCTCCATAAGTGCCATACCGATTCCCTGGCAACACCGCCCTCAGTCTGCACACGGGCAAGATTGGGGTTAATAGGAGTTCCGCAGTCTACAACTGCCACATAATCGATCAGGTCAATATTTCCTGTCTCTTTGTCTACTTCCACCTCTGCTGCCCCAACCATATAAGGCGGCGGAGAAATCTGGGAAGAATAGGAGGCAGTCACCTGCATTTCCAGGGTATTTCCGCAGGTTCCCTTATAAGCAATCTCCTGAAGACTGACCTCTTTTTCCCCTGCGTAGACTTTCTTTCCATCAAAGTCTGCTTCCTCAGGACTTACACCCAGCATTTCAGCACCCAGCCGGATAATCCTCTTTTTCAGCTCATTGCAGGCGTTAATAACTGCATTGCCTGTCGCGTAAGTAGTGGCAGATGCATAAGAACCGGAGTCATATGGAGAAACATCCGTATCCACACCAAATGCAACAATATTCTCAAATTCTGTTTCCAGACAGTCGGCTGCCATCTGGGAAAGAATGGTATCACAGCCTGTACCCATATCTGCACATCCAAGGGAAAGTGTATAGGATGCGTCCTCATTCAGCTTCAGGGTTGCGCCTCCCACGTCTACATTGGCAATAGAGGAACCCTGCATCGCCATGGCAAGACCTACGCCGCGGACTTTTCCATTTCCCATATCACGACATGGATATTTCCCATCCCAGCCGATCATCTCCTTGGCCCGGGCAAGGCAGCGATCCATCGTACAGCTTGCTGTATGAGTCAGGTTTCCATCATAGTCATACATTGGCTTGCCTTCAATTGGCATATTCAACTCACGGATTCTTGCAGGATCCATATTCATCTTATGAGCCAGCTCATTGACAGCGGATTCCACTGCATAAATTCCCTGTGTAGCACCATATCCACGGTATGCGCCGGATGCCTGCACGTTGGTATAAACAACCTCATAGTCAAAAGCATAGGCTTCCAGATTCCGGTACAGGGCAATTGCCTTATGACCTGTAAGTCCGATGGTTGTAGGACTGTGATCTCCGTATGCACCAGCATTGGAAAGCGCCTCTACTTTAATTCCTCTTACGATTCCGTTCTCATCTGCGCCAACTTTTACATGTACTTCCATCTCATGACGGGGAGAAGCGCAGATTAAGGATTCGTAACGGCTGTAAACGATTTTGGATGGACGTCCTGTCATCCAGGTAACAATTGCCGGATAAATTTCACAGACCTCTGTCTGCTTAGCTCCAAAGCCGCCGCCAATACGAGGCTTGATCACGCGGATCCTGGAGGATGGGATTCCAAGGGCATTTCCAAGAATTCGGCGAAGGTGGAACGGTACCTGTGTGGAGGAAACCACATTCAGCCTGCCGAAATAATCCTTGGTACAATATGTGCGGAAGGTCTCCATCATACACTGCTGATCAGCCTTTGTGTGATAAACTTCATCTACTGTATATTTGCATTCTGACAAAACCTTGTCAATATCTCCCATTTCCTCATGGCCTTTTGCTGCAAGGTTCCGCTTGTTATCTGCACCAACCGGGAACTTGGATTCCCAGTCTTCTTCCGGGTGAACCAGAACCGGATTATCCTTTGCTGTATGCATATCCAGAACCGGAGGTTCCACGCGGTATTTCACTTTAATGCGCTTCATGGCAAGGTCTACGGCAGCTTCTGTTTCTCCTGCCACAATTGCCACTGCATCCCCTATGAAACGAAGATGCTGATCCAGGATCATTCTGTCATATGGACTGAACTCCGGATAGGTCTGTCCGGCAGAGGCGAAACGTCTCTTGGGAACATCTTTCCAGGTAAGGATCAGTGCCATTCCTTCTACCTTCATGGCTGTGTCCGTCTTGATTTCTTCCACCCAGGCATTGGCATAGGGACTCCTTAAGATCTTGATGATCAGGCAGTCCTTTGGTGCCAGGTCGTCTGTGTAGACTGGCTTTCCGGTCACCAGAGCCATGGCATCCTTTTTCTGCAAAGATTTATTTACATAGCTCATGCCTGCACCTCCTTCTCCTGGCTGTTTTCGTTCTTCTTATATTTCAGATATTTCAGGATACTTCTGGTCTGTCCCACAAAACCGGAACAGCGGCAAAGATTGCCGGCCAGATATTCCTTAATCTCTTCTTCAGTCGGATCTTCCAGTTCATTTGTCATCGCAAGTACATTCATGATAAATCCCGGATTACAGAATCCGCACTGCTCTGCGCCTTCATTGGCAAGAAAAGTTCCAAATTCTTCAGCTTCTGCCTGAAGTCCCTCCATGGTGGTGACCTTTTTGCCGTCAATACGGGCGGCAAGGACACTGCAGGACAGCATTGGCTTGTCATTTACCAAAACGGTGCAAAGACCGCAGTTTGCAGTTTCACAGCCTCTTTTTACACTGTAGCAGCCAAGGCTTCGAAGAAACTCCAGAAGCATGGTGTCAGGACTGATTTCCGCTTCCTTTTTGGCTCCATTCAGCCAGAAATTAATTTTCATCTGTCATACCTCCCACTGCTTCTAATGCTCTTCTTGTGAGAACCTTCACAAGAAGGGTTCTGTACTCTGCGCTGCCTCGCATGTTTCCAAAGGTAGGAACCTTCCGTGCTGCATAGTCTGCAAATTTCTGAACCGCTGTCTTCTTCTCTTCCGAAGACATGGTTTCCATGCCTGCAAGGAGACCTTCTTCGTCTTCCAGAAGAAATGCCTTCGCCGGACGGGCACCGTAAACCGCTCTCACGCCATTCTCAGACAGCCTGATACAGCATGCCAGTACCGGGAAATCGGTCTTGGTATTACGATGGCTTAAATAGGCAACCTTCAACGGAGTTTTCTTTATGATAATGCGTACCAGAATATCTCTGTCTTTTGGCATTTTCACAAAATCAGAAAGACAGACTCTGCCGCCTTTAAAAAGTTCCACCTCTGTATCAAGTGCCAGAAGCATGGTGAGTACATCAGAAAAGCCGAAGCGTCCCCAGATACTTCCGCCTACAGTGGCGCAGTTGCGGAACTGTACGCCTACAATATGGCGCAGGCTTTCTCTTATGGCACCTTTCGTATATGTATGAAGTCCCTGATGGAGTTCCAGGTCCCGCAATGGGGTCATACAGCCAATCACAAATTCACTTTCTGTTTCTGTGATGGTATCCAGACCAAGCCCGGAAAGATCAATGGCTGTGGTTACAACACGGTTACCCATTTTCAGCCACACCATGCCACCAAGCACACAGGCAGTCCGCTTCTGGTTCAGCTCATAAGCCTGTTCCAGAGATTCTGCTTTCACATAATTTTTTATTTTGAGCATGTTCAATTCCTTTCTCATATTGTATCACTGTTCATCGTTTTCCAAATACGCTTTTCCAGAGCGTGTTTGAAAAAGGCTTTCTGCAATCTGTACATGCAGTGAACAGCAATCGTATTGCTATTTTTAGTATAACAAGAAAGGGTTCAAATTTCCAGCGAAATGACATATTCAGAATATTTTTTTGTTTTGATTTTATGCAAATTATATAGATATTTTCATACAATTATGTTATAATGCGAAAAAGAACAGAAAATAGTTTTCATAAACTATTTTATAACAAAATTATTTACAAATCCACCACAAAAGGAGGCGCCGTTTATGAGTAACCGTGTTATAACAATCAATCGTATGTTTGGAAGTAATGGACGTATTATTGGAAAGGCTCTTGCGGAGGAACTGGGATTTAAGTTCTATGATAAGGAGCTGATCGAAATGGCCAGCAGGGAGAAGAATATTCCTTTTGATGAGTTTGCCAGAGTAGATGAGAGAAAAGCCAGCCAGTGGCTGTATCCGGTGGATTACGAGCTGCAGATGAATCCGGAATACCATTTTGTTCCCATGAATGATGTGCTTTACGATCTGCAGAAGAAGATCATTTTGGAGGCAGCCGAAAAAGAGAATTGCGTGATCGTTGGGCGATGTGGCAATTATATCTTACAGGATAATAAGGATAAGCATCTGAGTCTGTTTATCTATGCTCCGTTTGAAGACCGTGTGAAGACGGTGATTGCACGTACCGGCCGAGAGGAAAAGAGTGTAAGGAAGCTGGTGAAACGTACGGATAAGGAACGCCGGCTTATTATGAGTATTTTACGGATACTAACTGGCTGGATATGCTGCAGTATGATCTGTGTATTAACAGCAGCAGGGTGACGAAGGAAGAGATTGTGGAGATGGTGAAGAAGTTGATCTAAAGTGTATAGAAAGACAGCCCCGTTTTTGGCGGGGCTGTGATTTTTTGCTATTTAGTTGATTAAAAGTTCTTCAATGCGGACGCATTTGGACAATGTGTATTACTCACTCGCCGGCGCAACGCTCCAGCAAACTAATCGCTAACTGCGACTAATGCGTTCGGGAGAGCCCTCACGCATAAGTCTCCGTAAGCGCTGGATTTCGCTTACGCTAAGAGCGCGCCTGAAATGGCTCGCTGGAGTAATACACATTGCCCAAATGCTGTGTGTCGGCTAGATCTGAGGTTATTTAGAAACTTTTAACGAGGGGGAGGGGAAGTGATTGGTTTCCCGATACTTTCTTGGCAATGTTAGATTAGGT
>ENA-OQEX01000778-OQEX01000778.1-human-gut-metagenome-genome-assembly--contig:-NODE-778-length-14709-cov-4.828899_pt1 | contig 14709 bp, 20 predicted proteins | sample MGYA00242802_ERZ504649 | MGnify/ENA primary metagenome ERZ504649 (study PRJEB26092, sample SAMD00036194) | human gut metagenome | host: Homo sapiens | study: EMG produced TPA metagenomics assembly of... | reverse complement strand
CCCGGCCACGGAATGCCCGCCGCCCGAACCGGCCCCGCCGGGCGCGGCGTCCTCTCCCCCGCTGGGTCATGCGTCCTCCTGCATCTTATAGAGGCTCAGCGCCGCCCAGCCCCGGGCGCAGGCCAGCAGCACCCAGAGCAGGTTCGTCCAGAAGCCCAGCGCGGCCATGCCGCCGTATTTCGTCATCAGCAGGAAGAACAGGTGGAGCGCTTCGGCGGCACCCACCAGCTGCAGCTGGCGCTGGACGGCCATGCCGCGCTTGTACTCAGTGCTGAGCAGCAGCGGCCACGCCAGCGCAGAGCAGAGGTAGCCCGCCCAGCCGTTGACCATGTAGCTCACCATCAGCAGCACGAACACGCCGGTGAAGTTGCGTTTTTCCCAGCTTGCCGAGCCTTTTTCCGCCGCGAGGAAAAGGGCTGCGATGCCCGCCGCGGCGAATGCGATCTGCTCGATGAGGCCGAAGCCGGTGCCGCTCAGGACGGCAAAGCCGTTGAGCATGGAGGCCGCTGCGGAAGCCAGCAGCAGGAAATACCAGGTCTTTCGCGTGAATTTGAGTTTCATATCGTCCCTCCCGCCCGCAGAAAGGGCGCAGGCTCCCCATCAGTTTTTGGAATTTTTCAAATATTATAACACATTTCGGGGCGTGTTGTGTTACAATAAGGAAAACTCGACACAAATTCCATCGGGAGGCGCATATGAACGCTGTTTTTCCATCCTTCTTCTCGCGGCCATTCTGGGCTTTATCGTATTTCTGCTGTCTAAGAAAGACCAGAGCCGCCGCAGCCAGTACGGCCCCAGCGGCCTGTCCGAGTTCCGCACCGACCTGCCGCTGGACGACTGCTTCGACCGGCTGGACCAGCACAGCCCGGACGATGTCTTTGCCTACGAGTGCCGCCGGGAGAACGACGGCGGCTTCACCCTCCACCTGACGCTCCATCAGCCCACCCAGCAGCCGCTGGACACCCTCTACACCCTCCGGTTCGACCCGGCCGCCAGACCATCGTGACCCTCATCTTCATCCGGGAAGCTTTTGGCTACAAAGAGCCGCTGTTCCAGCCCGCGATGCTGGACGAGTTCATGCTGCGCAAGTTCGACGCCCGCCGCACAAAATAATTCCGGCAAAAGGCTTTGCTTTTTTCTGATTTTTTGGTATACTTATAGTTAGTCCATGTACGGCAGACCGCCGTCTTCGTGGGCCAGTAGCTCAGTTGGTCAGAGCTGGCGGCTCATAACCGCCAGACCTCACCATTTTTGCCTTTCTCAAACATCGTTTTTCCGTTGTTTTTCGCTTCACAGGTCGTTTCAAAACCGGACTTGGGTATTTTCTGGGTACGAAAGCTAGTTTACAGAGGTTTGAAACAACGTCATAAGGGCCATTAGCTTAACGGTTAAAGCCGGCGGCTCATAACCGCTCCAGTGGGGGTTCGAATCCCTCATGGCCCACTAAAAAAGCACGAGATTTCGGTCTCGTGCTTTTCTTTTGCCTATCAGAACTTATCCTTATACAGTTCTCGGCTCATCTGTTTCCGAATCTCATCACGCCGCCTATCGTAGACCTGCGTGTAGATTGCAAGGGTCGTACTGGGCTGTGCGTGTCCGGCTTCTGCGGCCACCGTTGCCACACCGATATTGGGATTGGACAGCAGGATGCTTACGAAGGTGTGCCGGAACATATGCGGATGAATTTTCTCGATACCCGCCTTTTTTCCAACACGGCGCACCAGTGCTGCATAGCTGTCCGGGTTGATGGGGAAACCGTAGTCGTTGCAAATTACAAAGTCGTTCCCACGCAGATTCAGAAGTGACTGTGCATACTTGGAGCCTTTCTTCTCCAAATTTTTCTGCCAGCTTGCACCCATCAGCTTTTTTCTGGACTTCCATTGTTCGTGATAGTCCTTCAAAAAGGCCATGAACTCCGGGGCAACATCTATATCACGGATGTTGCTCTCTTTCGTTGTGGTGAGTTGATAGCCATAGTTTGGAAAGACGAGCAGAGACTTTGATACATGAATCGTTCCCTCGCGGAAGTTTACGTCTTTCCATGTAAGGCCAGCCAGTTCTCCACGCCGGACACCAGTATTCAACAAGCACAAAATGATTGCTTTCTCCAGCATGGAGCACTCTTTCAAAGCCGTTTGTAAGGCTTCTACCTCATCGCTATGTAAGCAGTCTACGGATCTACTCTTCCGGCCAGATGCCTTTATTATTGGCATTTGCAGTGAAGTCCCATAGTTGTCATTGGCGTAGTTCAGAACTGACCGAATGAACAGATTGTACTCTCGCATCGTCTTTTTCGTCATGGGACGGCGATCAATCTCTACCTCAAACATCTGTTCAACGGTCTTGCCCAAAGCCGCCGCCACCTGTTGTGCCGAATCCAAAGAAACCGTTTCACCACGGAAGATACGCTCAATGGTTTCCTCACGGATGGTGCATTTCTTCGCAATTTTAGGGCAGGACACCGTTTTGAACTCTTTCGCTTCTGATTTCAAAACTGCACGTTTGTAAACCCGTGCGTCGCTGTCCTCAATGAAACGAATCATCGTATCACAATCTTTTTTTGTGATTAACGCAATCGGCTTTTCAGAAAACTCCGGATAACACTGGATGCGCTGAAGATATTTTTCCTTTTTCAAACTCGTGTTCTCTTTGTTCCTGTTGCTATCATAGTCACCCTTCAGTCGAACCGAAGGTGCCATACGAGAACGGTTTGAGGCTATGTACTCCTGCGCGACCACCGCAAAGGTCTTTCCGGCGTTGCTGGCTTCTTTATCGGCCTTTTCCTGTTCCAGCCGTTCAAATTCGGCAGCGGCAGCTTTCGCAGCGGCGTTGCGCGCACGAGCGTTTTTCAGTTCGGTGGGGTCAAAATCGAACCGACCATAACGGCGTTCATTTTTGCCGTTCACCAGAACATTTGCGATGAGCTTATAATAACGAGGCTTCTTTTTGGGTTCTCTCAATTCAAACGATGCCATATATTTACCGTCCTTTCTGTGTGGTGGTTATCTCTGTCACGATGAGTATAGCAGTTCAGGCGGTTAATTTTTAGGATGTCGCGGTTTATGCCCACATCCTTGACGATCACAAGGCTGTCGTTCCACCGTTGAAGTAGTCGGCCATCTTTCCGAGGTTGATATACCATTTGATGCCCGACTGGAATGCCATGCCCGGCACTTCCCGGCACAGGCGGCGAATGTAATATTCAGGCAAGTCCATACGCTGACTTGCCTGCTTGATGCTGACGATCTGCGGCAGTACAACTGCTTCGCTCTGGATCTCCGGCGATACCATCACTTTTTCATTCATCGGCATTCCTCCTGTCCCATTCATTGATTTCCAAACTGTTCATCAGGGCTTCTTCGATCCGGCGCATTTCGTTCCGTGTAGTCTGCCCCAAGAAGCGTTGTATGCGGCTTTTGTCTATCGTAAAGATCTGTTCCAGTTGAACCACAGAGGGCTTCTCAAAAGCTGTATTGTGGGCTATCAGAACGTGTGTGGGCTGATATCTCTTTTTCTCGGTGCGGGAAGTCACCGTTGCCACGATAAGGGTAGGCGCATAGCGGTTTCCCACATCATTTTGAAGAACGACTACCGGGCGTGTACCGCCCTGTTCTGAGCCGATGTGCGGCTCCATGTCTGCATAGTAAATGTCCCCTCTGAGGTATTTCCAGTCTTTTGGTATGATAGCTATCAGACCTCCTATCCTTCTATATGTAGCAAGAGCCGCCCGGTTTTGACAGGCGGCTCTTGCAGGAAAAAAGGAGTATGCCGATAAAGGCGAGAGCATCAACGTTTTACAGGAAGGCTCAGAGAACGGCTGGAGCCATTGTAGATTTCCAGAATCTGCTTCATATGGCGGTCGGCGGTGTTGCCCGTGTCCTTCCGTGCATTTTGGTGATGGTTTTGGGGGTGCACCGTGGAGAGCCGTGCAATCAGACGCTCCCGGCTGTACTCATCCCGGTACATTGCCACAAAGCGGGTAACGCCATGGAGGATGCCGGACAGGAAGGAATCGGAATCGCCCCACCATGCCTCCACGATGATCTTCAGGCTTCCTGATAGATGTCAGAGCCATAGTTCTTGTAAATATAATAGGCGGAGCGGATACAGTAGATCTTCCACTCGGCTCGGATGCCATCCAGTGCAAAAGTAGCACCGGTTGCTTCGGTGGCTGCAACAAATGCACAGGCATCCTCATCTTCTGCCACGATGTCAGCACGAAGCCGCTCACCTGCGGTCAGATCGGTGGAAATGCCCGTCTGAACAGCAAACAAAAGGGCTTCATCCTTTTTGGAAAGGCCGTGAAAGACTTTGCAGAGGATCGGGAGGTCATGACCTCCGTTGCAGGCGATACGCGCTTCGATGGTGTTCTGACCATCAAAAACATGGTAGCGACCATCACGGTAGCTGACTCTCGGTTCGTTGGCAACATACTCCGAAAAGGTGGCAGAAATCTCCTCCACCTTTCTGGTGCGCAAAACACGCTGGTATTCAGCACACGGAGTCAAGAGTGCGCTGTCGATGTAGCGCATCTCGCAAACACATTCGGGCAGCTTGGCAAGGTTCAGATTAGAAATCATCATAGCACTCTCTCCTTTATCGTCTGAAGATAGGCAGAAGTGTCATCAATCAGAAAAAGAATGGCACTTCGGCAGTCGTTGTCCTCAAAAACATCGGGATAGTCTTTGAATACGAGATTCCAGCGGCGGATAAAATCCTCCTTTGCGCCCTGAACTTCGCACATCATAATTGAGCCGTTCGCAACGGTCGTTTTATGGTGGCGGTTGTCAATGGATTGCCGAAGTCGTTTTCGATCTTCGTCTGTAAGACAGCGTTTGTGACCTTGGATACTCCTTTTGAAATCCGGGGGCGAATTGCTTACCGGCACAATTTCATCCTCGGTATGGACTTCATTGGAATCAGAAGCATCGTCGGCAGCAACATCGGATTTTTCCGGGCTTGTCGGCTTCTTTGCTTTCCGGTCCTTCTTGGGTTTGCGCAGCTCCTTGATGATTGCCGGGATTTCTTCTTTTGGGGTTTGCGCCAAAGCGGTGATCTCGCATCGGTAGCCTTGATATGCCCGGTCAGGATTTCCTCCATTGCACCGGGGACTGCAGCTTCCGCCGCATCAACGCCTTTGGCATATTTTTCTGCTCGCTGCACAAATTTGGAGTTCACGCTATTTCGTTCGGCAATCCGTTCGCAAGTTCGTTTGTGTAAATCAATGTGGACATTTTGTCCACATTGATTTACTTTGTTCTGATTTCCAACGGGTGCGCCAACCGAGAGCTTTTCATTCTCGTAGGCTTTTCCCATCAAAAACTTTCGGCGTTCGGGGTCAAGATTTCTGCAGCCTAGCTGGTTCTGGCAGATCCACGCCAGTGCAGCATAACGGTCAGGTAACTGGATTTCCTTCACTTCAAAGGCGATTTCTGGGTGATGTTTGAGGATGCGATACCGTGAATGTCCATCCAGTATATAACCGTTCCAGATGATGATTGGGTTCAGAAGCCGTCGTTCCTGAATCATGTTCTGCTCTAAGATGTGCTCCTCCTCGGCGTTCAGCGGTGGGATCTTACCCTGAAACTCCGGTCGATCTTAAGCGCATTCAGATTCATCATCAAACCGGCCTTTCTTAAGTAGGTGGATTTCGGCTGGTAGGCTGGATGTAGTAATCGTAGCCGAAGTTGGTCTGGCAGTAGGTGCAAGGCTCCTTGGTGAGCTGATAGGGGTCTGCACGGCGGACACGGATGCCGCGTGCATTGCGGAACGCATTCAGGCAGCGGGGGCAGAGGGTGGTCAGGGTCGATTCGTCAGTCTTGTGGGTAAAAGTACGGCTCATAATCATTACCTCCGTGTCATCAGAATGAATATTTGCTATGGAAAAAGCCCACTGCCTAGATTCAGAGGAATCCCGGTGGTGGGCTTTGAAGTTTTGTTTTAAGTTTCCCACTCTATTTGTCCTCGACGCCCGGTGGGTTTGGAATGCACCTCGGTAAGTGGGGACTTGCACCCACACTCCACATTGGCTTCTTCAGCCACCCCGTCTTCGTTATGACCGGGCCGCGAGTTACGGAAGTTTCATTATTTTGTCCGAGGGAATGATATTCAGTTTCAAGGTACGTCTACCAGCTTTGGGCTTCTCTCCGTCTGGGGTGTTGCCCTTGCTGTGACCATAGTGCACCTGAAAACGGAATGCTTTTTTAGGAGGTCGTACCTCCGGTTTTTTGGCTTGAAAAACCGGAAGTGATACTTCCGGTTTTGATATAAAAACAACGCCGAACCGATATTTCGCTTCTGCAAAAAATACGATAAAATCGAAGCTTTTCAAAAAAGTATTTTGTACAAAAACAAAAAGCACCCCTCTGAACAAGCAGCGCAATGCTGCCTGCCCGGAGGGGCGCAACTTTATATAGAGTTAAAGTTCTTCAGCGATTGCAGACAGTTTCTGCATAATACGCTGCAATTTCAAACGGAGCTTTTGATTTGTCAAACGCTTTTGCTGCAACTTGTTTCGTAAGCTTTCTTCTTGGTCAGATAACGACTTTCCCATAATCAAATGATCCAGTGTTACATCAAAAAATGCAGCGATTTCGATGAAAAGGTCAATAGAAGGAATATACTCCTCACTCTCAAGACTGCGGAGGTGGCGGTCGCTGACATTCAAGCGGACGGCCAGCTCTTCCTGCGTCAGGTAGCGCTCTCTGCGCAGTTTTTGAATACGCTTTCCGGTGTTGAACTGATCATAATACATCATATGCCAGCCTCCGACCAAGCAGGTAGCAGCCACAAGCTGTGCCACAAGGGCAGAGCGCAAAAAGCGCGGTGCATCTTTATAGCAGTTTGCGTTTTTTATGCACAAGCAACATCCGCAAACTGAATATCGCTAATGTGCCGTTTGAATGTTGCACTAATTTCTTGACTGGCGATAATAGGCACTATTTTTTGAAAATTGCGATAATAACCGAGAAAGATCTCTATGTTATAGGGCAAAAAGAAAAACGTCAGGGCTATAATTCGAGCGTAAAATAATCAGCGGCTTCGTACAACGTCGGTATATCTCCAATAGATAAACCGACACCAATGCGTTTTTATCGGATTCCCTGATCAATCGTGGTGAAAATCGAAGCATTAAAGAAATCCACAAGCGTAATTCCGAGGCCATCACACAGCTTTTTGACGGTTGGAACGGTGACGCTCTGCTGAGAGGAATCAAGCATACTGTAAACGGTGGACGGAGTGACACCGGAACGGACAGCGAGGGCATTGGGACTTATGTTGCGTTCCTCGCAAAGCTCTTTGAAACGTAATGCAACGGCATCTTTTACTTTTGTATCTTCATCGGTCGCTAATATCATATGTCTGTTCTCCTTTTTTGTAGATATTAGCGGAAATAGGTTGTTTTTGTGTACGGCGCACCGTATATTCAAGAATGATATTCCCGAAAAGTTGGTACGAAAATCAACCAACAGAAAGACAAGAAAAGGTATCCTCCATTGAGGTAATGGAAGATACCATGTGTTTGACAAATCTTGTTATTTTAACCATTCTATTTTACCATTGAATTACCATTGAGTAAAGAGGGTTCGGCATCATTTTGTACCCCCCCCCCCCCGGAGAATTTTCAGCGATATAGTCAATCTTTTTGTGATTTGTTGTCCAATTTGTTCAGATAATCAGCCACAACTTCAATTTTCAAATCATTAGTGGTCAATAAGGTGTCAGCAGGAGGCTTTATATGGCAAGACGCGGTGAAAACATCCGAAAGCGCAGCGATGGACGGTGGGAGGGTCGATATATCAAAGGCCGTTCTGCGGACGGAAAGCCCTGCTGGGGCTATGTATATGGGGCAACCTATGCGAGGTGCGGGAGATTTCTGCCCGCAAAAAGGCAGAGTACGGCATTTATAACCTGAACAGCACCGATATTACTTTTTCGGAAATTTCAGAGCAATGGTTGTATTCTGTCCGGCATGGTGTAAAAGAATCGACTTTTTCACACTATCAGTATACTTTGCGACATTATCTCCAACCTGTTTTCGGGGATTTCAAAGTGAGTGCTTTAAGCGAAAAAATTCTGGAGCAGGGACTTTTGGCAGTGATAACACCAGCCAACGGAAAGCAAAAGCCTTTAGGGGCAACCATGGCACAGGAGTGCTTGTCGATGCTGCGGCGCATCTGCAAGTATGCAGCGCATTTTCATCTCATTCGCCCTTTAGAGATCACGGTAAAGCTGCCGCAAAAATCCCCAAAAATACTGCTGCCGTTTACAACAGAAGAACAAAAGAAATTACAGTCGTTCGTAATGGATGCACCTACGCCCCGGAAAATAGGTCTACTGCTTGGTTTTCAGTTAGGGCTGCGTATCGGCGAGATTTGCGGACTGAAATGGGGAGATTTTGATTTATTGGCAGGAACCGTGACGATTCAGCGGACAGTAACACGGATCTCTTGTGGAAATGGCCACACAAAAGTCGTTGTTCAATCTCCCAAGACCCAAAATTCCCATCGTGAGATTCCCCTTCCTAAATCGCTGCTTCGTATTCTGAAGAAGTTGTCGAAAGATTTCAGCAGCGGAACTTGGTTTCTTTCTGGCAATGAGGAAAAGCCAGTCGAACCTCGATGTTACGTAAGAGCATTTACGGCTATCTGAAAAAAGCCAGTGTCCATCAGGCGCATCCTCATGCGCTTCGCCACACCTTTGCAACGACCTGCTTGCAGGCGCATTGCGACATCAAAACCTTGAGCGAGCTGTTAGGTCATGCAGATGCTGCAGTCACGTTAAAAAAATATGTTCACTCTGATATGACACGCAAACGAAAAGAAATAAATCGTGTTTTCGAAAACTTTTAAGGGGCAATTCGTGGTCGAACGCTTGTGAAACATTCGATAAATCGCAATTTATTGAGTGCCTTCTTCCATTACCTCAATGGAAGATACCGTTTCTGGCCTTATCAGAACGACACGAAGGAGGGGATGCGGAAAATGAATGCAGGCGGCCTTGTAGAGATGCACGCCCACATCCTGCCGGGGATGGACGATGGCAGCAAGAGCGTGGAGATGTCCATCGAGATGCTGCACAGGCTGGCGGAGATGGGCGTGGCAAAGGTCTGCGCGACCTCGCACTACTACGCCGGGCAGAACAGCGTGACCATGTATCTGGAGCGGCGGGCCATGGCGCTGGAACAGCTGCGGGAAGCTGTCGGGGCGCAGGATGATCTGCCCTGCATCCTCCCAGCTGCCGAGGTCGCCTACTTCCGGGGCGTGGAAGAGCATCACCCGGAGCGGCTCTGCATCGAGAACACCCGGACCCTGATGCTGGAGATGCCTTTTTCGGAGTGGACGGACCAGCAGACCGAGGCCGTGACGGTGCTTGCGCTGGATCTGCACTTCAACGTGGTGCTCGTCCACCCGGAGCGGTTCTGCTTCAGCAGCAACAACCGCCGCAGGCTGAAAGAGCTGGCCTCCCTCCCCATTGCTTTGCAGGTCAACGCGGACACGCTGCTGCACTGGCGGTCCCGGAAGCAGGGGCTGGAGCTTCTGGAGCTGACCTCGACTCCCCTGCTGGGAAGCGACTGCCACAATACGACGAGCCGCCCGCCGAATCTGAAAGGAGGAAGAGAGATGGTACTGCGCAAGCTGGGCGAAAAATTCCTTGACCGGATGGACGAGAACGCCCGGATGCTGACAGTGCCTCATCTCGTGACAGAGTGAAATACCGTCAGAAAAAGCGTTTTGACAAAAAAGATGCCGTGAAGGCCGTGGTGGTGCTGGTGGTGCTGGTGTGCCTGCTGGTCTGCGGCGGTCTGGCCCTCCACCTCTGGGAAAACGGGCAGTACTCCACCGGCTCTGACGAAGTTGGCAGCGAAGTCATCGCTACTTCCGACGAACTGAAGGAAGTTACCTATAACGGCCAGACCTGGCAGCAGCGCCCGGAGCTGGAAACTTACCTGCTGATGGGCATCGACAAAGAGGCAAGGCCGTGGCCGTGGACAGCTATGAGGCGGCGGTCAGGCAGATGTCCAGATCGTGCTGGTAGTGGATAACGCCAACCAGACCTGGCAGATGCTCCAGATCAACCGTGACACCATTACAAAAGTCCCCGTTCTGGATGTTCTGGGTGGGGCATCCGCCTACGCGGACGAGCAGATCGCACTGGCCCACTACTACGGCAACGGCGGCAAAAACAGCTGCGAGAACACCGAGCTCGCCGTCTCCATGCTGCTGGACGACCAGCCCATCAACGGCTATCTGGCGCTCAACATGGATGCCGTGGGCATCGTCACCGACCTTGTGGGGGGCGTGACCCTGACGATCACCTCGGACTTCTCGGAGATCGACCCGTCCCTTGTACAGGGCGACACGATGACGCTGGACGGGCAGAAGGCGCTGACTTATGTGCGCAGCCGCCATCACATCGACGACCAAACCAACATCGCCCGCATGCGCCGCCAGCAGCAGTTCCTGACGGCCCTGGAAGAAAAGCTGAAGCAGCAGGATACCGAATTTGCAGCCAAAGCCTACGATGCCCTGAGCGACTACATGGTCACGGACATCGCCAGCGGCACGGCGGCAAAGATCGGGGAAAAGCTGAAACAGTATAAGCGGCTGGACACCCTCACCATCGCCGGTGAGAATGTCGTGGAAAACGGCTTCTGGCTTATCATCTGGACGAGACCAGCCGCCAGGAGACCGTTTTGCAGCTGTTCTATGAAAAAAGTGATACCTGAATTACAAAATAGGAAAGGATGTTATTGATTCGTGACAAAAGAACAACAGGAACTCAATCCGACCACGGCCGCTTCGCCCGCGACGCTGGTGCAGAATGACAAGTCGGAGGAAGAGATCGACCTCGTGGAGGTATTTTACCTGCTCTGGGGCCATATCGTGCAGATCATCGCGTGTTTTCTGGTGGCGCTGTTCTAGCCTTCGGCTTCACCTTCTTCTTTGTGACGCCGAAGTATCAGGCATCGTCCAGCATCTATGTGGTGTCGGCCTCCAACAATTCTATCGTCAACCTGACCGACCTGCAGATCGGCTCCCAGTTGACGGCAGACTATCAGGAGCTGATGCTCAGCCGCCCGCTGCTGCAGGACGTCATCAAGAACCTCGACCTTGACGTTACATATCGCCAGCTGGAAAAGCAGATCAGCATCAGCAACACCAGCAGCACCCGCATCCTGACCGTCACGGTCACGGACACCGACCCTCAGCGGGCGGCGGACATCGCGAACGAGCTGGTCAAGCAGGCCCGCATCTATCTGCCCAAGATCATGGAGACCGAAACACCCAATCTGGTGGAGGATGCCGTGGTGCCCTCCCAGAAATACAGCCCCAGCTACGCAAAGAACACGACTCTGGGCGCTCTGCTGGGTGCCGTGCTCTGCTGCGGCGTCCTGCTGGTGCAGTACCTGATGAACGACACATTGGAGACGCCGGATGATGTCGCCAAGTATCTTGGCATCCAGCCGTTGACGACCATCCCCGAAGTGAGTCTGGGCAGCTTCAGCGATGACAGGGACGACGACAAGAAAAAGCCCTTCCATTGCAGGTAAATGACAAGGGGGAGAAGAAGATGAAAAAGATCACGATCGGCAAGATGCCGCAGCTCCCCTTTGAGATGAGCGAGGCCATCAACCAGCTGCGCGTCAACCTGAGCTTCTGCGGCAGTAACGTCAAGACCATCATGGTCACCAGCAGCACCCCCAACGAGGGCAAGAGCTTTGTGACCATGCAGCTCTGGCGGATGATCGCGGAGCTGGGCACGCCCACGTTACTCATCGACTGCGATTTCCGCAAGTCGGAGATTCGCCGGAAATACGGCCTGTCCACCTCCGGCCATCTGCTGGGCGGTGTGCATTATCTGGCAGGCAAGGCCGAGCTGGACGATGTCATCTACGAGACCAACATCCCCAACGGCTATATCCTGCCGGTGGCAAAAAACGTGACCAACCCCACCATCCTGCTGGAAAGCGAGCGCTTTGGACAGATGATGGAGCAGTGCTGCGAAAAATTCGGAGTCATCCTCGTTGACACGCCGCCGCTTGGCAGCGTGGCCGACGCTTTGAATATCGCCACCCACTGCGACGGCACCGTGTTGGTCGTCCGCAGCGGCGAAACGCCCCGTAAGCTCGTGGGCAACTCGGTCCAGCTCCTGCAGCGCACGGAAGTGCCGCTGCTGGGCGTCGTGCTGAACCGTGCCGAGGTGAATAGTAAGTCGAGCATGTATTATAACCGCTACTACAAGTCCGGCTACTATTATAAAGAGCACAGCCACGAGAAATCGGGCAATGCTCAAAAATAAAATGGAGGATAACTGTATGAAAAAGAAATTCGTAATGGCAGTCGCCGCAGTGGCGATGGCTGCGGTCGTCGGCGTCTCTGCTTTCGCTGCAACGGGCGTTACTGTTCCCAGCATCACTGGCGGTTCCGACACCGCTTCTACCATTGTTGCTCCTTCTTCCGACGATGCCAGCGAGACCACTAAGATGGTCTACAAGACCATCGTTTCTACCGAGGGCAACACCGAGGAGAAGCTGGCCGCTGTCGTCGGCGAGGAGACTGTCGCACAGGCTGCTGCTGTTGCCGGCGTCGAGACCGTCGAGGATCTGAGCATCCGCGCTGTCGGCGACGTCAATGTCGATTCCAAGACCGGCGAGGTTGCCGTGACTGTCACCGGCATGGAGGACGGCGATACCGCTGTTGTTCTGTATCAGGACGCAAACGGTAACTGGGTCGCCATCAAGGCTGTTGTCGTCAACGGCAAGCTGACCTTTAAGATGCCCAAGTCCGGCACCATCATCCTGCTGACCCATAAGGCCTAATTCGGTCGATGCCTCGGGAGACAAGCCGCTTGCGGTTAAGTGACTTTCTCCCGGGCAGGGCCTCTGCCCGTCATCAGCAATTGTAGGCTGCACTCTCCTCATCGGCGGCTCTCCGTGAACCATCGGTGGGGAGAATGAAGGTTACAATTCTGCAAAAGTCAAGAGTGGAAAATCGGGAGGAAGTTATGTCGAAATTTCAACATGATGTGATGTTGCGGGTCGTAAAGATTCTGGACGTCCTGATGATTGAGCTGCCGTTTGCGGCATGCTGGCTCCTGTATTATTCCGAGCAGGTGTACGCGAAGTTTGCATGGAAGGGCAATCTGGCCATCCTTGCGCTTTTTTTTGTGCTGTATATCACGCTGGGCAAAGTCTACGATGCGTTCTGGATGTCGATGCAGCGGATCTCCGAGCTGGTCTATGGACAGCTCCTTGCGGCCATGGCAACGGATGGCATTCTTTATATCGTCATCTGCCTGATGGCGGCGAAGCTCTGCAACCTCTGGCCCGGCATCGCAGCCATTGCAGGGCAGCTTGTGATGGCGGCTGTCTGGGCGTCCTGTGCGCACGAATGGTATTACCAGACGTTCCCGCCACAGCGGACAGCCATCATTTACGATGAGCGTCATGGCATGGAAAAGCTCATCAACGAATATGGTCTGAACCACAAATATAATGTGCATCTGACCATGAGTGCCGAAGAATGTCTTGCTGATCTAAGGGTTCTGGATGGCATGGAGACTGTTTTTGTCAGCGGTGTCCACAGCCACGAGCGAAATATTATCCTGAAATATTGTGTCGGTCAGGGCATCAACATGTTCGTCATCCCCCGCGTGGGCGATGTCATCATGAGCGGCGCATGGCCGATGCACATGTTCCATCTGCCCATGCTGCGTGTCGGCCGCTATATGGCCAGCCCGGAATATCTGTTCATCAAGCGGGCCGTGGATATCATTATTTCTCTGATGGGCTTGGTCGTTCTCAGTCCGCTGTTCCTCATCACTGCCATTGCGGTCAAATCGGATGGCGGCCCGGCATTCTACAAGCAGGTGCGTCTGACTAAGGATGGCGGGCAGTTTGAGATCCTGAAGTTCCGCTCCATGCGGGTGGATGCCGAAAAGGATGGTGTCGCCCGCCTCTCCACCGGCGACAAGGACGACCGCATCACAAAAGTCGGCCATATCATCCGTGCCTGCCGGTTGGACGAGCTGCCCCAGCTGCTGAATATCCTCCGGGGTGATTTATCCATCGTCGGCCCCCGCCCGGAACGCCCGGAAATTGCCGCCCAGTACTGCGAGGAGATGCCGGAGTTTGCATTGCGGCTTCAGGCAAAGGCTGGCTTGACCGGTTATGCGCAGGTGTACGGAAAATATAACACGACACCGTATGATAAGCTGCAGATGGACCTGATGTACATCGCCCACCCAAGCCTTGTGGAGGACCTGAAGATCATGCTGGCAACCGTGAAGATCCTGTTTATACCAGAAAGCACCGAGGGAGTTTCCGAGGGCCAAACCACCGCCATGAGTGGAGAAAACCACTAAATATCGACGCTTTTGTACATTTTGAGCTGCTAAAAATTGAAAAAATTCCAGAGTGGAGTCAGGCATAAATACACCTCTTACGGTGGCGTGGCGTTAGAAAGTTGGTAAATTGACCGGTATAAGGCTGAAATACTGCTTCTAGTAGTGCAAAATGCCGAGAGATTGAGCGTGAGAGCGGGCAAAATGAGGTTGAATTGAGGCTTTTACGCCTTGAAAAAGCACTTTTATGGATGCGACCGTAGCTCGTGGGTTTATGCCAGATGGCACTGTGAGGGATGTACCGAGATTGCGGTGACTTTTACATAGCGGTTTCGGGCTTGGTGATGATAACATCATCTGAGA
>ENA-OQEX01000776-OQEX01000776.1-human-gut-metagenome-genome-assembly--contig:-NODE-776-length-14753-cov-2.505675_pt1 | contig 14753 bp, 16 predicted proteins | sample MGYA00242802_ERZ504649 | MGnify/ENA primary metagenome ERZ504649 (study PRJEB26092, sample SAMD00036194) | human gut metagenome | host: Homo sapiens | study: EMG produced TPA metagenomics assembly of... | reverse complement strand
GCCAAGCCCGGAAGGGATAAACGCTGAAGGCATCTAAGCGTGAAGCCCCCCTTAAGATGAGATATCCCATTCGAAAGAAGTAAACCCCCTTGAAGACGACGAGGTAGATAGGGCAGAGGTGGAAGTGCAGTAATGCATGGAGCTGACTGTTACTAATCGGGTGAGGGCTTGACCAAAACGCTGAGAGACGGAGTCACGAAGTGGCCCCCGCGGAGTACAAAACTCAATCAGCAACGCAGGAAGTTAATTCTCAAGGAAATGTCAACATGTATGTAGTTTTGAAAGTATGTATAATATACTTTGTAGGGGATTGGTCAAATGGTATGATAGGGGTCTCCAAAACCTTTGGTGGGAGTTCGATTCTCTCATCCCCTGCTCGAAACCTTTGAAAATGAAGGCTTTTGCACGTCTTCGTCTTCACGGGTAATCACAGGAGTAATCAAAGAAATATCATATGAGTCTATTAAACTAGATTCTATGATATTTTTTTATTTGCCAAAAACAGAGCTGTCAAGAATTTTAATCTTTATAAGAAGGAAGAAAATACTTGACAGCTCGTACACTGATTATTTCTCATAATAAATAGAAAGGGCTTGACGGATTAATCCATCAAAGTCCTCTTGACTACTACTCATATTTTTTGATCTGAAAAACACATCTTATTTTTTCAAAATAATCTGAATTGGAACTATTTTATGAAAGCGCTATAAAATAGAAGTTGTATTAACTGCAATTAAGCCTTATACTAAAGCTATCTTCAGAATACAAAAGTGCAGAAGTAAGACACTGGCGTATATTATGCCGGACTCTTTTCTGCAAAATTAAAGGAGTAATCCTATGCAGACATCTAAAGATTTTTTACATATTTTTCTTGATATGGGTGACGCATTGTTAAACAGCGGTGCAGAGATTTTTCGAGTGGAGGATACGCTGAACCGAATGGGTTATGCCTGTGGTGCTGCACAGATGAATGTTTTTGTGATCACATCCAGTATCGTTATTACCATGGAATTTCCAGAAGAAGGAGCGCGGACACAGACCCGACGGATCAGGGAAAGTGGTGGAAATGATTTTACAAAATTAGAGCAGTTGAATGATCTGAGCCGTCGTTTCTGTAATCATCCTGTCCCTGCGGCAGAGCTTCGGAAAGAATTTGATAAAATTAACATAAATAAGACGAAACCGTTATGGAAACTTCTTGGAAGCCTTCTGGCTGCATGCAGTTTTGCTTTTTTTTATGGTGGAAGTATTCCGGATGCTGTTGCAGCAGGATTTGGGGCTGTTCTGATCTGGGGATTACAGCAATATCTTCGTCCGGTATGCATGAATGAAGTGACTTTTCAGTTTGTGGCGTCTTTTTTTACAGGCTGTGCAATCTGTGGATTAACCTTGCTGTGCCCATTCCTTCGCATGGATAAGATTATGATCGGTGACATTATGCTTTTGATTCCGGGGTTAATGTCGACAAATGCAATCAGGGATGTACTTATTGGTGATACACTCTCTGGAATCATCCGTCTGATTGCTGCTTTACTACTTGCTGCGGCACTGGCACTTGGATTTATGGGGGCAATTATTTTATTTGGGAGGTTTGGACTTTGACTGCAGCAATCATGATACAATTAATTACCGGAGCCATTGGCTCTGTAGGATTTGGAATTCTTTTTCATATAAAAAAGAAATATTTGCCTCTGGTAGCAGTTGGCGGCTTCCTTAGCTGGCTGGTGTTCCTTCTGGGAAAAGAATTCTGGGGAAATGTTTTTCTTCCGACTCTGATGGCTGGCTTTGTTACAGATGTGTATGCAGAAATTCTTGCAAGAATCTGTAAAGAAACATCTACATCTTTTTTGTTACTTCCGTAATCCCTCTGATTCCCGGAAGTACTCTTTATTATTGTATGAACAGCATTGTGGAAGGAAATACTGTTCGAGCATTGGAATATGGACGGGATACGTTTCTTTTTGCTTTTGGAATTGCAGCAGGAATGAGTATTGCGTGGTCGATCTGTTATTTTCTGAGAACTGTAAGGAAAAAGCAGAACTGACCTGGCAAGAAAGAAATTCCCGATGAAATGACACACACCCGTTTTCGACAGTTGATGAAAAATAAAATGGCAGAATCCCTTGACTTTATTGGGGTTCTGCCGTTTTTGTCTGGTTAAAAAATGTTGTATGGAAATACTGCCTTGAAATTTTTTTGATTACCGAATCAAGCAAGTAGCGAAGCGGATGATTTTATCCGCTTGACCATATTATATATGCTGTGACGCAAATAGCAAGGCAAACTGTAAACTGAGAAAATAAAAAAGTTGACAATTAACCTTCCATGCTTTAAAATTGTAAACTATAAAATGCATGGAGGTTTACAAATGACTAAAACAAAAAGCATGATCTATTGCGGACTTTTTACGGCATTGATTGCAGCAGGTGCGTTTATTAAAATCCCTATACCTGTGGTTCCTTTTACACTGCAGTACCTGTTCACTATGCTTGCCGGATTGTTTCTGGGATCCAGAAGGGGTATGATTTCTGTGGTTGCCTATATGCTGTTGGGACTGGCAGGACTTCCGATCTTTTCGGAGGGCGGTGGGATCTGGTATATTTTCAAGCCAAGCTTCGGTTATATTATAGGGTTCTGCCTGGGAACATACGTGACCGGACTTATTGCAGAGCGTCTTAAGCAGAAGACAGTTTTTCACTATTTACTTGCGAATTTGGCAGGTCTGATGATCGTCTATGCCTGTGGAATGGTTTATTACTATGTGATCTGTAATTATGTGATCGATACACCGATTGGAATCTGGCCGCTTATCCTTTATTGTTTTCTTCTTGCTGTACCCGGTGACATTGCATTAAGTGTCCTGGGTGCTGTTATTGCAAAGCGTGTCAGACCGGTAGTGCTTCAATATCTTTTTGCTTCAAAATCAAATGTCAGACTGAAAACGGAGGAGCTTGCAAAATGAATCCACTTATTTTAGCACAGGAAATTATTGATGGGCGCAGAATTACAAGGAAAGATGATCTTTCTTTTTTCTTACCTGTGATTTAGATGAATTGTGTGAAGGAGCAGACCGTATCCGCGAAGCATATATCGGTGATAAGGTAGACCTCTGTTCCATCATCAATGGCCGCAGCGGCAGGTGTCCGGAGGACTGCAAATATTGTGCGCAGTCAGTACACCACCATACTTCCTGTGAGATCTATGATTTTCTTCCGGAGAAAAGATTCTGGAAGCATGTAAAATGAATGAAGAGGAGGGCGTTGACCGTTTCTCAATCGTTACTGCAGGAAAGGCCCTGACTGGAAAAGAATTTGATCAGGCGATCCACGCCTATGAAACCATGCATAAGGAATGTAATATTGATCTCTGTGCTTCCATGGGATTTCTTTCTTCTGAACAGCTGCATCTCTTCATGAAGCCGGAGTAACCAGTTACCATCATAATATTGAGACTTCAAGGAGAAATTTTCCTAATATATGTACGACACATACATACGATATGAAGATTGAAACTCTGAAAAAGGTAAAGGCAGAAGGAATGTGTGCATGTTCCGGTGGCATCATAGGAATGGGAGAGACCTGGGAGGATCGTCTGGATATGGCAGTCAGCCTTGCAGAGCTGGGTATTGACTCCATTCCGATCAATGCATTGATGCCCATTCCGGGAACACCTTTGGAACATCTTGATCAGCTTTCAGAGCAGGATATCCTCCGGACAATTGCCTTCTTTCGTTATATTAATCCTGAGGCTAATATTCGTCTTGCTGCCGGACGGGCACTTCTTACTAATGACGGGGAAACCGCTTTTAAATCCGGTGCCTCCGCTACAATAACAGGGAATATGCTGACTACTGTTGCCTGCGCAACCATCCGCAGCGACCGAAAAATGCTCTCTGATATGGGCAGAAATGTAACACCAGAATATTGGAAGGAAGTGGAAGAATCATGAGTAAAGCGGTATTTATTACAGGAACAGGAACAGACATGGGCAAAACCTATCTCTCAGGACTGATCGTAAAAAAACTGGCACAGGCAGGAAAAAATCCAGCTTATTACAAAGCTGCAATGAGTGGAAATGACCGGCGTGCAGACGGAAGTCTAATCCCGAGCGATGCACTTTTTGTTAAAGAGATGTCTGGTATTTCCCAGTCTCTGGATGATATGTGTCCCTATGTATATGAAAATGCCTGGTCTCCTCATCTTGCTTCAAGAGTTGAGGGTAATCCGGTGGATCTTGATGTTGTGCGAAGAGGATTTTTGAAGGCAGCAAATGATTATGAATATATTACCATGGAAGGAAGTGGCGGTATCCTCTGTCCGCTCTGTTTTGATGAACGCAAAATCCAGCTTGAAGATGTGATAAGAAAGTTTGAGCTTTCCAGTATTCTGGTGGCAGATGCAGGGCTTGGTACAATAAACAGTGTTGTATTGACTGCTGAGTATATGAAAGCCCATTCCCTTCCAATCAAAGGTATTATTTTTAACCATTACCATCCGGAAATATTATGGAAGAGGATAATATTGCTATGTGCCAATATATGACAGGCCTTCCGGTTATTGCAAAAGTACAGGATAATGCGAAGGATCTTGATATAGATGCAGATGTACTGGCAGAATTTTATGATGAGGTGAAGATCAAATGATATGGTATCCCTATGAACAAATGAAAACAATGAAAGCTCCCTATAAGATTCTGGATGCAGAGGGTGTACATCTTTATACCAAAGATCAGAAGCTGATAGACTCTATATCTTCCTGGTGGTGTATGATTCATGGATATAAGCATCCGGAACTGACAGAAGCGATCAAGGAACAGGCAGACCGTTTCTGTCATGTAATGCTTGGGGGACTGACACATGAGCCGGTGGAAAAGCTTGCTGCGAAGCTGCAGGAATTTCTGCCAGGAGATCTGGATTATTGTTTTTTTCAGATTCAGGAAGTGTTGCAGTGGAGGTCTCACTTAAAATGGCCCTTCAATACAACACCAATCAGGGAAGAAAGCGCCCGTTAGTGCTGGCTCTTGAACATGCATATCACGGGGATACATTTAAGGCAATGGAAGTTGGTGATGACGAGGATTATCATTTCGCTTTTGACAAAAAAGAGGGTGTTGTCCATATTCCCACTGAGATCCCGGCCCTGGAGGAGGCATTTGAACAGTATCATGACCGTCTGAACTGCTTTATTGTGGAGCCTCTTTTACAGGGAGCAGGAGGAATGCGGATGTATGATATTTCATTCCTGAAGAGAGCAAGAGAATTGTGTGACCAGTATGATGTTCTTTTGATTTTTGACGAGGTTGCAACCGGGTTTGGCCGCACAGGTAATCGCTTTGTGGCAGATCTTGTTCTGCCGGATATCCTGGTTCTTGGAAAGGCCATTACAGGAGGATATATTGGTCATGCTGTCACTGTGGCAAATCACAAGGTATTTGATGCCTTTTACAGTGATGATGACAGACTTGCCCTGATGCATGGTCCTACTTTATGGGAAACCCGCTGGCATGTGCTGTGGCTTTGAAGGGGATTGAGATTTTTGAGCGTGAAGATTATATGAGTAAAATCCGTCATATTGAACAGGTTTCACGTGGTGAGATGGAAGCATTCACAGATCCACGGATCAAAGAAGTCCGGATCATGGGCGGCTGCGTGTGCGTGGAGGTTTATGATTCCGGGGATCTGGAAGGCTTCCAGCAGTTTGCTTATGAACGGGGTGTGTTCAGCAGGCCATTTTTGAACTATATGTACTCTATGGTTCCGTATGTAATCGGGGACGAAGAGCTTATAAGAATTTTTGATGTGATGAAAGAATGGTTTACTCTGGAGCATATTTGAGGTAAAATATGGGCTTGCATATTATAAGAAGGAATGTAAAGTAGTATTAAAAAATGAAAACCGTCCCAGCAGGGGCGGCTTTCATTTTTTACGCCTATTTATTGTCCTCACTGACATAATTTTTTCTCATACACTACATCTTTTCTGTTATGGATTATTTTATATTTTTAGGTTCTCAGATTCTGGTGATTTTGTCACTGGCATTAAATACAAGTAAATATAAAAATGTTTAACAAAAACTGTTAAAATGCTATAATGCAGATATGAAAAAGAAAATTCTGAGAAAATCCATAATGTATGATAAAAGGATTGCTATAAACTGGTACTGTGAAAATACGACAGAAGAGGAGTAAAAAGATGTTATATATAGGAAATCACACAAGCTCATCCCGTGGATATCTTGCAATGGGGAAGCAGATGCTGGCAAATGGCGGCAATACATTTGCATTTTTTACCAGAAATCCAAGAGGAGGAAAAGCCAAAGACATTGATCCGCAGGATGTGCAGGCATTTTTGCAGCTGGCAGAGGAGAATCATTTTGGAAAGCTGGTGGCTCATGCGCCTTACACTATGAATTGCTGTGCTGCCAAGGAAAACCTCAGGGATTTTGCAAGAGAAATCATGGCAGATGATCTGAGACGTCTGGAAATGACACCTGGAAATTATTACAATTTTCATCCGGGTAGTCACGTAGGACAGGGTGCAGAGGTGGGAATCAGTAAAATTGCAGACATTCTCAATGAAGTGCTGACAAAAGATCAGAGTACGATTGTACTCCTGGAAACTATGTCAGGAAAGGGCACAGAAGTAGGAAGAAATTTCGAAGAACTCCGTCAGATCATTGACAGGGTGGAGTTAAAAGAATAAATTAGGTGTTTGTCTGGATACCTGTCATGTCTGGGACGGTGGATATGATATTGTAAACGATCTTGACAGCGTATTTGAAGAATTTGACCGGATAATAGGTCTGGACAGACTAAAAGCCATCCATTTAAATGACAGCATGAATCCTCTTGGCAGCCATAAGGACCGCCATGCCAGAATCGGAGAAGGTGAAATAGGATTGGAGGCACTTGTCCGCGTGATCAGTCATCCTGCCACAGAAGGAATTCCGTTTATTCTGGAGACACCAAATGACGATGAGGGATGGACTCATGAAATCGCATTGCTCAGAAATGAATATAAACAGAAATGAGTATAAATATATCTGTCCGAATCAGGAAGATAAATTGGGCAGTGCAGATTATGGAAATAATTTTGAATAATTGTTCAAACGCGCTTTAGTGTGCTGACAAGTTGCAAGTGCAAATCAAAAGAGTAGGAGTGAGATCAGAAAGAACGAATGCAGGAAAGATCAGAAATGCAGCAAAGACAAAGATATCAGGCAGTAGAGAAGCTGAGAGAAACACTGGATGAGAAGTATCTGTGGGAGGTTATTTTACTCTATGCAGGTGAGAGTTTTAAAACCTATACAGGGCTTCCGTTCACTTATGAAGTAAGAAAAGGTCGGAATGGAGACTACACAAGGGAGTTATGGATCGACCGCAGGGAAAACAGCAAGAGTCTGGCGTTAAGTTCAGTGCTGTTGGCATTGAGAAACATAAAGAAGGTGGGAGCTGTGGTTGACAGACCCAAAGCTTTGGGCGACATCCGCGGAGTGAGTTATATATATGGAATGTTCTATCGCTTTGAGCTGATTGATGTGCCGGATACAGCCAGGCAGAAGATGAAGTGTCTGTGAGAGCAGTATGCGAGAGTGTTGTCAGATCGTATGTTGTCAGATTGTAGCTTTTTGGGGTTACTTTATCTGGGTTTGTATGATAAACTTTATTATGCATTATGCATGATTATTATATGTGAATTTCACATGATATGTTTTTTAGGAGGAAAGGTATGAACAAGAAGAAAAACGTGGATTCCGGGAGAAAGTCTGCAAGGCCGGATCACATTCAGAAAACAATATCACAGAAAAGTTCAGGAAAATGCAGAGGGAAGGTTATAAAGACCGGGGGGATTATAATTCTTGTACTGCTGCTTGGTTTTTGCAGGAAACAAATTTTCCTGTCTGTCAGCAAAACAGACAGCGGGAAGGTGAAGGCCGTATCAGCTTCAGGTGCAGATAAGGAAAAAGAAGGCAGGATAATCGAACAAACTAAAAAAACTAAAGAAATTAAAGAAACCAAAGATGTGGTTGAGATGCAAAAGACTAAAGAGATTAATTTTCAGCCTCATTGTGTGGATTCTACAAAACCGGAAAATCTGATCAGCTATACTAATATTGAGGTGGATGGAAATGTACTTGAAAATATTGGAGATTATAAGGCTGATGGTGATATTTTCTTTAATATAGGACAGGATTATACAGATGTGGAGGGAATCGTCACATTCCGCGGAAACAGTTTTCGCGATGCCCCTTCCCATGGTTATGCAAATATGACTGATTTCAGGCTGAACAAATTATGGTCTGCAGATACAGGTTCTCTTTCTTCGGGCAGTGCAGTCTGGACAGGAAGCGGCTGGACAGGGCAGCCGCTTATGATGAAATGGCCAAAAGAAGTCAAAGCACATATGAATATGACAGAGAAAGCAAAGGCGGACGATGAACTGGTTGAGGTGATCTATGCCTGCATGGATGGGTACGTGTATTTTCTGGATCTGAGAACAGGAGAAAAGACACGTGACCCATTATATCTGGGATATACATTTAAGGGTGCGGGAGCCCTTGATCCAAGAGGATATCCAATTATGTATGTGGGTGCCGGATATAACAGCAACGAAGGAACTGCAAAGGTATTTGTAGTAAACTTGCTGGATTGTAGTGTTATGTATACTTTTGGAGACAATGATGAGTTTTCACTCAGAGGAAGCCTGAGCTTTTTTGACGGATCAGCACTTGTGGACGCAGAGACAGATACCCTGATCTATCCGGGAGAGAACGGAATCCTGTATCTGATCAGGCTGAATACAAGATATGATCTGAACAGTGGGACTTTATCCGTTGATCCGGGCAGAACTGTAAAATGGCGCTACTATGGCACGAGAAGTAGTGCAGAGTCTTTCTGGCTTGGAATGGAGGACAGTGCGGCGATTTATAAAGGCTATGTATTTATGACCGATAATGGGGGAAATCTTATGTGTCTGGATTTGAATACTCTTCAGCTGGTATGGGTCCAGGATACATTGGATGACTCTAACTCAACGCCTGTTCTGGAAATCGAAAAAGGACATTTGTATCTGTATGTGAGTACTTCTTTCCGCCTTGGATGGAGAAGCTATGATACAGCCACTGTCCCTGTCTGGAAGATTGATGCAGAAACCGGCGAGATCGTATGGCATACAGATTATGAATGTACTACTGATGACGGTGTTTCCGGTGGAGTTCAGTCTACGATCGCCTGTGGAAAGGACAGCCTTGCTGATTATATATATGTGACAGTAGCAAAGACCTCTGACAATGCATCCGGAGTTCTTGCCTGTCTGAGAAAATCTGATGGATCTAAAGCATGGGAAGATTCTTCCTCATATGCCTGGTCTTCTCCTGTCTGTGTTTATAACAAAGATGGATCAGGAAAGGTTCTTTATTGCAACAGTACAGGTGATATCCGCCTTCTTGACGGCAAAACAGGCAAGCAGGAGGATGTATTATCTGTCAGCGATGGTGTGATAGAGCTTCCCCGGCTGTCTACGATACTATGCAGTTGTGGGCACCAGAGACTGTAAAATATGGGGGATCAGGCTGCGGTAAATATGAATACAGTCTATATAGAATGATCTATTGTTCTATTGTGACGACAATGCGGAAATAAGAAATTTAGAAGCAAGATTGCTCAGGAATCAATTTGTTGGCACAATATGTTAGTATGGCGGTATTGCTGCTGTCTATAGCAATACCGTTTAACCAAATCAGGCAAGTCCCTTGCTTTAATTGCAAAAAGCAATAAGAAGTGGGTAGGGGACTTGCTTATAACAGGTTTTCTTGGAAACCTGTACATTTCTGAAACTTCTTTACATTCACATCTGTTAACTGATGACCTTAAATCTAAAGAACACTCAATCGGGTCAAGCATTTTCCTGAGCTGAGATGACCTTAAATCAGAGAACACTCAATCAAGTCAAGTATTTTCCTGAGTTGATATGACCTTAAATCAGAGAACGCTTAATCAAGTATTTTCCTAAGTTGAGATGACCTTAAATCAGAGAATACTCAATCAAGTCAAGTATTTTCCTAAGTTGAGATGACTGCAAATCAGAGAACATTTAATCAAGTCAAGTATTTTCCCAAGTTGAGATGACCTTAAATCAGAGAACACTCAATCAAGTCAAGCACTGAGCCAGAGTGTGTTTGGAAAATCATTCCCACAATCTGCATGCCCCACTTTGCGGTATATTTTGCCCGAATTCGGTTGCCGTAGCTCGCCGTTACGACGCTTTCATCCGAACAAAATCTCCCATAAATTGTGACGCACATCTTGCGAAAAGCATTTTTCAAACACGTTCTAGGTCGACTTCAAATCATAAATCCCCCAATCACAAATTAATCAATTAAAACTAAGAAAAGAGGAGAAGATTATGCAAGGATTACGAAATATGCTATTACAGGAACAGAAACATTTGCAGGAAATTGCAGATAAAGCCAGGAGGGGTTTGAGTGTAGAACCAGAGGGACATCTTCGAATTTCTAATGATAAAACAAGCCTCGATATTATCAATGTATAGATAATAATAATGAAATTTATATTCCGAGGTCAAATAAAGAGCTACCTAAACTGTTGGCACAGAGTACATATAATAGAACTGTGTTGAAAAAAGTAGAAACAAGGCTTAAACAAATAAAAAAAATACTGCAGGATTATACAGATGATGAAATCGAAAGAATATATACATCAATGCACAAAGAAAGACAATTGTTGGTGACACCAATAGAACCGACATGGAATCAATTACTTATGAAATGGTATGAAGAAGAATATCAGGGAAAAGAATTTAAAGAAGGAATACCGGTAATTCTTACCGAAAAGGGGGAAAGGGTAAGATCTAAATCTGAAAAAATAATTGCAGATTATTTATATAGAAAGAATATTCTCTATAAATATGAGAAACCGCTTTATTTGAATGGATATGGCATAGTATATCCGGATTTTACATTACTTTCCAGAAAAACAGGAAAGGAAATTTATTGGGAACATGAAGGAATGATGGATGATCAGGAATATGCAAGAAAAGCAATACAAAAAATAGAATCTTATCAAATGAACGATATTTATCAGGCTGATCGGCTGATTCTTACTTTTGAAACCAAACAATGTGTTTTAAATTCAAAAATAATGGAAAATCTGACAGCCAGATATTTGTTTGAAATGATATAACTGAAGGTAATAATACAAATGCCGGAGGAATAGACAGAGGGCAGGAATGAGGCTTAAAAGAGCTTCCCTATTCCTGCTTTTCTTTTTCGTGACTTTCCGATACTGGAGGTTCAATCCTTCTATGATATTTGTTGTGTACATATTGCGTCTGATATCATTAGAAAATTGAAAAAAGTGACTTCAAATCACAAAATTCCCAATTAAATCAAGCACACCCCCGAGTCAGAGCGTGTTTGAAAAATCATTCCCACAATCTGCACGCCCCACTTTGCGGTATATTTTGCCCGAATTCGGTTGCCGTAGCCCGCCGTTATGACGCTTTCATCCGGACAAAATCTCCCACAAATTGTGACGCGCATCTTGCGAAAAGCATTATTCAAACACGCTCTAATCTTCAGAGTTAGATTGACTTGAAATTGTAAAATTTTAAATTAAGTCAAGTATTTCTTGAAGAAAAGATGACTAAAAATTATAAAACCGTAAATCAGTCAAGCATTGCCCGAGGAAAAGTTGACTGTAAATTATATAACCGCAAAATAAGTCAAGCATTGCCCGAGGAAAAGTTGACTGTAATTCATAAAACAACAAAACAAGTCAAGCATTCCCCGAGGAAAAGCTGACTGTAATTCATAAAACAACAAATCAAGTCAAGCACTCCTCCGAGACACGTTGACTTCATTTATAAAAAACCAAATCAAGTCATCCCTTCTCCCCAACACCATCCCTCAAAAAGCTCAATTCCTACAGGATATGAGAGGTAATAGAAAATTGTGTGTCTGACTCATTAATTTGAGAAGAGGAGAAATATAACAATACTTTCAAGCAATATTTATTTGCTATATTTGCCTTCTTGCACCTTTTATTAACTTGCCATTTATTGTACTAAATGGTAAAATTTAAATATCTTACAGTTTACGGCACAATATTTTGAAAAAACTGAAAACAAAGGAGAGGAAGCGATGGAAGAGAGAAATAACAGACTGCTGAATGCGAAGCTGAACAAGTATATTGTTCCGGGGATTATGATGTCTCTGGCGCTTCAGCTGGGAAATATCGTAGATACGATATTTGTAAGTAACCTGATCGGGGTGGAGGCAATGTCTGCAGTTACCCTGAGCCTGCCTGTGGAGACAATCGTTCAGCTGACAGGATACTGCCTTGGTATCGGCGGTTCCATAGCAGTGGGAAACATGCTTGGCAAACGAGACAAAGAAGGGGCATCGAAATTGTTTTCTGCCACATTTATAGTAACACTTGTGGTGGGAATCATTTTTTCAATCTGCGCCCTTCCTGCAGCAGAACCTGTTGCCAGACTTCTGGTATCAGGTGACGGTGTCCTGACCGGTTATACCAGAGATTACATACGTGTAAGTATGCTGGGGGCACCGGTGATCGGAATTGGACTGATGATGGTCAATTACCTTGGGGTGGAGAATCATCCGGAGCTGGCATCAGCCTACCTTATCGCAGCCAATGTGATCAATCTTGTGCTGGACTATATATTCCTCAGATATACTCCGCTGGGAATTACAGGTGCATCCTTATCAACTGTTCTTGGTTTCCTGTTTGCAATGGGAATTTTTGTGCTTTATATCCGCTCTGATAAGCGAAACCTCCACCTGATCCTGCTAAAGCCAGGCGAACTTGGAATCACAAAGGAAGCAATCATCACAGGCGTGCCAATGCTGATCTTTATGGCAGCTAATTTTGTAAAGGCGCTTGGACTGAATACCATTATCATGAACCAGCTGGGCGAGGAAGGTATGGCAGTATTTACTGTCTGTGACAATGTGCTGCTGATCGTCGAGATGCTTACAGGCGGAATCATCGGTGTGATCCCCAATGTGGCAGGAATCCTTTTTGGAGAGAAGGACTACGTGGGAATCCGGGTTCTCTGTAAAAAGATGTTGAAATACAGTTATATCCTGCTGGCTGTGATCTTTGTCCTTATTATGCTGTTTACCGAGGAAATTACTGTCATGTTCGGAAGCGGCGGTGGCGAGCTGGGCAGCCATATGGTCCAGGCGCTGCGCATCTTTGCTTTGTGTGTGGCACCTTATCTGTGGAATAAGTTTATTATCAGCTATTACGAGTCCATTGAGGAGACAGCCATTGCAAGTTTTGCCACATTTCTGGAGAATGCGGTGGTAGTTCTGCCTGCAACCCTGGTGGGAATCCTTGTATGGAAACAGATTGACGGGATCGGTATCGACGGAATTGCAGCAGGATTTGTTGCCACTGAGATCATAACTGCAGTTGCAGCCTGTATTTTCAGAAAAATCAGGCATAAGAATACAAGCTTTTATATTGTTCCTGACAAAAATCCGGGGATTAATCTGGATTTTTCCATTAAGAGTACCATGGAGGAAGCACAAACGGTTCATAAGAGGATCATAGAGTTCTGCCAGGAACAGGGAGCTTCTAAAAGCAAGGCAAATCTTGCCGCAGTGTGTGCGGAGGAAATGACTGTAAATATTATACGATTCGGGGGAAAAACCTCCAACTGGATCGACATTAACCTCTGTCTGGAGGATGAGCTCTGCAGACTGAGGATCAGAGATAACGGTGTAAATTTCAACCCTCTGGAATATCAGTATGACAGTGAAGACTTTGATATACATGGGATTGAACTTGTCAAGAAGGTATCAAAATCCATGGATTATATTCGTGCGATTGATATGAATAATACCATAATATCTTTTTAGGAGGTACATGAAAATGAAAAATATTAATGAAAGGAACAATTTTGTTTTTGAGTTTCGGCCGGTAACAGAATTGTTCGAGGAACAGGTGAAGCTTCATCCGGAGAAATGTGCAGTTGTCTCCGGCAAAGAGAGCTTCACCTATGCACAGCTCAACGAACGGGCCAACAGGATTGCCAATGCACTTGTGGAAAAAGGTGTCAGACGGGAGACTATCGTAGGTGTGGTTCTTGAGAGATGCTGTGATTTCTATGCAGTGCGACAGGGTATCCTGAAGGCAGGAGGCGCATTTGCAGTTGCCACACCGGATTATCCTGATGACAGGATCCGGTATATTTTTGAGGATTCAGGAGCTCCTTTTATTATCACAACAAAGGAGATCGCAGAGGAACGAAGGGAACTGTTTGCTAAGCTTCCCTGTACAGTACTTCTGATCGAGGAACTTCTGGAGAATGAGAATGCAGAGAATCCTCAGGTAAAGATCGGGGAGCATGATCTTTGTTATTGTATCTATACTTCCGGTTCCACAGGCAAGCCCAAGGGTGTGCTGATCGAACATATCAACCTTGCCAATTTTGTAAATCCGGATCCGAAAAATGCGGAAACTTATGGTTATGTAAGCAGAGGAAGTGTATCTCTTTCCATGGCAGCCATGACCTTTGATGTGTCTGTTCTGGAGGAATTTCTGCCACTTACCAACGGGATGACTGCGGTGATCGCCTCTGATGAGGAGATTCTGAATCCTCTTATGCTGGGTGAGCTGATCGTCAGAAATAAAGTGGATATTATGACCACAACTCCTACTTACCTGTCCAATATGATCGATCTGCCCAGCTTGAAAAGCAGTTTCTC
>ENA-OQEX01000775-OQEX01000775.1-human-gut-metagenome-genome-assembly--contig:-NODE-775-length-14759-cov-2.200724_pt1 | contig 14759 bp, 19 predicted proteins | sample MGYA00242802_ERZ504649 | MGnify/ENA primary metagenome ERZ504649 (study PRJEB26092, sample SAMD00036194) | human gut metagenome | host: Homo sapiens | study: EMG produced TPA metagenomics assembly of... | reverse complement strand
GCCTGTGCATCTTCATCCCACAGGCCTTTTTCTTTTATTCACGCAGATTATGTGTTTCTCATATCTTTAACAACATCCGAAAATACAAGTGCTTCATTTTTCTGAAAAAACTTTAATTCATTCGAAAAGTTTCTGTGCCGTCATTGTCATTCTGTAATACTTTTTAATTCAGCATTTAATGCTCCCAGGACAAGACTCACTACACTTATTCTCTCATCAAATGGTGCTTTTGCCAGACGAGTATACACACTCTGTGCTGTATTTGCCAAAAGAATATCTTTGACATTGTAAGATTTTTCATATTTGTAATACAATGCAAGATAATTGGCAAAATCCATAGCAGTATCTTCATCCTGAAGATACTGTGAAATCACCTGCTCATCCACAGAAATTCCAAGCTTTTCATATGCCTTTATTATATCAGACAGATCTTCCCATCCTCTGGCTGTAACAAACGCCTTTCCATCAACTGTTGTTTCCATACGATAGAAATATTCTTTACGGATTTCAAGATATGCAAGGATTGCTGGGTGGATTCCTGCCTGATATGCGTATTCTTTCCACACTTCATAGTCTGCTTCCACATCAATCTTCTTCATACGGTCCAAGGTAACTACATCAAAATCTCTGACAGATTTATTGTATTCTGGTGGATTTCCTGCCGCTACGATGATCCAGCCATCTGGTACTTTCTGATTTCCGAACATCTTACACTGCAAAAACTGAAGCATTGTTGGTGCCAATGTCTCAGATACACAGTTGATCTCATCGATAAATAAAATACCTTCTTTATTTCCAGTCTGTTCAATCTTTTCATAAACAGATGCAATGATCTCACTCATCGTATATTCTGTAACAGAATATGTTTGTCCACTATATTCTTTTTCTCTGATAAATGGCAAACCGATCGCACTCTGTCTTGTGTGGTGCGTGATCGTATAAGCTACCAATCCAATCTCACATTCTCTTGCGATCTGTTCCATGATCTGTGTTTTTCCAATTCCTGGAGGGCCCATCAAAAGGATCGGACGCTGTCTGATGGATGGTATTTTATATTCTCCATAATTATCCTTTGTAAGATAAGCTTCAATGGAATCTTTGATTTCCTGTTTTGCTCTTTTAATATTCATGTTCTTCTTCTCCTTCATCAAGATCTTCGGCATCGACGATCAATTTAACTGCCCATGGCGGTACATCCACATCTTCGTATTCTTCCTGCATAAAAATAAATGCTGTCTGATATGGTGGTTTCTTCTTTGGATAGGTTCCTTTTCCATCTGTGAAATAAATCAATCCCTTCAGATGATAAAATTCACCCTGTTCGATCAGATGATTCACATATTCAAATGCTGGCCGGAAATCTGTCCCACCTTCTCCGATCAGTTCCAAATGTTCCATATATTCTTTTAATTCTTTTTCATCTGTGATCTTCTGGTCATTTTGTACCATCTCATCACACTGAATGATATGAATATTTACCTTATGAAAAAGCTCTCTGCTTCCGTTAACACACCATATGTTTCTTCCAGAAATTTCTTTACCAGATCCCCAGAACATGACATTGATGTATCGATCACGATGGCAAAGTCTTCAACTTCTTTACTTCCTTCCACTCCTGCGGCTCGATCAATGGCATATTTCCATACATAGAAAGCCCATAACTGTAAAATATATAGTCAAACGAATCTGGATCCACACTGACTTCTTCTCTTAAAACCGAAAATTTTCTTAAAAATTCACGATAATCATAACGGTCTCTGTTTTCTACCTGTACCTGTCCGATCAAATCCCCTGCTTGTTGTGACTCTTCACTGGAAAATGTCTCCATATCTGTTTCCGTTTTTTCACTGATATTCTTCCATTTATTTTCTACTTCCTGATGAAGATCTTGCTTGGGATCTTCGGGCCAATACTGGTGGTCATCTACCCGAAATTCCATCTGCAGTTCTTTTATTTTCTTCTCTTCTAATCCAAAAGAAACTAACTGTCGATAAATCCCCTCGGCTGTCAATACTTTGAGGTTCCTCTCAAGCTGCCCGTAAATGTCTTTGCGCAGCCTTGTTTGCACCATATGGATACATTTTAAATGCCAGTGATCAATAATTGATTCGACTGCGATATCACAAGAAATATTCCATAGAGTCTTATCTCTTCCTTTTCTTCTTGTCACATGATGTAAAATGCAGTGAAGCACCATATGAAGATATGCACGATTCATCCGGACTCTGTTTTGCCTGTACATGCCTCCTAAAGCCCCTGGATGATAAAACATACACATTCCATCCGTTCCAACACCATTTACAGAAGGATCGATCACATAAGCAAAACTGCTTAATGCCACATCTAAAAACGCATATGGATATATAATTCATTTCTTGTCGTCGCAAGGATCTTTGTTCCAAGTTCACTGAGACGCTCATTGATATTTTCTTCCATTATTCATTTCCCTTTATCTTATCTATAATTCAAATGTTTTCTTTTTCTTTGGAAATCTCTTATGCTGTTCGTTCATCAAAATACTTAAAAGTTCTGTTTTCTGCTTTCTGGATGCCCAGTCGATCGCTGCTTCGATTCCTTCTTTACTGAAATAATTCTTCTCAGCCATCAAATTGATAAATGGCATCTGATCTTCTTCTTTTAAATAATTCATCATCTCACATTGGTTCTTCTTTACATAACCCTCGTATTGCATCCATGCAAAATCTGATACCCCGTATGGCATTAACATACGCCCAGCTAATATCTCCCACACAATATCCAGATCTTCCTGAACTGCTGCCACTGGAAAAATATCATCATATTTACGATAGTCGATCTCTCCTCGCAAAAAACTTTGGCGATATTGATATCCTGTTCCATGAAAATGTGTCTCCACAATTCTTGCTGGTGTATTCTCCACAGCCTCTTCATAATACTCTGGATAAAATAAACGACTTTGTTTTTCTTCTTTTTTATAACGGATATTTACCTGCAATGGAAAACGAGTATCTCTTACAACGTCTCTTAAAGCACTTTTTTTATCCTCATAAACATCATAGTAGATCTTTTGCAGCTTGCATCCTGTAAAAATTCCTGCTCCTGTTCTTAAAAGAGAATCTGAAAACCCAAGTATTGTCAGATTTACACATCCATAAAATGCATATTTCCCTATTTCCACAGTATCCGATGGCAGATAAACTTCTTTTACTGCTCCCCACAAAACATCGGTTCATCTTCACTGCCCAAAAAGTCTTCGCCGATCATAATCTCTTTTGCTTCGTCTTCTTTTCGTTTATGCGCAGAAAATGCATAATCACCAATCTTCGTAACTCTTTTTCCTTCAATTTCCGAAGGAATCTCTACTTGATCTTCTTTGCTGAAACAACGAAGAACTTCGATTCCTCCATCTTTTGCATCTCTGTATTGTATCTTAAGCATCGTCTTTTCCTTCGCCTTTCTCCATGTATACACTATCCTTATTATAGCTGACTGACAGGAAATATCAAGAATCGTAAAAAGGAATTTCCCATCTTCATAAAAATGTAATATAATGCAGAAAGATACGATGATTTTATACACTTATGATGATATATAAAGGAGATTTTTATGGAACGACTGATCGTTTTAGGAACTGGAAATGCGCAGGCAATTCATTGCTATAATACTTGTTATGCCATGCAAAAAGGTGAAGAATACTTTCTTGTCGATGCCGGCGGCGGAAATGGAATTCTATCTCAGCTTGACAAAGCTGGAATCCCTCTTGAAAGCATTCATAATATTTTTGTGACACATGCTCATAACGATCATATTTTAGGAATGGTCTGGATGATCCGTATGATCGCTACTTCTATGAACAAGGGAACTTATGATGGTACTCTGACGATCTACTGTCATGAAGAACTGGTTCATACGATCAAAACGCTGACAAAACTTACTGTTGGTAAGAAATTTTATAAGCATTTTGATGAACGTATTGTATTTCATGTCATTGCACATGGAGATACGATTCAGATTCTTGGAGATTCTTTTACATTCTTTGATATCGGCTCTACAAAAGAAAAACAGTTTGGTTTCACATCGGTTATGGAAAATGGATTAAGGGTATCCTTTCCTGGAGATGAACCTTATCGTGAATCTCTTTATGATTTTGTGAAAGATTCTGACTGGCTGCTTCATGAAGCATTTTGTGTGTATGGTGAGAGAGATATTTTTAAACCTTATGAAAAACACCATAGTACGGTAAAAGATGCCTGTGAATTAGCAGAACATCTAAAGATTCCAAATCTGGTTCTATGGCATACAGAAGATAAAAATATGCTGCATCGTCAAGAAAAATATATGAAGGAAGGAAAGCAGTATTATACTGGAACGCTTTATATACCTGAAGATCTGGATGTCTTGAAATTATAATCAGGAAGGTTGATCATTAACCTTCCATCAAATGATAAATGATCGCAGCTACAACATCATAGGCATTTTCCTGCAAATGTATTCCGTCCACGGTATACTCTCTTGACAACTGCCCATCTTCTCCGATCAATTTATCAAATACATCAACATACTCAAAGTTATCCTGTTTGCACAATCTTTGTATTTCTGTATTGATCTTTTGAATTTCTTTATTGGATTTTCCTTCTGCCCAAGACGGCATCAATCCAATCCTTTTGGTATATGCCGGATACATAGATTCAATATAAATCTTTGTATCTGGCAATTGCTCCCGAATCCTTCGTGCAAGTCTGATCAATCGTTCTGCTAACGCTCTTGCTCCTGGATACAATGACATCAGGAAATCATTTGCACCACCTTGCATGATAATGATATCTGGTTTATATGGAAATACGTCATAAGCCAGTCTTGCACCCATCTCTGCGATCGTATCCCCTGCAACTCCGCTGTTAATGAACTGCGCATCTATATTTTTAATTTTTCCATTGGGAAATAGTCGGTCAGGGAATCCCCAAACATAACAATTGTTCTCTTCTTCTCTTCCATTGTCTACTCCAGTACTTTTTGTTTAAAATCCTCTTTTTGCTGCATGGAAATATTTAATCCCTTGATCATAAACTGATTAATAGAACCATATTCTTCTTTCATTGTTTTAAGTGCTGCATTTAAAAATTCTTCTTTTGCCACAAAATAGCCCTCTATTTTTTCAATTTTTTCGCGATGCAATCCTGCTAAATGAAGTTTCTTTTTTAATTTTTCTACTCTTGTGATCGCAGCTTTATTGGTCTTTAGATAATCTTCCATCACGTCATCTTCAGACACATCAAGCAAAAATAAAATGGTTGCTGATAACAATCCACAACGGTCTTTTCCTTCTGTACAATGCCATAAAACCGCACCATTTTTGTATTCATAATCTCTCTGACTGCTTGTGAGATCTGCTTTCTGCAAAATTCTTCTTTGATCATCATCTTATAAATATCTGACATCTCTGGAAATTCTTCCATATGTAACATCTGTTTTCTTGTTTCCTGCTCCCGGCTGACTCCCACCATGCTTTCCATAAAAAACGGAATATTCTCATAAACAGCTCCCGCCACTTCCAGATCTGGCTCTTGTTCTACTTCCATTGGTGTTCTTAAATCCAGAATTTTCTGTAATGATATTCTGTTTCCAGTAAAATCTTATCTTTCTGCGTAATTCTTGATAAACGGTTGCTGCGGATCAGCTGTTTGTCTTTGATCACTGCACCTTCTGTCGTTTTTAATCCGCCAAGGTCTCTCGTATTATCTGCACCTTCCAGATAAATCTTCCCCCATATCACTGCCTCCATTTTTGTATGATCAGTTATCCTTCTCTGGCTGTTCTTTCTCCAAAGATATTCCATCCATCATATAAGTTTTCTCATTTTTCTGATTCTCCAGATATTCTGTCCTGATCTGTGCTTTTGCTTCTTCATAGTCTCTCTTTAATTCTCTTGCAGAAAGCAAACGGCAGCCTTGTCCGCGGATAATGATCTGTTCCAATCCATCGGATGTTGCAACTGTTACATCGTATTTTCGTCCATGGGTATGGGCAAATTTTTCAATATACTGATCTGCTGTTTCTGCTTCTTTTGTGTATACTACATGAATATTCATGTAATCTGTGATCTCTGTTTCATGTCCTTTCACACGATATGCATCAAACACAACGATCAGCTCCATGCCCTTCATTCCCTGATAATTACTCATCTCATCAAGTAATTTTCCTCTGGCTGCATCTACATTCGTATCTAATAATTCCTTCAGATCATCCCATGCGTAAATGATATTATATCCATCAACCAGCAGATATTTCTTGGACATATCTCTTTTTACCGATGATTTTTCTGCAGATGTATGATAATCCTGTACAAGCCTTGCTGTTTTCTTCTTCTTCCATTTACTTTTATTATGCTGGTTTGCATAAAATGTTTGTTCAAGAATCCGATCGATTTCCTCTGTATCAATTGATTCTTCTTCAATATAAGCCTTCGCTGTGTCAGTTCATCAAATTCCTCTTCCTCGATTTCTTTCGCAAGAACGCTCTCTAAATGCATATGTTCTGGTACCTCATTCCATGCGACATTATACCCGGCTCCATGGGAACAGAAAACAGATCCACATGGATTTTCAAGATCTCTATCTGGATCATATCCACTGGCTTCTATGATTTCTTCTTCATTATGGCAGATATCATATCCATTTAAGGTTGTAAATAATCTTCCCATACCTTTGGAATATGCTAATACTTCTTTTTGGTATCCTTGCATCGTAGAAACTGGTGCTATTCCTTGAAGCACTGACATCTCTCCTGCAGTATCTGGTGTATCAAACGTACCTTGCATCTTTTCAATATCTGTCATAGCTCTTCCGATCATCTGCTGTGGAACTTCCAGCCGGAACTTATAATATGGCTCTAATAAAACACTCTGTGCCATACGAAGCCCCTGTCTTACTGCACGGTATGTCGCCTGACGGAAGTCTCCACCTTCTGTATGCTTCTGATGCGCCCGTCCTGCTGCCAGCGTGATCTTGATATCTGTGATCGGTGCTCCTGTTAAAACCCCTCTATGCTCTCTTTCTAATAAATGTGTTATGATCAGTCTCTGCCAATTCTTATCCAATACATCTTCGCTGCACTGTGTGTCGATAACAACTCCACTTCCCCTCTCCAGCGGTTCCATCAACAAATGTACTTCTGCATAATGTCTTAACGGTTCAAAATGCCCAACACCTTCTACAACATCCGCTATCGTCTCTTTGTATACAATATTACCCTGTCCAAATTCCACATCTACATCAAAGCGTTCTTTGATCAGACTCTTTAGGATCTCCAATTGAACCTCTCCCATGATCTGCACCTGAATCTCTTGTAATTCTTCATTCCAGATGATGTGAAGTTCTGGTTCTTCTTCTTCCAGCTGACGAAGTTTTGGAAGTATCACGCTTGCACTTGTCTCTTCTGGCAATATCATCTGGTAAGTAAGTACTGGCTCTAACACAGGTTCATATCCGCCCTGCTCTGCTCCCAGACACTGCCCAGGGATTGTATCTGAAAGTCCTGTAACCGCACAGATTCTTCCTGCCTGCAGTTCATTTACTGTCTCATACTTTTCTCCCGAATAGATACGGATCTGATTGATCTTTTCATCACTTTCTGTAATAACTGTTTTTACCTTTAAATTTCCACCTGTTACTTTCAAATGTGTCAGACGATTTCCATTTTCATCTCTTGTGATCTTAAATATACGTGCACCAAATTCCTCTGGATATTCTCTTTCTTCTGTATAAAATGCAAGATCACTCAGAAATTCATTGACTCCTTGAAGTTTTAACGCTGATCCAAAAAACATGGGAAAATCTTACGTTCTGCGATCATTTCCCGGATCTTGGATTCCGTGATCTCACCTGATTCCAGATAATGATCCAGTAACGCCTCATCTTCCATAGCGATCATCTCATAAAACTCATCACTGCCCTTTTCTCCAAAATCAATACATCCGCTGCTTAAACGTTCCTGTAATTCTTTCAATAATTGATCTTTTTGTGTTCCGTCCTGATCCATCTTGTTAATAAATAAAAATGTTGGGATCTTATATCTCTCAAGCAGGCTCCATAATGTCAAAGTATGGCCCTGCACACCATCTGCTCCGCTGATCACAAGAACCGCATAATCAAGCACTTGCAGGGTTCTTTCCATCTCCGCAGAAAAATCCACATGTCCTGGTGTGTCAAGCAAAGTAAGATCCATCTCATTCATTGAAACCTCTGCCTGCTTGGAAAAATGGTAATTCCTCTGGACCGTTCTAGTTCATAAGTATCTAAAAATGCATCTCCATTATCCACACGTCCGATTTTTCTCAAATTCCCTGCAGTATATAAAATTGCCTCTGATAGTGTTGTCTTCCCGGCATCTACATGAGCCAGAATACCAGTTACTATGTGCTTTTTATTCTTCATAAATTTCTTTTTCCTTTTTTCGTATTCACTGTAAATAAGTATAACACATATCCTGTTTTCATGTTAACCGAATACATCCATAAGATTATTTGACAAATTTTTCTTCTATGTTATAATCAAAAATTAGTGCTCTTCTTTCCATGTATACCAGAATCTGGTATAATGAAAGTTAATAAAGAGACGGCATACAAACCACAAGGCATACGAAAGGAGTTTCTTATGAGAGATGCTTTACGGGATGAAATGATCAAGAAAATATGCGTCAGAGATACAGATAATATATTAGATGTCGGTTGCGGTGATGGTACCTTTTTACATGAACTGACACGCTGGAAGGATGTTGAAGGATATGGTATCGATGAATCTGAGGATAAGATTCTTATCGCAAAGCAAACTTGGCCAGAACTTCATTTTGAGACAGGTTACAGTGATTTTCTTTCTTTTGATGATAACAGCTTTCGTGTGATCACTGTATGTGACGATTTCCACACATTTAAAGATCCACAGAAGTTTATTAATGAAGCATTTCGTGTCTTAGTTCCTGGCGGAAGACTTTATGTTGGAGAATCTGCCCTTCCTGAGGCATTGCGAATTGTTTCTAATATTCCATCCTATCTGACTTCTGGTGATGATCGCAGACATTCTACTTATGAGACTTTAGAATATTTTAAGAATGCAGGGCTTACCAAATTCCGTGTATATAAGAAGAAACGTTTACTTCTTATCTCTGCAAAGAAACCATTAGAATAAATTCCAGAACTTAAAATGGAGCTGATACGATCTGTATCAGCTCCGTTTTTCTTATACTTTAAACAACCATCCAAGATATTTATCTTTTGTTATTTTTCTGATCGTTTTTTTCCCTAAAAGTTTCTCCATCTTTTTCTTGCTGTATTGTTGATCCTTACCTTGTCATCTTTTGTTACGCATAGATCCGGGAACATGACACACCACCAGTTGTGCCCTTTTGCTGCTCCCAGATCGATTCTTACTGCATCGTAAATACCTTCTGGAAATGTATATTGGCCATAGTTTTTCTCTGGAAATTTTTCTTGTACAAAATGTACGTTTACCTTTTGTTTCACTCCCTCTTTCTTTAATATTTCCTGTGCTGTATTTTTTATTCTGGTTTTTTGCATTTTTAAGATTTTAAATGCTTCTTCCTTCGTTTTTGCTTCACTCAATTCTGGACTGATCTGATCGATCACGGCATCTCTTACTTTCAATTTATATGTCTGATCCATCCTGCTGTTACTATTAGCTCTCACATGAAACCGAATCAGATTGCTTTTCAGATTTTGCTGTATTATGTTATTGGATTTTCTTTGTCCTGCCACAAAAATCATACATGCTATGGCCAGAAACAGAATCCCTTTGATCATGTTTTTTCTACTCATATTCAGAGGATGTCCTGTTTTTTTGCTTTTTATACACAACCTCTTTCTAATTGTCTGAAAATTTATACAATATCAATAACATTTTCTTAAAATTCAGGGTTGACGAATCTGACCAGTTATAGTAACCTAATATCCATGAGTCATATGACTGACGGAGCACGTGGAATCAACACATGGGAGTATGATCATTAATCGCCGGCCGTCTGGGCAATCTTGTCTGGACGTGCGGCGTTTTTTAGTTTGTTACTACATTTTTGACAGAAAAAATATCTGTCAGCCCTAAAAAATCACTCAATTTTTCTCTTTTTAAATTTTTCACTTGGCACGCTCCACTGTCCAGATTTTTACTAAAGATAAAAAAGAATCCTGATCGTTCAGGATTCTTTTTTGATCTACATCTCATAAATAACACATTCATACGGTTTCATTTTTAACGTATTTCCAATGACAGTTGTCTGTTCATAATTCACAAATATAACATTTTCATAGTCTTCTGATAATTCAATATCTTTTCCTTAGAACTAAAGTTACAGATTAATACCAGTTTCTGACATCCATAAGACCTGCTATATGCAAAAATATGATCTTCTTTTTCATATATTGGTCTGAAATCACCATATGTTAGTATCTCATTATATTCTTCTGATTTATAAAATGCGATCAATCGCTTGTAAAAATTCAGGATCGATCCATATTCTTTTTCTTCTTCTGCGACATTCACCACTTTATAGTTCTCATTAACTGGCATCCACGGTTTTCCTTTTGAAAATCCTGCATTTTCTTCCGAACTCCATTGCATTGGTGTTCTCGCATTGTCTCTGCTGTGATGTCTTGCAATCTCCAATGCCTGTTCTTTGGACATTCCTGCCTTCAATGCGATCTGATACTGATTGATTGTTTCCAGATCATTAAATTCATCATATTTCCATTGACGATTGCTCATCCCGATCTCTTGCCCCTGATATAGGAAAGGCAGACCTCTCTCACAGAAAATGATCGTTGCAAGTGCTGATAAGCTGTAAAATCCATAATCTTCTTCTGGGATAAACAGACTTGCCCCTCTTGGCTGATCATGGTTCTCAATGATATTCGCTTCAAACCCTGCCTTGGCAACAATCTCTTGATTATGAAAAGTTTCCTCTCTCCATTCATCAAATGGCTGTGGCCAGTCATAGTTCATATAATTTTTGCCTTTCCGATAGGCATGGCATGGTTCAAATGCAAAAATCGTAGAAAAATATCCATCTTCACCGATAAATTGTGGAAGAATATCTTCTTTTACAAACATAGCCTCCCCAACGGTCAGTGCATCATATGGTTCAAAACAACGATGCTTCATCTCCATCAAGAAATCTCCGATTCCTTCGACTTTTCCTGTGATCTTATATACATCTGCGAGTCCATCTGGACCGTCTGGTTTCAGATCACTCCATGTCAGATCTTTCTTTATATCATGATCGCATCGATCCGAAAGCCGAAAGTCCTTGGTCCATCCACCAACAGATCATCTCATAAATCTTCTCACGAACGGTCTCATTCTCCCAATTCAAATCTGGTTGTTCTTTTGCAAAAGAATGCAAATAAAACTTATTGTCATACCCTGGGATCTTCTCCCAGACACTACCTCCAAAATAAGATCTCCAGTTGGTCGGTGGCTGCCCATCTTTCCCGTCTTTGATATAAAAATATGATCCATATTCCCCTTCTGGATCTGCCATTGCCTTCTGGAACCATTCATGTTCACTGGAACAATGATTCACAACGAGATCCATCAGAATATACATATTTCTTTTCTTTGCTTCCTTGATCAATTGTTTCATCTCATCCATTGATCCAAACATCGGATCGATCGCATAATAATCGGAAATATCATAACCGTTATCCACCATCGGAGACTGATACATCGGAGATATCCACAAAATATCAACCCCTAGGTCTTTTAAATAATCTAACTTGCTGATAATTCCAGGAATGTCGCCGATTCCATCACCATTTGTATCCTTAAAACTCTTTGGGTAAATTTGATATGCAACTTTGTTATGCCACCATTTTTTATTCATCATAATTCTTCTAAACTCCCATTTGCGGTTTCTACTAACATCTTCATAGCTTCTATCGGATATCTGCCGTGAGCGGTTTCCCCCGTCAGCATCAATGCATTCGCTCCTTGATGAACTGCATGATAAATATCATTTACTTCAGCTCTTGTTGGATAAGGGTTTCGGATCATAGAGTCTAGCATCTGTGTAACTACCATGAAATTTTTGTTATGTTCTTTGCATACCTTTGCAATATATGCCTGCACTTTTGGAAGTTCGGATAATGGCATGACATTTCCTAAGTCTCCTCTTGCTATAACAATATAATCACAGTATGGAAGTAATTCTTCCAAATGCTCTACTCCTGTCATATTTTCTATTTTGGCAAAGATTCGAATATCTTCACTGTTGTTTTGTTTTAGTGCTTCTCTTAGTATGATCAGATCTTCTTTATTCCGTACAAATGGCAGCATAACATCAGTTACTTGATATTGTTTTGCCAAAGATAGATTCTTCAGATCAGCCTCAGTTAACGTCGGATTGTTGATATTACATCCTGGCAAAGCTATGCTTTTACGTGCCGTCAATACTCCTCCACAGACAATGCGGCATCTCCAGGATCGTGGTGATATTTTCCGTTCTGCGATCAGTTTTATTTTCCCGTCATCTAATAAAATTTCCTGATCTCTTCTGATATGCGGCATGATTTCTTCTGGTACTAAAATTCCACCATGTCCTATAACCACATGTGCTCCTGTTGAAAGGCCCATATCTCCTTCCAGATATCCAATTCGAAGTTCTGGTCCGATCAAGTCGATCATTAACTTCTTCTCGCCATTTGTCTGCTTCGCTGCCTCAAAATAATGGTAAATCCATGCATGGCTTCCTTCTAATGAACTATGTGATAAATTCAACCGGATCCCTGTCATTCCGGCATCAAACATCTTCTTTAAAATCGTTGGTTCGCAACAGGTTGGTCCCAAGGTTCCGTAATATTCCATTGTGCATCACTTCCTTTGTGGTTATTTTAACATTTTGAGGAGTGGTTTCCAATGGATTTGATGGAAAAATTCTAGTTCTTTTAAATCTTATTTCCCTACATCCCATACACATCCAGATCAACCTTCCCATCAACAACCACAACTCCATCTTCTTCTAACAATTTCGCCTGTTTTCCTTCTCCTCCAAACGCAAATGCCTCTGCTAGTTCTCCTTTTGCATTGACGACTCGAAAACATGGTATATTCTCTGGATCTGGATTCTTATGCAGGGCATTTCCTACTGCTCGTGACATCTTTGGATTTCCTGCCATGCTGCTACTTGTCCATAGGTTGCCACATGCCTTTGGAATTGTTTGACTGCTTCGTAGATTCTTTTGTCGGACTGTCCGTGATGATATCGTAGCTTTCTTTGATCATTTTTTTGATGTCTTTTTCTGGAATAGTCCCGTCTAAGATGATCGTATTCCAATATTTTTTATTCTGATGATATCCTGGGATGACGGCATCGTAGGCTTCTCTCCAGAATTCTCTCCATTCTGGATCTACTTTGATATTCAGATTGATATAACCATCTTTTTCATAGACCCATAAAAAGGCTTTTTTACTTCCTTTTACCCTTACTAATTCCCAATTAGGATCTTTGAATGGAGATTCTACATATGTGTGCGGGAAAGTTAGACCATAAGTGATGGCTTGTTGTCTTGTTTTCATACAAATCTCTCCTTTTATTTCAGATTCTATCACATTTTTTTTAGTTTATTCGAGAATCTTAAATCATCTTCTTAAAAGTGAAATAGAATCTAAAATATTTTACATTCTATTTTAGATCCTGTTTAATTAATTTGAGTTATTTTATCACTTTAATTTAATCTCTGATAAATATCTTTCTCTGTATCTTCTGGATATTCTTTTACCATCTTATATATTGGTAAAATTACGATTTCATCTTCTACAAGATCATCGGCTATCTTTGTTATTGAATCTCCTTTTTTTATTTTCTTTTGAACTTGCATAATTAGTTTAAGGTTCTCTCCTTGTGTAATTCCACGCTCGATTCCTTGCTCAATTCCTTTGTTAATTGCATTATCTAATATTGTACACATTGTAACTTCTCCTTTCCCATCTTTCTTTATATCCAACTGCAGAAATCTTTCATCTTCTGCAAAAATCCTCATAAATTTTAGCATCTCATCTACATGTTTAATTGGTTTATGATTTTCAATGGTTTTATACCCTTTCCTTCTCTTCACAAAATAATCCGCAATAATTCCGAAATCACTTTGAAACATCTTAATCTGTTCTTCCGTCAGATATGCTATTTCAAATACATTCAGCTTATAATTATTCGCATATTTTTCTACATTACCTTTCTTTGCAAATGTATCTCTAAGTTCTTTCGATGTATTCCAGCGCCCATTGCCGAAATATAAAATCAAAGTTACTACTTCACATAACTCTTTCTTATCTTCATCATCATTTAACTGTGACCGATAACTTGCTCCATCATATCCCATTACTCGGAATGACATTTGTTTATCTGTACTCGTCTGATTTTCTATCCCAAAGATCACTTTATGATCTTTTCCTTTTTTCCATACTTTCAGTATATCTCTTTCCTGCTCATGTAAGGTACTATCCGCTGCTTTGTATTGCGATCTTACTTTCGTCTCTGATAGCTGCTTTGGACTTATGACCTGTTTGCCATCATAAATCAGCACGTTGATAATATCTGCAAATACGTCTGGATAATCTTCTAGTAATTTCTCTACTTTATCTTTCTGTCTCATGCCTGCCTCCTTTGCCTGTAAACTAAAAAGGTCTGTATACGTTTAAATCTGCAGATCTGCATTGTTGATTTTAATCTAGACTCATCATATTTTTAGTTTGCATTATTTTACAAATATTGGCAAG
>ENA-OQEX01000774-OQEX01000774.1-human-gut-metagenome-genome-assembly--contig:-NODE-774-length-14797-cov-7.783027_pt1 | contig 14797 bp, 17 predicted proteins | sample MGYA00242802_ERZ504649 | MGnify/ENA primary metagenome ERZ504649 (study PRJEB26092, sample SAMD00036194) | human gut metagenome | host: Homo sapiens | study: EMG produced TPA metagenomics assembly of... | reverse complement strand
CGGGAGAAAACAACAAGGTCGTTATTGTTACCGGCGGAAGCTCCGGCATCGGACGGTGCACGGCATCTGCTCTGAAGGAGAACGGCTGCATCGTCTATGAGTCAGCCGCAGAAATATCCCTATGGAGGTGTTACCCATCTGTCTGTCGATGTGACCGATGAAGATGCGGTCAACGCCGCTGTGCAGCAGGTCATCCAAAAAGAAACTAAAATCGATGCAGTGATCAACTGTGCAGGCTTTGGCATTTCCGGTGCGGTGGAGTTTACGTCCATGGAGCAAGCCAAAGCACAGTTTGATGTGAACTTTTTCGGGACAGTCACTGTAAATAAAGCGGTTCTCCCTTCATGCGCCATCAAGGGGAGGGGCATATTGTGAACATCAGCTCTGTTGCTGCCGTAGCGCACATTCCGTTCCAGACCTTCTACTCTGCAAGCAAAGCCGCCGTTTCTTCTTACTCTTACGCTCTGGCAAACGAAGTCAAGCCCTACGGCATCCATGTTACCGTCGTAGAACTGGGTGACATCTGCACCGGATTTACAAAAGCACGTCAGAAAAGCATTCTCGGCGATGAAGAATACGGCGGACGTATCTCCCGGAGCGTCAGTCAGATGGAGCAAGACGAGCAAAACGGCATGGACCCGGCACGTATTGGACGGTACATCGCCGGTATTGTGGAGAAAAAGAACCCGGCAGTCGTTTATGTTGCCGGTGCACAGTATAAATTCCTGAGCCTTTTGTGCAAGCTCCTGCCTGCCGCAGCACGAGGAAAGATCGTGGGGAAAATATACGGGTAACAGGCGCATTGCTCCGCAAAGCTGCTATATCCGTATTTTGTGGACAACGAAGCAGCGTTGTTCTCCTCGGAGTCCGGAAAAAAGGCAAGCCCTCCTTCATAAATTACAGTAACCGTTTATGATACTATGGGGAGGGTCGGCATGTTTTTATCTCTTCTGCAATTTTTTGCCACAAAGTTTCTGGTTTTGGCGCTTCATCTGGAAAGCGGCAGCTTTCCGCGGCCCCTCTCTGCCCGGGAGGAAACCGAAGCCTTTTCCGCACTGCGTGCCGGTGACCCTGCCGCACGGGAAAAACTGATCCGGCACAATCTGCGTCTGGTGGCACACATCGTAAAAAAATACTACGCCCTGCCCGGCGATCAGGACGACCTTATTTCCATCGGCACCATCGGCCTGATGAAAGCAGTGGATACTTTCGACTCTGCCCGTCGGGCACGCTTTTCCACCTACGCCAGCCGATGCATTGAAAATGAGATCCGGATGCAGTTTCGCCGGAACCGCAAAACCGGCGGGACCGTCTCGCTGCAGGAAGCGCTGGAATCAGATGGTGACTCTGCGCTGACGCTGGCCGATGTGCTGCAGGACAGCTTCTGCATGGAGGACACCTGCGAAACGCAGGACGATATCCGCCGGATGCGGCAGCTGCTGGACGGCCTGCCCGCCAGAGAGCGACAGATTATTCTGCTGCGGTATGGTCTTTCCGGCCAGCCGCCGCTGACCCAGCTGGAAACTGCAAAACTGCTGGACATCAGCCGCAGCTATGTTTCCCGTCTGGAAACTCATGCGCTGGAACTTCTGCGCCAGCGGTGGGATGTTCCGGGTACAAAAACAGCGCAGAGGTGAACGGTGTGCTCGCCCCTGCGCCATGCAGTCAGCTATCCAGAATTTTCAACTGCAGTTCGTCCAATTGTTCAAAAGTATACAGTCGATTCAGTGCTTCCACCAGCTCCTTTTTGGAAAGACGCGGCGGCAGGCCCAGCGCGTTCAGAAGCTTTGCCTTGCGCTCGGCGCTGCCCGGCCTGCCGGAAAGCCCCCACTCGTAGAGGTCGGTATAGGTGATCTGCCGTCCTTCCGGGCGGGCCGCTGCGGCACCCGCCTCAGCGCCAAGGGCATCCCGCAGCGCCTGTAGAACAATGGCATCGTCCACGCCCTCGACCCCCAGCAGGCCCTCCTTGCCGGGCTGTTCCTTGCGCTTTTCCTTGCCGTGGATCGCGGGCACGTAAGCCTGCACCACATTCTTTTCTCCCACCAGATTGGTGATGTAGGTGCGGATGCGGAAGCCTGCTGCGTCCGAATCCGTGAGCAGGATCAGGCCGTTTTTCTGCGCCAGCGCTTTGAACAGCTGCTGGCGCTTTTTGTCGCTGTAAATGCCAAAGCCATCCGTCAGCAGGATCATGGCATCGGTCAGATGGGAAAGCCGGGCCGCATCGTACTTGCCCTCCACAATGAGCACCCGGCCTGTATGGATCATTTCGTTTTCCTTCATCGTCCGCTCCCCGCCATTGCCAACCGGCACAGCGCTGTTTCCAGCAGGATCTGGTCATCGGTAGGCTGGCTTTTCAGGCTCTGGTCCAGTTCCAGCAGCACCTGCATACAGTTTTCGATCTGGCCCAGCGTGTAATGCGAGGCTGTTTCGGCCGACCGCTTGAGCCGGTAATCACTGCCCTTATAGCCAAAATCCTTGAATACCGTGCTGTAATTTTTCCGTTTTGCTGCCCCCAGCTTGACCCGGTACAGATCCACATAGCTGCCGATCATGGCCGCTGTAATGGCAATGGGCTCCTGCTGCAGGCGCAGCAAAGTCTGCAGCTTTTTGCAGGCACCTGTGGCGTTTTTGGCCGTGATCATGCGGATCATCTCGAACACGTCTGCTTCCAGACTGACCGTGCCCATTTCCGCCACCATCGCTGCCGTGACCGTCTGATACCCGGACAATGCACAGAGTTTGTCCACCTCATTTTCCAAAAGGAACGGATCCTCGCCGCAGCGCTCCAGCAGCGCCGCCGCTGCGCCGTCCGGCAGGGTGGTTTTCTGCTCCTTTGCGCGGTCGATCATCATCATTTTCAGTTCAAAGGGCTTGGGCTTAGCCAATTCTTCGGTGTAGCCAAGCGCCTTGCACTGCGCGATCAGCTTCTGTGCGCGCTTGCCTGTTTTGAGCTTGCTGCGCTCCAGTTCAAACACACTGCCCAGCACCACCACAGCATTTTCCAGACTGGAAAGGGTGCTGTTCAACTCTTCCAGATCCTTGTCACTGTAAGCTGCAGGGTCGATCTCCGGCAGCACCACCACACGCCGGGTACCAAAAAATGAGATGGTGCCCGCCGCCATGATGAGCTGTTCGATCTCCGGCGCAGCTCCATCCAGAATGGTGGCATCCTCGTCGCTGTCTGCGGTCAGGATGCGGGTGATGGCCGTGACCGCCTGCCGCACCAGATACCGCTCACTGGAATAAAAATAGTAGACCGGGCAGCCCTTGTCCGCCAACTGCCGGAGTTTTGTCTCGGTCGCCATGCAGGCACCTCCCTTCTCTTATGGTGTTGTTCTATTGTACCACACTCTGCCCGGATTGCAAAGCATCACTCCGTTTTCAGCCCGCCGTGCCGCCGCAGGCTGATGGATGCCGCCAGTTCTTTTCTGTTGTCCATCCAGTCATAGCTGCGCAGGGCCAGAACATTTTTATACTGCACAGCATCCGGCTTTGCAGGGGATGCCAGCAGCCACTGCACTGTGACCTGTTTTGTCAGTTCTACAGTTCCATTGACCACGGCAAACTGCCGGTTGCCCACAGTCAGCCGCACAAGACAGCCATTCCGGGTGCGCAGCATTTCCACCAGAGCCGGTGTGCACCGCAGCTTTTGTGCTGTGTTCACCGCCATTTCTGCTGCCGGAAGTGTCCGCTCTGCTTCCAGTGTACAGGCCGTTTTAGGGTTTGTGCGCAGGTCTGCCACAAGCTCCACAGTCTGCACGCCCCGCCGGGCAAGCTGGTTTTCCACTGCGTTCTGGGCAGAAGCTCCGCCCCGGAACAGCACCACGGCGGTATCGTTCTGGGTGACGACCACTGCCGGCGCGTTGGCGCTGCCTACAAGGTCGATGTGCACCACATCCCGGCTGAGAGCATTGCCCAGCCCGATGGAAACAGCTGCCGCCAGCAGGATGCATGGCCCTGCCACCCGCAGCCGTACCCGCCAGTGGAACGCCAGCCAGCACAACAGGATCAGCACCAGACACACGATGCTGCATAGGCCGTATCGAAGTAGATGCCCGCGCCCGGTTTTGCAGAGATCCAGACGGCCCAGCGGTCGAGCAGGCCGGTCAACGCCGCAGACGCTGCGGACAGCACCCCATACAGCGGAGCAAGAGCGGGTACCAGGCCGGCAAAGGCCGTGCCAAGGCCCAGCAGCATCATGGGTTGGATGAGCCACAGCACCGCCACACTGGATGCCACCGCATAAATGCTCACACTCAGCCCGCGCAGCACCAGCACCGGGAATGTGGCCACCGAAGCACAAAACGAGATGCAAATGCTTTCCGCAAGGCCCCAAAGACGTTCCGGCAGTTTGAAATACCATGGGCGCTTCACCGGATTTTTCGCGTTTTTCCAGAACTGGCGGTACCACGCATCCCGGGCGCGGCGGATGCACACACCGCCTGCCACCGTGCCCACCACCGCCGCAAACGAAAGTTCAAAGCCGATATCGCACACTGCATAGCTGTTGCCTGCGGTCATAACGATACCTGCCACCGCCAGAGAGGTAAGGGTATCCGGCGGGCCGTACAGCCACACACCCAGTGCACCGACCCAGACCGCCACTGCGGCGCGGCATACCGAGGGTGTGAAGCCGGTCACGCCCATCAGCAAAAAGGCCAGCAGACTTCGGAATACCGCCCGGCGTCTGCGCCTGCGGTAGCTCTGCTCCCACTCGTAGGGCAGGAGTGAGCTGAGGATATCACCGCACAAAATGGACACATGCATTCCGCTTACCACCAGCACATGGGCAAGACCCGCGCCCCGGTAGGCGCTGCGCATGGCCGAAGACAGATAACTCCGGTCGCCGGTAGTCATGGCAGCCAGCACACCGCCGGTCTTGCCGTCCATACGGCGGCGCAGCGACGCACTGAGCCTTTGCTGCAGGCGGTGGGTGCGGGCGCGGAAGCTGCCGCTTTCGCCCAGAACTGTAAGCTCCGGCCCATCCTCGTCCATTTCCGCCTGCAGAGCGATGCCGTCCGCATACAGGCTGACCCGGCTTCCGGATGCCGGGGCCGACAGTATAAATCTTCCCTGCACCCTTTCCCCGGCTTTGCACTCCGGCAAAGCACTGCACTCCACCCGGAAGGATGCCGCGCTGCCGTTCACTTTCTCTACATGCAAAACCGCATCCACGATACCGGGATCGTAGGAATCCGCCGTGCTTTCCACCTCTGCGGTCAGCATCAGCGGACGGCCTGCATATTGCACCCGGATGCGCTCCAGCCGGTTTGCCGTGTGCAGCACCGATGCCATACCCACAGCAGCACCCAGCAGGATGCAGAGCGCTGCTTTGCGGGCAGCATCAAAGATGCACAGCACCAGACAAACGGCAACAAAAAATGCCGCAAACGGCACAAAAAGTTCCGTTTGCGGCAAAAAAACGCACACTAACTCCACACCCAGCATTCCAGCGCAGAAAACGCAGAGCGGGCGTCGCATTGCAGCTTAGTGGAAGAACAGAGGCAGCGGCTCCAGGAAGATGATATCCTTGCGCTCAGCTGCATCGCCCTCGGCCAGAACAGCGGCCTGGCCCACAATGGTGCACTGGGTCTGCTCAGCCAGCGCGTCCAGAGCCTTGAGCGAACCGCCAGTGGAAATGACATCGTCCACCACCAGAACGCGCTTGCCGCTCATCTTGTCCAGCTCCTTGCGGTCGATGACCAGCTTCTGCTTGCCTGCGGTGGTAATGGACTGATCCTCCACCACCACGGGGTCGGTCATATACAGCTTTTCGCCCTTGCGTGCGCAGACGTAGGGCTTGCCGCTCTGGCGGCTCATCTCTGTGCCAGAGGGATGCCCTTGGCCTCGGCGGTCAGCAGGATATCAAAATCCGGGCACTTCTTCAGCAGTTCAGCGGCAGCAGCCACGGTCAGCTCGGCATCACCCAGCATGATAAAAGCAGCAATGTCCATGTGGTCATTCACCTTGCAGATGGTCAGCTCACGGGTCAGGCCTGCAACGTGCAGAGTATAGGTCTCAGCCATAATTCAACGCTCCCTTTTTATTGGAATCAGACAGGCAGCTTTTCGCCGCCCAGAACATGGAAATGCAGATGTTTCACGGTCTGGCCTGCGTCCTCGCCAACATTGGAAATGACGCGGTAGCCGTTGTTCAGGCCCTGCTCCGCAGCCAGCTTTGCGATCACTGCAAAGATATGGCCCAGCAGTGCGCCGTCCTCTTCGGTCAGCGCAGCGGCAGAGACAATGTGCTTTTTGGGCACCACCAGAAAGTGCACCTTGGCCTGCGGGTTGATGTCGTAAAACGCCACCACCTGCTCGTCCTCGTACAGCTTCTTGGAGGGGATTTTCCCCTCCGCGATCATACAGAACAGACAATCTTCCATGGGAAACAACTCCTTCCTGATATTTTATAAACGTCCCCGCCCTCTCAGGCCGCTTTGCGTCCAGCTCTCCCAAAGAGAGAGCCCTTGGCAAAACCATAAACTTTGGCAGCGCGTCAGCGCTGACGGAGAGGGCGAACCCGTTTTCTTATTCGCCCAGAGCCTTCTTGACGATGGCGCCGACAGCAGCCAGAGCTTCGTCGATCTTGGTCTCATCCTTCAGGCCGGCCATTGCAAAGTCCGGCTTGCCGCCGCCCTTGCCGCCGGCAATGGCAGCGATCTCCTTGACCAGAGCACCGGCCTTCAGGCCCTTTTCCTGTGCCTGTTTGGTCACAGTGACAGCCATGGTGATCTTATCCTCAGCCTTGCCCACCAGAACCGCCACAGCGGCTTCACAGCCTTGTCGCGGATGGTATCGCACATGCCGCGCAGGGTGTCGCCGGTGGTACCGGTGAAGTATGCAGAAGCGATCTTCACGCCGCCGATCTCTTCGGCATTGTCAAACAGGCTGGTCACCTTGGAAGCGGCGACCTGTGCTTGATCTCTTCCAGTTCCTTGGCCAGAGCCTTGTTCTCAGCCATCACGGCCTCGGCACGGACGGCAGAGCGGTCACGTTGTTTGCCTTCAGGGTGTTTGCCACGGTATGCAGCATAGCCTCCTGCAGGTTTGCACGGATCAGCAGGTTGCGGCCGGTGACAGCTCGATGCGGCGGATGCCCGCAGCAACGGAGGCCTCGCTCACGATCTTGAAGCCGCCGATCTGGGCGGTGTTCTTCACGTGGGTGCCGCCGCAGAACTCGGTAGACCAACCCTCGATGTCCACAACACGCACGACCTTGCCGTACTTTTCGCCGAACAGAGCCATTGCGCCCAGCTTCTTGGCTTCCTCAATGGGCATTTCCCGGACGGTGACGTTCATGGACTCGTAGATTTTATCGTTCACGATCTTCTGCACGCGGGCCAGCTCCTCGGGAGTGACCGCGCTGAAGTGGGTAAAGTCGAAGTGAGTGATCTCTGCATCCTGATAGGAGCCTGCCTGATGGACGTGGTCGCCCAGCACTTCACGCAGAGCTGCCTGCAGCAGATGGGTGGCGGTGTGGTTGCGGGCAATGGCCATGCGGTATTCCTTATCCACCTGAGCGGTCAGATGGTCGCCCACCTTCACGATGCCGCTCTCCAGCACGCAGGTGTGGACGTAGTAGCCTTGGGGGTCTTCTTCACATCCAGCACGCGCAGGCTGCAGTCGGCGCTGTTCAGCATGCCGTGGTCCGCAGCCTGACCGCCCATCTCAGCGTAGAAGGGGGTCTTATCCAGAACCACCAGCACGCCGTCCTTCGCTTCCTCGTCGGTAGCAATGGCATCGGTCAGAGTTTCTTCGTCGCTCAGGGCCACCACAACGCCGGTGTCGTTCAGGGTCTCGTAGCCGGTAAAGACGGTGGGCTCTGCATCCAGCGCACCGAACAGATCCTCGCTCCAGCCGGAGATGTTCTTCTTCAGGCGCTCTGCACGGGCACGCTCCTTCTGCTTGGTCATTTCGGCGTGGAAGCCTTCCTCGTCGATCTCAATGCCCTGCTCTGCAGCGATCTCCTTGGTCAGATCCAGCGGGAAGCCGAAGGTATCGTTCAGCTTGAACACGTCCAGGCCCTTCAGCAGGTGCTCATGTGCCTTTTCCAGACCGTCGATCATGTTGTTCAGGATGTTCATGCCGGCATCAATGGTACGGGCAAAGTTTGCCTCCTCGGTGCCGATGACCTTCTTGATATAAGCATCGTGCTCGCGCAGCTCAGGGTATGCGCTCTCGCTGGACTGGATGACAGTCTCCACCAGCTCCACCAGGAACGGGCGGGTGATGCCCAGCATACGGCCATGGCGGGCAGCACGGCGCAGCAGGCGGCGCAGCACATAGCCGCGGCCCTCGTTGGAAGGCAGGATGCCGTCGGACACCATGAAGGTGCAGCTGCGGATGTGGTCGGTGATGACACGGATGGAGATGTCGTCCTTGGCATTTTCGCCATAGGTCTTGTTTGCGATGTGCTCCACATGGTGCAGCACGCTCTGCACGGTGTCCACCTCGAACAGGTTGCCCACGTTCTGCATCACGCAGGCCAGACGCTCCAGACCCATGCCGGTATCAATGTTGGGGCGTGCCAGACGCTCGTAGTGGCCCTTGCCGTCGGCATCGAACTGACTGAACACCAGATTCCAGATCTCCATATAGCGATCGCAGTCGCAGCCCACGCCGCAGGTCGGCTTGCCGCAGCCGTACTCGGGGCCGCGGTCAAAGTAGATCTCGGAGCAGGGGCCGCACGGGCCGGAGCCATGCTCCCAGAAGTTGTCTTCCTTGCCCAGACGCACCATGTGGTCGGGGGCGATGCCCACCTTCTTGGTCCAGATATCGTAAGCCTCGTCGTCCTCTTCGTACACAGAGATGTGCAGGCGGTCCTTCGGAATGGCCATCCACTCGTCGGAAGTCAGGAACTCCCATGCCCAGGGAATGACCTCTTCTTTGAAGTAATCCTGGAAGGAGAAGTTGCCCAGCATTTCAAAGAAGGTGCCGTGGCGGGCAGTGATGCCAACGCGCTCGATATCCGGGGTGCGGATGCACTTCTGGCAGGTGGTCACGCGGTGACGGGGCGGCTCTTCCTGAGCCAGAAACCACTTTTTCATAGGTGCCATGCCGCTGTTGATGAGCAGCAGGCTGGGGTCGTTCTTGGGCACCAGCGGGAAGCTGTCCAGACGCAGATGACCCTTGCTCTCAAAGAAGCTCAGGTACTTTTCACGCAGTTCATTCAAACCGGTCCATTGCATAGGTTTTCTCTCCTCAATCGTCTTTGGCGCTTGTGCGCCGTTTTTATGCTGTTATGGCAGAGGGGCGGCACGGTGAAAAAAACAAAAACAGCCTCATCCCAAAAGGACGAAGGCTGCTTGTGCATCAAACTCCGTGGTACCACCCAAATTGCAAAGGATAAAATGTGTCCCCTGCCGCTTTCGGCGCGTTAACGCTGCGCAGCGTCCGACTTGTGTCGCCGGAAGCTCCGGGGTGGCGCGAAATGATCCCGACCGGAGCACCTTACAGCCGTGGGCGCTCTCTCTGAACGGCGGTGTACATTTCTGACCCCATCATTGCCATCTGTCATAATTTTACATTCCGCAAGGCAGGCGAAGTGCCCCTTTGCGTACAGCTAAATTATAGCATACGCAAAACGTTTGTCAACGGTTTTGAGCAAAATTTACGGCACCCAGATGCGGACGATGCTGCTGATGGTGCCATCCTCGGTAAAGACCAGGGTGTTGTTGGGCATCCAGCCGTCCGGCTCGGCGTTGACGGCCTCGGCCACGGCATCGGCGCCGTCCGTCTCCACGGCGGAAGCCTGCGGGTCGGCCGAGCTGTCGCTCAGGGTCACGTCCCCGGCCAGAGGCAGGGTCACCTCGCCCATCTCATAGTAGACGGGGTAATCGTCAAAGGTCACGGTGCGGTACACATCGTGGTCCAGCGTCAGCTCCACGCCGCCCGCTTCGATGCCGCCGTTGATGGTCACATAGCCGTTGTCGGCATCCCTGTCGATGCTGGTCACAGTCAGCTTGGTCACGGTGGTGTCGCCCTGGTCGTGGATCCGAAGCACGCTGCCCTCCTGCAAGGCGTCGATGTCCTCGGGCAGGTAGCTGTCATAGCCGTATACGCTCAGGGTCGCCTGGCCGTCGGCCACCTTGGTGATGCTGGCTGCAAACTTGTAGGAACCCGTCTTGATCTCGTTCAGATCCCCGGCGTCGATGGGCAGCACATCGCCCATCTCACCGGCTGCTTCGGACGAAGCCGCACTGCTTTCCACGCCGGAAGCCGGTGCGCTTGCCGCGCTGCCTGCGGTGCTGTTGCTGCTGCCGCAGCCTGCCAGAATGCCCACTGCCAGAATGGCCGTAACGGCCAGCACCTTTTTATTCAGTTTCATATTCTATACCTTCTTCTGTTGTTGTCGGGGCGGTGTTTTCCGCACCTGTCTCGGTATCATACGTCACCCGCGCGGAAAAGTCAACATTTCCTTTTCTCTGCGCTTGACGCGCGGTTTTTGTTCCGCTACAATAAAAACGAATCAAGAACCCATTCTATTGCAACTGATTTTAAGATAGAGAGGAATTTCCCGTGAAAATTTTAAAAGTAAAATGTCTTGCCCCCACCCGGCTGGACAACTACCTGATGCAGCAGTACCCGGCACTGAACCCGGGCCGCCTGAACAAGGCCCTGCGGGAGAACAAGATCAAGCTGAACGGCAAAAAGCAGCCGCTTTCCACCCGCGTGATGGCCGGTGACGAGATCAAGCTGTTCATTCTGGATGAAGTTCTGGATGCGGACCGCCGTGTGGACGGCCCGGCGTGGAAGAACGCCCGCGGCCCGGCACAGGTGGTCTACGACTGCCCGCAGATCGTCATTGTGAACAAGCCCGCCGGTCTTGCCGTGGATGGTCCGGAGGACGACACTCTGCTGAACCGCACCCTGCTCTACCTGAACCAGCAGGGCGAGTACAAGGAGAACGACCTGTACACCCCGGCGCTGTGCCACCGGCTGGACACCGGCACCAGCGGCCTTGTCATCGTTGCCAAGACCCCGGAGGCCGAAGAGCTGTTCCTTGCAGCCATCAAGAACCGCGAAGTGAAAAAGACCTACCTCTGCGTCACCTTCGGCCGTCCGATGCCGCCGGATGCCACTCTGGGCGGCTATCTGCTCAAGGACGCGGACCGCGGCATCGTGAAGATCGTGGAAGAAAAGCAGCCCGGTGCCAAGGAAGTGGAGACCCGGTACGAGACCATCGCCGTCTCCGGTCGTCTGGCCCTGCTGAAGGTGCAGCTGATCACCGGCCGCACCCATCAGATCCGCGCCCACATGGCCAGCATCGGCTGTCCCATTCTGGGCGACAGCAAATACGGCAACAACACCGCCAACCGCGAGCTGAAGCTCAAGTATCAGGCCCTGTGCGCATGGGAACTCACCATGCCCCGCTTCACCCAGCCGGATTTCGAGTTCCTCAGCGGCAAGACCTTCCGCGCACCAAAGCCCTGGTATTACAGTCAGGTACTGGACGGAACCCTGAAATAAGCTTTTTTACAACAAATTACAGCAAAAAAGAAATCCCGGAAGTGTATTCCGGGACTTCTTTTTTGTCGTATTTTACTGGAATAGACCGCCAAACCAGCCCAGAGTGGACTCAGTTGCATTTGCAAAGGCATCCTGAACTTCCTGAATGCTGTCCAGCAGCTTGGTGCCCTCGGTATCCTTCACCGACCAGTAAACGCCGCTGCTTGCCGAGCCATCCGAAACCGTGAAGTCACTGGTAAAGCAGAGGTTATCGCCCTGAGAATCGGTCACGACCACCATGTAGGTGTAATTGCCTGCGGGCAGTTCACCAAAGCGGATGGAGCTGTCCAGCGACTTGAAGGAGAAGATTGCCGTATTGGGTGCTGCCTGTGCAGTGAACACCGTCTGGTCGTTCTCGTCCAGCACTGCCAACTGCACATTGGTCAAGGTGGTGCCCAGCGCAGCATTTGCAGTGCCGGTCAGCGCCATGCCCTTGCCCGCACGGACATTGATGGGGTAGCTCATGCCTTCCAGACGCAGGCCGTCAGCCTCTGCAGCAATGAAGTTGTGATCTGATGCCACATACCAGTAGCAGGAGGACCTATTGACCGAAACGCTGGAGTTTTCCAGCGGGATGCGTCCGGAAGAGATGTTGCCTGCCGGATCGGAGCAATAGAAGTTGCCGTTGGTGTAGTCGGTGAGCAGCACTGCATGGGGCTGGCTGCGGTCATACAGCACGATGCCCTCCGGGTGCTGCGAAAGCAGGGTGATCAGGGTCTGCACTTTTTCCTGTTTGCGGGAGGGCAGTGTGCCGTAGCCCACCTGCATCTCCTTATATGTAAAGCTGTGGGAAAGCCCGTTGGACCATGCTGTGGAACGGACACTGTTCTCGGTCACAGTGGACCAGTCGGTCAGGCCGTCAAAATAGGCACGACGGCGCAGCATCATGGCTGCGGATGCCAGTGTGCAGGTGCCGCCGCGGCTCTGATTGAAGTAGAAGCCTGCGTCCACGTTCAGATCAACCGCCAAGGCCGCCGGCAGGCAGGTGAGCATAAACACCAGTGTCAGCACAAGGCTCAGCAGTTTTTTACGGGACGGTGCAGCGGTATTCACGGGTAGGTTCTCCTTTCAGCTTCCATGGCTTGTTACGTTTACCACCATAAAGTATACCAACCTGTTACCCTTTTGTAAACGTTTGTGAAGCTTTTTTCTCAATATCAACACGTTTGGGCAGTTTTTGTTGGAGAGAATGCACAGTTTCCGGCAAGATATTCTACATTTTTTACAAAAATCCCGTCCTGACATTTTTCAAGCGCACCATATTTTGCATTCTTTTTTCATTTTCTGACCACGCTGTGGGCAAACAAAAAAGCTCCACTGGGGCTTTCGTTGCTTCGCAAACGCAAACTTTTTTCTCCGCAATCAGCCGTCAAAGTGTCCTCAAACCGGACAGTTTGGGTGCCATCCTTGTAGTTGAACGTAATCAGCATCCGGTCATCGTATAGAAAAATGGCATTGACAAAAATCTCGATCAGCGCTTTTCGCTGCTTTTTCTGCGAAATATCGAACTTCTAAATTTCATCAGCCAGAATCGGATGAAATCCTCATTGAAGCTGGGCTTCTTTAATTTTTCATCTGCGATTTTTACAGTCAGCTCATCTTTCTGGCTTTCCAGCGCTTCCAGCCGCTCTTTCGTTGTCCGAGTGTACAAGCCGTCCTCGATCGCCTTCATCAGGTTGTCCAGCTTTTTGTTGACCTCTCGCAGTTGCTTTTCCAGCAGCGGGATCGTGGTGTTTTCCTGATTCTGGACATCCATGACCAGTTGAACGATCTTGTCGATCACCGCATCGTCCTGAATCAGCTTCATCGTCTCCCGGACGACCAGATCTTCCAGCCAGTCCTTCTGCACGGTCTTTTTGTTGCAGCCCTTACGCCGCTTGACGTTGGCGCATACTTATATTTTTTCAGCAAGTGCTTCACCATCTTACGCATACTCGCACGGGCAGTTTCTTTTTTCTGCAGGTCTATTACGCTCGCATTACTGAATTTCTGCGTTTCCAGCCATCTCCATTGCAGCGTTCGATTGACACAGGTTGAGTTATCGGCAGATACAGCAAACACAACGGGCGGCTCTGGTAACAGAGCTGCCCGTTGTGTTCGTTTATGAAAAGGAGAACTTAGATCTCATACCACTTGATCTCGTTGGCATCCAGATGCAGAGCAAAGCTGCTGCCGTCTGTGGTGTAAACGGTGGTGTCCTGCGGCTCGTAGGTGTTGTTCACCACGCAGTACTTGCCGTTTTTGACGTAGGCGTGCACCTCCACGTTGTAGTTGGAGCTGAACCATGTATGCAGCTCCTCCTCGCTGTGGGCGCTCCACAGGATAGCGCGGTACAGGGTGCGGCTGTTGGCAAAGCTGTACGGCACGCCGCTGATGTACACGGCGCGCCCCTTGCCGAAGTCGTGGGCGGCCATCTGCACTTCCTTGTTCCGCTGCACCAGCACCTCGGTGCCTCGAGGGCGTAGATGTTCTTTTTGCCCTCGCCAAAGTCCACGGGTTGGTCGGCGTCCTGCAGAATGAAATGGTCCGGGTGTTCTTCCCAGTTGTATTTGTCGTAGTTGAGGGTGAAGCCGTTTTCTTCCTCCACGCCCAGCACGCTGGCAAGCTGGAGAATGTGGCCCTGATACGGGTGACCGGAAGGCTCACCCACGCCGATAAAGCCGCCGCCGTTCCAGACGAACTTGCGGATAGCGGAGGAGATCTCCGGGTCTTCCCACCAGATGCCGCCGGTGTGTGCGGTGTCGGCATCGCCGACATTGATAATGACATCCAACGAATCCAGCAGATGCGGGTCGTTCTTGATATCCTCAAAGCTGATAAACTTCACATCAAAGGGCGCACCGGACAGCATCTCAATGACACCGGCATAGCTATAGTTCTGCTTGTAATAGAGGGCGTGATGCACCATGTGACAGCCCCAAGCCCGCATTTTACCCCAACAGTTCAGCACGGCCACTCGCTTGACACAGTAGGGTGTGGTGCCCTTGATGTTCTCGTACAGTTTGCGGAACTCGTTGCAGACGCTCTCCACGTAGTCCACGAACTCCGGGAACTGCAAGGCCAGTTTCAGATAGCCGCCATAGCCGATGCGGTCGATGGGCTTGCGCAGGATAGCGCGGCGGGCTGTAACCCAGTTCTCCTTGGCTTCCCGCACCGGGTCGCCGCCCTCGTGGAAGGTGTCGGGGAAGAAGTACGGCAGGAAACGGCCCTCGGTGTACTTCACGCCTCAATGTCAGAGATCAGGCGCAGGGTGGAGCCGTTGCCCACGCTGCCCACTACGGCATCCAG
>ENA-OQEX01000773-OQEX01000773.1-human-gut-metagenome-genome-assembly--contig:-NODE-773-length-14799-cov-1.967830_pt1 | contig 14799 bp, 20 predicted proteins | sample MGYA00242802_ERZ504649 | MGnify/ENA primary metagenome ERZ504649 (study PRJEB26092, sample SAMD00036194) | human gut metagenome | host: Homo sapiens | study: EMG produced TPA metagenomics assembly of... | reverse complement strand
CACTGATTTGCCAAAATACCATCTTTCATAAAAATGGCTGCATCTGCTACACGTTCCAGTTCGTCTACGAGATGACTGGAAACTACCAGTGTCACATCTGGATCTATGGCTTCCAGAATGCTCTTCATGATCTGGTCTCTTGCAAGAAGGTCAATGCCGTTCAACGGTTCGTCAAGCAAGTACAGCCTAGCCTCCCTTGCCATGGTAACTGCAATTTTCAGCTTGGCCATCATACCAGAGGACAGCTTCTTCGCTTTCATGTCCTCTGTAAGCTCCATTCGGGAAATCATCTGTCTGTATTTCTCCATGGAAAATCTTCGAAAAGTCCTCATAATATTTTCCCACATCTGAAACTGTCATCCAGTTGTAGAAATAAGGTTCCGTGGACATATAAGCAATTTCTTTTTTACTCTCTTTTCCAATGGGAGTTCCCTGATAAAGGATCTCACCGTTAGTAGGCTTTACAAGTCCTGCTACCATTTCATCCAGGTGGTCTTGCCGCTTCCATTGGGCCAAGCATGGCGTATACAAGTCCTGGCTCCAGTTGTAAAGATACCTGATTCACAGCAGTCTTACTGCCGTATTTCTTCGTTACTTCTCTGCTCTCTAAGATCATTTTTATACACTCCTCGTCATTCCGACTGTTCTTTCTCCAGAAGTCCGATTGCCTGGCTCTGGAAAAGCCAAGCTGCTCCATTCCTTCCAGGAATTCCCGGATCAGGGTTCCTGCCATCTCTTCCTTCAGCTGCTGCACCCGTTCCGGATCTTCTGTCACGAAGGTTCCCATCCCGCGTCTGGTAAAGCAGACGCCTTCCATCTCCAATTCTTTATATACGCGGCTGACCGTATTGGGATTAATGGTATATTCTACCGCCAGATCCCGCACAGATGGAAGCCTCGCACCAGGAGACAGCTTACCTGTTACAATATCCTGCTTTATAGAATTTGCTGCCTGGAGATAAATTGGCAGCGATGAATTATATTCCATGTTTACCTCTCTTTCTGCATCACTGTCATAGTTGTATAGTACACTAGAATTGTATTTTCGTCAAGTGTTTTTTTATATTTTTTCACATAAGGAACAAAACCGTGTTTCCTGTGCAAAAAGAACATTGCACTTCCCTGCAAAGGAAATGACAATGTTCTCTTTTCTATTTCTTTTAGAATCTTTTTCCATTTTCTTCGTTTTCCATCTGCGCCTTGGCTTTTCGCCCGATTCCTGCATTGCTGTTCATAATGCTGGCCCGGGTGATCTTGTCGTTTCCAAATTTCATGCGGATGGCATCCATCGCTGCATCCAGCTTCTGGCGCTGTTCCTTTTTCGCACAGTCCTCAAACAGGGACATCTGTTCGAATCCGTCCTCAGTAAGTCCGGTGAGTGCCACTCCGATCAGACGTAATGGCTGCCCCTTCCAGAACTCAGCGAACAGTTTTCTGGCATTTGCGTAGACTTCATCGGTTACATCCGTAGCACTTCCAAGCTTCATCTGATGGGAACGATTCTTAAAATCCAGAGTGCGGAAGGTGACAGAAATACAGGTACATTTCTTTCCTTTCCGCCTCATTCTGGTGGCTACCACATCGCATTGCTCCAATAAAATAGGCTGAATCTGCTCCATAGATACAATATCATCATTGAAAGTCTTCTCCACGCTGAAGCCTTTACTCTCCTCAGGCACTTCCAAAACCGGAGAATTGTCAATGCCTCTGGCGTACTGGAAGAGCTGATGTCCGGTCTTTTCTCCCAGAAGTGTCTGAATAGTGGACTCCCTTTCCCGAGCCAGTTCCCCTATGGTGCGGATACCGAAATCAACCAGCTTCTTTTCCGAAGCTTTTCCCAGAAATAACAGATCTCTGATGGGAAGAGGCCACATTTTTGCCGGAATTTCTTCCGGGAAAAGGGTGTGCACTTTATTTGGCTTCTCGAAGTCCGAGGCCATTTTCGCCAGCAGCTTATTGGTGGAAATTCCCACATTTACTGTAAATCCAAGCTCCTGATAAATCTTATCCTTTATCTCACAGGCTGTTGCTATGGGATCCGGTAGATCAGGGAAGTTCCAGTCATGTCCAGAAATACCTCATCAATAGAAAAGGATTCCATTGCAGGAGCATAAGATTTACAAATTGCTTTAAATGCCTGGGAATTCTTCGTGTAAAGGCGAAAATCACTAGGTACACTACCAGATTCGGGCATTTTCGAAGGGCCATTGCCACGGGCTCACCAGTCTGTACTCCGTATTTCTTGGCAGGAATGGATTTCGCAACTATGATTCCGGTACGCGTCCTGGGATCACCGCCTACTGCAGACGGAATTTCCCGCAGATCCGGCTCACCTGCCTTTACTCTGCTCGCTGCCTCCCAGGAAAGAAAAGCGCTGTTCACATCAACATGAAAAATCAATCTTTCCATCTGATTCTCCTTCTTTCGTATTTTCCTTTATTTCCGAAAATTCTGTGATAGACTCAATATAGCACGTCAGAAGGAAATATGTCCAGATTCTTTATGTATATATTACGCAAATACGGTAACACAAAAAGACTGTAAAAGTTCTAAACTGGCTGTCATAGCGAAAAGCTGCTGCGAAAAAGGTCACCTTTAGTTCAGATAACTCAGAATATTGTCATTATCCAATGTGAACAGCTCCAATTGCGCGGATATCCATTGGATAAACGTTCTCTCTGCCAACATACTGGGAAATGTATTCTACATAATTCTCCATCTCATTTTCCGGTACAACAGCTGCAATAACACCGGCAAATCCGCCGCCATGTACTCGGCAGATACCGCCGCCGATCTTGTTCAGGAACAGCTGGGTAAGAGCAAGAACCAACGGGATCTTCTGCTCGTGGCAGTCTTTCATGCAGTAGCAGTTCTGAAGCAGTTCCCAGGACGATCTTCCGGATTCATCCATCAGCTTCAAAAATTCCTCGTAATCTGCCTTACCAATTGCCTCTGCTGCCCGTTCTACACGGGAAGTCTCTTCAAAGAAGTGAATGGAACGGAGAATTGCTCTGTCGTCCTGAATCTCGTTTACATGTGCAAGCAGATTTTCAAGAGTAGTCTCATGAAGAAGCTCTGCACCAAGTACCTTGGCTGCTGCTTTCATCTCACCTGGAATCTCAGAGTATTCCTGGCTGAGATCTGCATGGCCTTTTCCGGTGTTTACAATTACCAGTTGTGACCAAATTTTCCATAAGGAGTAAGTCCAGCTTGCTGTATTTCAGATCATTTCTGTCTGCAAAGTCGAAGAGAACCGGACCACCAACTGCACATGCCATCTGATCCATCATTCCGGAAGCTTTATCCCAGTATACGTTCTCTGCGTACTGACCAATCTTTGCATAGTCTGTGTAAGTCATCTTGCTGTCGTTAAAGAAGTAATCGATGATTACGCAGATCAGCATTTCAAAGGATGCAGAGGAACTTACTCCTGCTGCTGCGATCACGTTGGTGCTTACATAGGCATCAAAACCAGCTGTCTGAAAGCCATTCTTCTTCGCACCTTCCATCATACCGGCAACCAGGGCAAAGGTTCCTTTCGGATAGTTGGCTCTGTTGATCTTGTCAAGATCAACTACGATCTCATCTCTGTAGCCTTCACTTGTAATGTGGATCACGTTGGTTCCATTCGGTGCAGCTGCGCCGATGGTATCCAGATTGATACTTCCTGCGATTACCTTGCCGCCGTTGTGGTCAACATGGTTTCGATGATTCTGTTCTTCCAGGGAAGTAAAGAAATCTGCATGGTCATGTTTGTAGATTCTGGCAAAGTTGTCTGCTAGATTCTGGAAACGAGCTGCGCAGGCACTGTTCTCTCCATAGATTTTCTCAAGGTTTGCTTTTTCTGGTAATTCATGGTCTCATTCTCCTATTTTTGTTAATATTGTTATAATTTTACATTCTGTACTCCAGCTGCCTCAGTGCATATTTTCCGCTTCATCTGTGCTTATCCGGATCTCTCATCAAGTTAATTTCATTTTACATGCATTTCCTTTGCATTACCTTAAATAACTTGCGAAAAACAAGTAATATATTGCGTTTTTATCTTTAACAGATGTATAATACAGGTAAATTTATGCGTTTTATTGTAGTTCTCTATTTTTGAACATATGGAATTCTATACAGTCCACAGGATATGAAATTTTTTCTCGGGAGGTTTGGCATGCAGATCATAACCAATCAGTTTCAAAAAGAATTAAAACAGCACGGCAATGAACAGTTTCCATTCCTGGTCAGCTACCAGAAACTTTCAGAATATGAGTCTGGTTCCTTTATGTGGCACTGGCACCCGGAAATAGAGATTACTTATGTGCAAAAAGGCACTATGTGCTACAAGGTCAACCATATGGTTTACCACTTAAAAGAAGGAGATATTGTATTTAACAACTCCGGTGCCTTCACTCTGGCACAATGGAAAATCAGAAGGACTGCGCTTATATTCCTGTAACCTTTGATTCCAGGCTGATTTATGGATTTTTCCAAAGCACTGTCAACAGCAAATATGTAGATCCTGTCATTCAGGATTCTATGCTCCCTGCCATCTGTATCGACCAGAGTGAGCCCTGGCACAAGCCTTTTCGCGAATATCTTCTCCGCATTATTGATCTGGATGAAAAGAAACCGGATTTTTATGAGCTGGACATTACCATCTGCCTGCAATCCATGTGGCGGCTTCTTCTGGAGCATATTACCTACGAACCCCAGGCTTCCAGGGAAAACTCTCTGGAATACGACCGAATCAAGAAGATTCTGTCCTACATAGAAGAAAATTATCAAAATAAGATCACCTTAAATGACATCGACCGGACACATCCACCTGTGTGAAAGCGAATGTACCGGTACTTTTTTAAACGCATATGAATACTACCTTGTTTGCCTTTTTACAGGAATATCGGATCGAGCGCAGCTGGAATTTTTGCGGGCTGACCAGCCTGTCAGCGCGGTGGCTGACAAGCTGGATTTTCAGACCCCAATTATTATTCCAAAGTTTTTGCTAAAATAAAGGGATGCAGTCCCCGGGAATATCGAAAGCATAGATTTTAAGTTCAACTGGTGGTTGCTAACTTATTTTCCAATTATTGCACCAATATCTGATATAATATGATCGGTGAACCGTCGGTGGGGATTCCGGCTGCCAGGCGGTTCCGGATTTAACTCTCTGTCTGCTAAAGCAGTACATTTCTTTAATACCGTAATTTACATAAGCAACATACCATATAAAAATTCCCATCCAGATAACAGAAAAATCTGAATGGATTTTATAGCATATTCTCTTTTTCTTCCGGATAAGCCACTCCCTCTGGAAGAGGATCCCACTCGTTCAGACCAAGGCTCTGTTTGAATTTCGCCTGTTCCAATGTAAGCTTCGGGGTATCCTCCTGCAGATATTCCATCAGCTCATCAATTCCCTCTCTTGTCACATTATTCACCATAAAAATGCGTTCACATCCAGCGTTGATCAGCCATTGTCTCACCATAGGAATATTGGCATATGGTGAATCAATTTTGTGATAATACCAATAAGAGGACGAAGGATAAAAGATCGACAGCTTGCACCAAACAGATTAAATGGCTCATCTGCAGCCTGAATAATTGCAACCACATCTGCCTCAAAGGAAAAACATGCAAGTCCTACACTGAATCTTTTTGACTCTGCATACTCCCCCGGCGAGTCAATGGTATCGTCATTGGAATTGGTATATTGTGTTTTTATATAATGAAGCTCCTCGCCTTTTAGTGCCTGCGTCAGTGAGGTCTTGCCGGCCTCACTTCTTCCCATCAAAAAAATTTTCTTCATCGAATTGTATTTCCTCTGTTTTCAATAAACCTTACTTGTAAAAATACAATAGTGTAGTATTTTTACATTTGCATATCATAATATCGTATCCATAAGCTGCTGTTCCGGCAGTCACATGGTATCTGTCAGCTTTTGTGAACCTCACATGTTTTAAAGCCTAACTCTCTGTCAAAGAAACGTACAACCTCTTCCACCGCAGTCTGCACCTGGGACAATCCTCCTGTAATGATCAGAGAACCGCAAAAACGATCCATAAACCCGATCTGTACATCTGCACTCTTCATGGCAACATCTGCAGCTACCACAACCGCTTCCCAGGGAGTAAAACGGATCAGACCAATGGATTCTCCTGTGTGGTCTTCCCCCTCATGAACTCCAATATGCAGTCCCAGGTTTTCATAAATACAGGACTGGGAAGGACTGATCACATGGGCAAGACAAACTTCCTTTCCCGGTACGCGCACACGAGTCATGCGAAGCTTCTTCCCCTTCAGATGTTCATAATCATCATGGAATAGCATTTCCAGCAGCTCTTCCTTCGTTATTCGCTCCATGCTTCTACTTCCTATCGTTTCGTAATATTGCAGACCACATATCCCAGAGAATCCCGGAAATAATTTACGATCTCAGTCATTGCAGACATTACATCAGAAATCTCTCCAGTAATGATCAAAGTTCCTGTAAACCGGTCTGCAAATCCAAGATAAACATTACCGCTCTTCACCGCAATATCAGAAGCGATAACTGCGGATTCCGGAGGTGTCATATTCATGATTCCAATTGCAGAGGAACGATAATCCAGCTGCGGATTCAACCCAAGCTTCTGATAAATGATCGGTGCCGGTCCTCCCATTACATGGGCAAAAGTAATCTCCTTACCAGCCACAGTCTCCTGCACGATTCTGATCTGTTCTCCATGTTCATTTGCCATTTATATGAATGCCTCTCTTTCGAAAAAAATATCTTCACGTTATATTTGATTTTACCATTTATGTGAGCAAATAGCAAGCAAAACCAACATATCAGTCAAAATTCCTAAACATTTTTAAAAAAGTGTGGTTTCTTGAACATTATAGTCTTAAATGCCTTTAAAATAGTCAAAAATAAAATAGTGACAGATAATCCGCAGTGTGATAAAATAATTTTCACTTCCAGAGTATGTTAAAAAATGCAATCTGCAAAATGTGCGTTATATTTTGTGGGAATGATTTTTCAAACAGACTCTGACACACTCTAATATGTAAGTAATTTAGTAACACTTTTTATTTACGATTTCTATATTTCTCAATAAGGAGTTTTTTATGGAAAAAGATATGACAAAAGGCCGGCCTTTGCCGGTAATCCTGAAGTTTATGCTTCCTCTTATTATTGGAAACATTTTTCAGCAGCTCTATAATATGGCAGATACGATTATTGTAGGACGCTATGTAGGTGCTGATGCCCTTGCGGCAGTTGGATCCACAGGAACGATCATGTTTCTTACTGTGGGCTTCTCGCAGGGAATCACAGCCGGTTTCTCCGTACTTACCGCTCAGCGCTTCGGTGCCAAAGATACCGAAGGGGTAAAGATCAGTGTAGCTAACGGAATTCTTCTTTCCCTGATTTTTACCGTAATCATCAGTTCTTTAAGTTTGCTGGGCATGCGCCCTCTTCTGAAGCTGATGAACACACCTGACAACATTTTTCAGGATGCATATACCTACATTATGATCATCAGCGCCGGAATCATCGCCACTATTTTTTACAACCTGTTTTCCTCTTACCTGCGTGCAGTTGGAAACAGTAAGATTCCGCTGGTATTTCTTGTATTTTCCGCAGCTTTAAATGTAATTCTGGATCTGGTACTGATTATCAATTTTAAAATGGGCGTTGCCGGAGCAGCATTGGCAACCATTATTTCTCAGGGCGTTTCCGCAATACTCTGTTTGGTCTACATCTATATACGTATGCCTTCTCTTGCCCCAAACAGAAGACATTGGAGGCTTCACGGCCAGGAGAGCCGTAACCAGCTGGCTGTGGGAATTCCTATGGCATTGCAGTTTGCAATTACAGCTTCCGGTACTATGGTCATGCAATCTGCCATCAATCTTTTCGGTTCCGATGCCGTTGCCTCTTTTACGGCAGCCAGCAAGGTGCAGAACCTGGTAACCCAGGGAATGATGGCTATGGGACAGACTATGGCGACATATAGTGGACAGAACTTCGGAAAAGGTGATATCAAAAGAATCCGCCAGGGTGTTAAAGCGGCTCTGGAAGCTTCTGTTGTATATGCTCTTGCAGCAGCCGTGCTGGTTTGTATTCTGCTGAAACCAGCTCTTGGACTTTTCTTCACTGGAGATGTGGATATGAACAGCATGCTTCCATGGGCAAAAACTTACATTTATATGAGTGTGATCTTTTACATTCCTTTAAGCAGTATTTCGTATTTCCGAAATACCATGCAGGCTGCGGATATGGATTCCTGCCTATGATGGGTGGTGTTTCTGAATTGGTTGCACGTCTGGTTGTAGCAATGATTTCCATGGCGGTAGGAAGTTATGCACTTGCATGCTTCTGTGACCCGGCAGCGTGGGTTACAGCAGCAGTATTTACCGGTGTTTCCTATCTTTTTGTCATGAAAGATATCCGCAGGAAATACGAAAGACCGGAAACTGCTACTTCCGAAAAATAATCATTTCGGATGCGCATGGCAATCTTCTATGCGTTTCGTAAACGCCAAAAAACAAATCATATACTAAAAAGGAGATGTTTCGATTATTTCGGACATCTCCTTTTATGGTTACCGGCCAGCTTTCTCCGGTAATTATTTTACAAAAGCTCACCTGCAAACAATAACATTTAATTGTCTAATGAAAATATATATTCCAATGGAAGCAAATGTATTTCCTCATATACTGCCTTTTTATCCTCTTCAACGCCTCTTCCATTTCCGCTTTGAGCTGGTACTTTAATACGAAATGCCGGCTGTTTTTTCGTTTGAATATAGTATTGTTCCGGGGTTCCCATTCCCTTAAATTTTTCCCTGGCCGATTCGGTCATCTGTTCCCTTTCCAGATGATAGGAAGAAGATTTCTGCATATGTCTTGCCAGCCGGTAGGATTTCGGAAGACTTCCCACTCCCTGCTGACAGTGATAATAAATGATTTCCCTTCCGGATTGAGCAACGTCAAAAGTCCTCTTCCATCATATTCCTGAATGATCCGGATCAATGCCTTTGTCTCATTCTCGCTGGCTGGTTCCTCTCCCATACGTGAACGGATATAATGAACCGTTGGAAAATTATGTGAAATATCAATTCCACGAGCATTATATCCAAAATCCTCAGCAGGAATGCTTTGCATACGAAGCATTTGACGGTAAACTGGATTTCGAATAACACCAAAGCCATTATGGCGGATTTCATAACCATCCGGGTTTAGAATCGGAATCAGACAGATCCTTATTTTATCAAGGAGTTTTTTCACTTCATAAAATTCATCCAGCTTCCAGCCGCATTCGTAGGCCCTGCAGTATTCTCCTGCCATTTTCAGAAGAAGTTCCGGCAAAAGAGCCTGAGTTCCATTAATTCCAGCCACACAGAAGATCATCTGTGCGCCGGTGCCAACTTCCAGCATTGGGATCATTCTCTCGTCATGACTGTTTCCAATCACGCGAAACTGGCAAAAGCTGCTGTAGCGTCCAGCTATTTCCCATAAAGAATAATATATGTTTTCAAATGACAGCGATGTTTGTACCATATCTGCATCTGTCGGTTGTACTTCTTTTGTATATTTACTTTCGGCATGTCACTGACAGCCGTTTTATTCTGTGGGAACAATTCTTTTCTGACTGACAATACGCTTTCTGACAACATATTTACCTCCTGCAGCAGGAAAAAACTCAGGCGGCATTTCATCTCTAGAGCGTGTTTGAAAAATCATTCCAACAAAGTGTAACGTACATCTTGCAGAAGGCCTTTTTTACACGCTATAGCCTGTCCCCCCGCTGCCTGTATTATTATATGCAAAAAGGCAGGTCAAAAGACCTGCCTAATGTATGTTTCTTATTATTTTGCTGTCAGAAAAACTTCTGATCAAAATGCATGGTTATTCATATGCCATAGATTTTCTTAGATTTCTTTTTTCTCTTTCTGACGATAACATAACCTCCAGCTACCAGAGAAAGACTTGCAAGCATCATCATAGTGGCAATCGGGGAGTTATCGGCTGTTCTCGCGTTTGTTGCAGATGTAGAACCGGTATCGCTGTCTGTTCCGTCATGGTTCTCTGCATCATCGCCATCTGTTCCATCTCCATCGCCGCTACCTGTTCCGTTATAATCATAACCGCCGGAACCAGAACCGGCTGTTGCAGTTGGCGTGATTGTGCCGGATGGAGTTACTGTGAAGTCGATTGCCTTGGACTTAAATTCTGTAGGGAGAGCTTCCTTCACGCCGGTAGCTTCCCATTCGGATCCATTGTATATGTACTTCTGGAAGAAGATATACATTCTAAAGGTCTTCGCCTGCTTGATACCATTTACATTTCCGATAGACCAGCTCTTCTGATATCCGGTGTCAATGTTCTTCGCGGACATGCTCCAGCCATACGGGATCCACTTGGTATCACCTTTGATCGGGTTTGTATTGTCAGTTCCGGCGCCAGTTACTGTGAAATTGTACATCTGCTTCGGGTAGAATGCCAGTGCTTTTTCAAGACCTGTTACCTTGCTTTCGCTGACAGACGGGTTAATGGTTGCACGAGTAGTTGGCGTCGGTGTAGTAGTAATCGGAGTTTCTGTGGGAGTGCTTGCTTTCGCCTTTAATGTGAGTACAAGTGGCGCAACTGCTTCAAGTCCCTTGGAATCCTCAGCATATACAACTACTTTAATGGCTGTATCATAAGCTACATCTGTCAACTGTACACTTGCAGAGCTTGCAATATCTCCAGAGCTCTTATAATTGCTCTTTACTGCTTCGAATCCAGTGTAGAATCAGATTTCTTCACCCAGGTCACATAATATCTTCCTCCAACACCAGCATCATTGGTATGGAAGGTCAGATCAACAGTATGCTCATACGCCTTATTCCAGGAAATAGAATCTGCGGTCAGCGTCATAGTACTAACAGGAGCTGTAACAGACTCAAGTGCTCCAGTCTGGTTGTTAATGGTATACTCTGTAGTGTCCAGATAATGAACATGTGCCAGAATATTCTCCATAGTAGTAAGTGCAGTACCATTCGCATCCGTACCGACCTTTACAATAATCTTTCCGGCAGCTGCGTCACTTCTTCTTACCTGAAGGTCTGCTGTTTCAGCAAGCTGGCCAATTGCTGCGATACATGCGTTATCACCGCCTAAAACAATACTGTTATCATTAAGACCATCGTCCTTGTTATCCTTTACAATTACGGCGCCGGAAACACGGATCTCGCCCAGACTGTAAATAGCTCCACCTGTAATTTCAGCAGCTTCATTTACAATACCTTCAGACTGGTTTCCTGTGATAGTACCACCTGCCAGTCCGATGCTTCCGCCAGAATTACAGATTGCAGCTCCCGGCGCACTGGTTCTGTTTCCTGTCAGGGTTACACCATCGGACAATCCGAAGTAACCGCCCTCCACAGAAATAATGGAGCCTGTTGCATCCCCCTGGTCAAGTGCTCCTGTTACAGTCAGACTTAAAACAGTCTCACCCTCCTTGCCTGTACCAAACTGGAAAGAAGTGGACTCATCTTTTACTTTAAACATATCTCCTAAAATCCGGCTGCACGTTTAATAGTAGTTCCATCCGCAGCTGCTGCAATAGAGATATTCTTATTCTGATCGATCACAACAGTCTCACTGATCTCTACAGTTCCGGTTACAAGGATCTGGGTAACTTCACCATCCTTGCCAATATTAACCGGGGCTGCCGCAATTGCCTCTGCTAATGTGGAATAGGATGTCTGGGTTCCATCTGCTGCCTTCAGAATAATCTGACCAGTGGTCTCAGGAGTAGGGGTAGCACTCTCCTCTTCCTCCAAAGTCAGCTCAGCAGTATCTCCGCTGTTAAAGCCATCATCCACAACCGCATCCGCTGCCTGAGCTGGTTCTGCTGCCGGTGTGTCTGCAGCTGCCTGGGTTGGTTCTGCTGCCGGTGTATCTGCAGCTGCCTGAGTTGGTTCTGCAGTCGGCGTATCTGCTGCCTGTGCAGGTTCTTCCACAAGTGTATCTGCTGCGGCATCTGAAATATCCTGCACTGGTTCAGCTGCTGCTTCTCCTTCTTCTGACTCTGCGGCGACAGCTGCTGTGTCCTCTATTGTCACGGTCTGGGTATCTGCCTCTGCAAATGCCATTGTCACCGGAGACATTCCGGCTGCAAGCTTCCCGCCATAATGAATACCAAAAGTTGCTTTTTCTTCATTTTAAAAAGTCCTCCTTATAAATGAGTCCCCCATATTAAATATTAACATCGAAGTCTAGTATAACATATCTCAGTTCAAAAATCAAACCTAAGGACGAATCTGTCCGTTTCCATAAATGATATATTTTGTGGAAGTAAGTGCCAGAAGTCCCATGGGGCCACGGGCATGAAGCTTCTGGGTGCTGATTCCGATCTCGGCACCAAAACCAAACTCAAAACCATCCGTAAATCTTGTAGAAGCATTCACATATACAGCAGCTGCATCTACTTCATCCAGGAATTTCTGGCATTGTTGTAATCTCTGGTAATAATTGCCTCTGAATGGCCTGTATTGTAGCGATTGATGTGGCGAATCGCTTCATCTGCAGATCCAACTACTTTTATAGAAAGTATATAGTCCAGATATTCTGTACCCCAGTCTTCCTCAGTGGCAGTGACTGCGTCTGGGATCAAAGCCTTCGCTTCCTCGTCAGCACGCATCTCCACATTCTTTGTCCGAAGGCGCTCTGCAAGAACCGGAAGGAAAGCATCCTTCACTTTCTCATGCACCAGAAGAGACTCACAGGCATTGCAGACACCCACCCGCTGTGTCTTGGCATTCATCACAATGTCTGCCGCCATCTGAAGATCTGCGCTCTCATCCACATAAATATGGCAGTTTCCGGTACCAGTTTCGATTACAGGAATCGTGCTGTTATTTACTACTGCTTTAATAAGACCTTTGCCCCCTCGTGGAATCAGTACATCCACATATTCATTCATCTTCATGAATTCTCCGGCAGTCTCTCTTGAAGTATCAGAGATCAGCTGGATCGCATCTTTCGTAATTCCATTCTCATCCAGGGTTCTGCGGATGCAATCCACAATAGCAGTATTGGAATGGATGGCATCACTACCACCCTTTAAGATCACCACGTTGCCAGTTTTAAAGCAAAGGGCAAAAGCATCTGCTGTCACATTTGGTCTTGCCTCGTAGATGATTCCGATCACTCCAAGAGGGACTCTCTTCTGTCCAATGAGAAGTCCGTTGGGACGTTTTTTCATCCCGGTCACTTCCCCGATAGGATCTTCCAGTGCCGCAACCTGACGAAGCCCCTCTGCCATGCTTGCAATTCTGGCTTCTGTCAACATCAAACGGTCTACCAGTCCTTCTGGCATCTGATTCTTCCTGCCATTCTCTACATCAATGGCATTTGCTGTAAGAAGTGCTTTCGAATCTGCAACAAGGCTGTCTGCAACAGCCTCCAGAACCTGATTTTTCTTAGCTGTATCAAGGTTTCGAAGAACGATTTCTGCCTCTTTGGCATTCCTGCCAAGAGTTTCCAGCATTTCATTCATTTATAAGTCCTCCCTCCGGTAAACTTTACTCTGTGTCACAATGATCTGAGGACAAATGTCCGTAGGTTCTGTGGGCACCAGATCAAGGATCTGAAAATCAAAAGCCACTGCCAGTCTGGTAATATCAGGATGTTTTTCTAAAAAGCGGTCATAAAAGCCGCCGCCATATCCACTCTGTTGTTCTCAGGATCAAAAGCTACACCAGGCATGACCATAAGAGCATCCTCCACTTCACGATCTCGCCTCTGACAGGCTCCGGAATTCCAAAATATCCAGGCTCTAGCTGAGAAAAATCAGTAAGGCGGTAAAAAACCATATCCTTTCCCACAACCTACGGGACTGCTACTTCTTTCCTGCTTTCCAGGCTTCCTCAATGATATATCTGGTCATTACTTCATGATTGTAATCTGCATAAGCCAGAATATGCTTAGCCTTCACAAACTCTGAGAGTTTCAGCACCTGATCTGTAATCTGATGGCTCCATTCTTCTACCTGCGCATCGCTGCACTGCTTTCTGGCTGCAAAAATCTGCTTTCTAATGAGTCTTTTTTCTTCCATATCTTTCTCCAAGATTCACAACCGTACCATCGGCTTCCTTTACATCAATATTATCCAGCTGATTTCTAAGGTTCATCTTAATGGTGGCAATATACTCCTTGCGCAGCTCTGCCTGTTCTTTTTTCTCTTCTTCTGTAAGGCCTACGCTCTGTGCCTTATGGTGAAGGGTGTTGATTCTGTCGATTTTTGTGCTGTCCATAATATACTCCTCCTGAGAATGTTCTGTGTAATTTTAATTTATACAAAAACTTAAAGCAATTGTAACTGTGAAGATACTGAACAGTTACAGCAATTTTTCAATATAATCGATCAGGAAAAACTCTTCCTTTTTCTTTCCAACAAACAATGTACCGCAGGGGTCGCCCTCCACAATGCGGTGAATATTATGAAAATCGCCGCCATTGGCAATTACCATGTCGGTACCGGCAGCTGTGGCAATTCTGGCAGCTGTAAGCTTGGTAGCCATTCCTCCAGTGCCCACTTTGCTTCCGGAGGAGCATTTTCCCATGTTAAGAAGTTCATCGTCCAATGTTTCTACCATGTCAATAAATTTCGCATCTGGATTTGTATTCGGATCATCTGTAAAAAGTCCGTCTATGTCTGACATAAGGATCAGAAGATCTGCCCTATAAGAGCAGCTACCACTGCAGAAAGGGTATCGTTGTCTCCGAATTTTCCAGAGACTGAAGCTCATAGGTGGAAATAGAGTCATTCTATTAACA
>ENA-OQEX01000771-OQEX01000771.1-human-gut-metagenome-genome-assembly--contig:-NODE-771-length-14816-cov-1.957383_pt1 | contig 14816 bp, 19 predicted proteins | sample MGYA00242802_ERZ504649 | MGnify/ENA primary metagenome ERZ504649 (study PRJEB26092, sample SAMD00036194) | human gut metagenome | host: Homo sapiens | study: EMG produced TPA metagenomics assembly of... | reverse complement strand
CCTGCAAAAGTTCCATTCTATGGAACACTTCAAACAAGAACTCATTGACTATCTGGATTACTACAATAACCGACGTATCAAGGCAAAGCTAAAGGGCTTGCCGCCTGCTATTCACAGACTACAAGCCCTTTCGGTTGCTTGAACAATTTTTAATCCAAAATATTGTCTAACTTTTGGGGGTCAGTTCAGATTGATCATACCCGGGATTTTATCTTTTTCATCTCCCGATCATATTTCTTTTTCGCACAGCCGGTTAAAATGAGCAGCATTACATCCCTAATTTTTTCGCAATATCCCTTGCCACAACAATGCCTGTCACGCTTGCCTGCATCAAGCCGCGCGTGATTCCCGCGCCGTCGCCGATCGCGTAAAAATTTTCGACTGCTGTTTCAAAATTCTGATCTACCGCCAGCTTGGAGGAATAAAATTTTACCTCCACGCCATAGAGAAGCGTATTCTTGGAGTAAAGCCCCGGGGCAACATTGTTAAATGCACGCAATGCCTCGATGATGCTGGTCAGATGGCGATGCGGCAACACAAAGGACAAATCGCCCGGCACGGCTGTCGTCAGGGTTGCCCGGGTTGTTGATTTACGCAGGCGGGATTCATCCGTCCGGCGGCCCATCAGCAGGTCGCCCAAGCGCTGCACCATAATCCCGCCGCCGGTGAGCATATTCCCAAGCTGCGCGATATACCGCCCATATTCAATAGGCTGGTTAAACGGCTCCGTGAAGGAGGTCGAAACGAGCATGGCAAAATTTGTGTTCTCCGTATGGGAGGCCTCGTCCGCATAGCTGTGCCCGTTGACAACAGCGATACTCTGGTTAAAGGTGTTATGAAAGCCAGGATTATAGTGCTCTTCGCTGACGATTCCACCGGGATTCATGCAGAAGGTGCGCACCTTATTTTCGAACGTGTCGGAATAATAGACCATTTTTGCCTCATAAAGATGCTTTGTCAGATTATCCATTACAGAATTCGGCACCTCAACGCGCACGCCGATATCCACCTCATTGTTGCGCGTGGAAATATCATGCTCATGCGCGATGCCTGCCAGCCATTCCGCACCGCCGCGCCCAGGGGCAGCTACCACATAATGGGCGGAAATATCCTGCGCATTACCGTCTTTATCCGTCAGGCGCGCGCCAGTCACAATACCGTTCTGGTTGATGATGGGATCGGCATGCGTACGCTCCAGGAAGGTAAATCCGCTAATCTTCCTCAAATGGTCATACATAGCCTTAAGCACTTCATAGGAATACTCTGTGCCCATATGGCGCACCGGGCAACGCACGAGGTGAATATTGTATTTGCTGCACTCATATGCAATCTCATCGGATTTTTTATCATTGAGGCCAAACACCTCTTTCGGCGCGCCGAAATCGAGATACATTGAATCTGCATAGTGGATTAATGTGCGCACTTCGTCCACGGAGAGATAATTGACAAGATTGCCGCCGACTTCTTCTGAAAGGGAAAGTTTTCCATCCGAAAATGCGCCTGCGCCCGCCCAGCCGCTCATAATGTTGCAAGGATTGCAGCGCACGCACACGCCATGTTTACGCGCGGGGCAGCGCCTGTGCTCAATATTGATACCTTCATCCACAACCAACACACGCAGCGTTTCAGGGGCGTGCTTATAAAGCTCCAACGCGGTAAAAATACCGCTGGGCCTGCGCCGATAATGACAACGTCATAATGTTTCATGATAACGATCTTCCACTCCAAAGCCTTTCGGCTATAATTTGGTTCTCCGCACAAAAGAAAGCACGAATAAAACCATATTATTATAGCATTTTATAAAACGCCCTGCAAGTGGTTAAACTAAGTTCCAATTTTGACCTGTGTGTTTCATTTTTCTTCAAACGCATCAACCACATAATATTTCATATCTTTCTCCCTCCTTCAGCCATAAAAAATAACCGCTGGGCCAACTGCGCTTCATAATAAAAAGATTTTGTTACTCGCTTCGCCCCATAATAAAAATCCGGCCGCCATGTTGATATGGCAGCCGGATTGAAAATTTTTAATCAGCGGATTACACGGACACGGACAATCCCTTCGATCGCACTAAGAGCCGCAAGCGTATCGTCTCCAATCGCATCGTTCGTATCGATCACGGTATAGGCAAATGCCTTTTTGGATTTGTTGATCATGTTATCAATGTTCACATTTTTCTCCGTCAGCGTTGCCGTAATCTGATTAAGCATACTCGGCACGTTTTTATGGATTAAGCAAATCCGCGTATCCGCGCTGCGGGGGAGCACCACATTCGGCAAATTGACGGAATTGCGGATGACGCCTTCCTCCAGATAATCCTTAAGCTCATCCGCTGCCATTGCCGCGCAGTTATCCTCTGATTCCGGCGTAGATGCGCCAAGATGCGGAATCGCGATTACGCCGCTCTCACCGATCAGCTCATCTGAGGGGAAATCGGTTGCATAAGCCGCCACTTTGCCATTTTGGAGAGCTTCCAGGATATCCTTAGAATTGACCAGGTCGCCACGCGCAAAATTGACGATGCGCACGCCGTCCTTCATTTTCGCAATCGATGCTTTGCTGATAAGACCACGAGTCTCCTCCGTCAGGGGAACATGCACGGTAATATAATCGCTTTTTGCAAAATATCATCCAGGCTTGTGGCATGCTTAATATCACGGGACAGGCTCCACGCGGCGTCTACAGAGAGATAGGGATCATAGCCATATACCTGCATGCCTAAGCTCTTTGCTGCATTTGCAACCAAAATTCCGATTGCGCCAAGGCCGACAACACCCAGCGTTTTGCCCTTAATCTCCGGGCCGGTAAAGGCGATTTTCCTTTTTCGACCAGCTTGCCGACCGCATCGCCTTCGCCTTTCAGCGTTTTACACCAATCAATCGCAGGCACGATCTTGCGGGAGGTGAGCAGCAGGGCACAGAGCACGAGCTCCTTTACCGCGTTGGCATTCGCGCCAGGCGTGTTGAAAACCACAATGCCTTGTTCGCTACAGGCATCCACTGGGATATTGTTAACGCCTGCGCCTGCACGGGCAATTGCCACCGTTTTTGATCGAGCTCCATCTCATGCATGGAAGCCGAACGAACCATAATCGCATCCGGCTGCGCAATTTCATTGCCATGCGTGTATTGCTCCGCTGGCAGCCGATCAAGGCCTGTGGCGGAAATTTTATTTAATGTGAGAATTTGATACATGATAATTTCCCGCTTTCTGCTAGACTAAAATTTATTTCATTACGCATTTTCTGATTCGAATTTCTTCATAAACGCAACCAATTTTTCCACGCCCTCAATTGGCATTGCGTTATAGATTGACGCACGCATACCGCCAACCGTGCGATGACCCTTTAAGTTGACAAAACCAGCGGCAGTTGCCTCCTTGATGAATTTTGCGTTAAGTTCGTCGCTATCCGTCACAAAGGGGACATTCATCAGGGAGCGATCCTCCGGCACAACCGTGCCGCGGAACATCTTGCTCTCATCCAGGAAATCATAGAGGATTTTTGCTTTTTTGACGTTGCGCTCCCTCATTGCCTCCAGGCCGCCAATGGATTTGATCCATTCCAACACCAGCTTACAGATATAAATTGTATAGCAAGGGGGCGTATTGTACATCGAGCCGTTATCTGCATGCACCTTATAATCAAGCATCGTGGGCGTGATGTCGCGCGCGTTTCCGATCAAATCCTCACGGACGATTACGATTGTCAGGCCTGCGGGCGCCACATTTTTCTGTGCGCCGCCGTAAACCATGCCGAATTTTGTAACATCCAGCGGCTCAGAAAGGAAGCAGGAAGAGATATCCGCCACCAACGGTACGTCGCCTGTCTCCGGCAGATCATGATAAACTGTGCCATAGATCGTATTATTCATGCAGATATAGAAATAATCCGCATCCGGCGTGAAATCTGCTTTGTCGAGCTTTGGGATGTAAGAAAAGGTTTTATCCTTTGATGAGGCAACAATATGTGCATCGCCATATTTGCAGGCCTCTTGATAGGCCTTATTTGCCCACTGGCCGGTGACAACATAATCCGCCTTGCCGCTGCCATTCATCAAATTGAGCGGGATTGCAGCAAACTGAGTAGACGCGCCGCCCTGTAAAAAAAGCACCTTATAATTTTCCGGGATATTCATCAACTCGCGCAGTAGGCTTTCCGCGCTACGGATAATTCCCTCATATTCTTTTGAACGGTGGGACATCTCCATAACGGACTGCCCACAGCCCTCATAATCGAGCATTTCATCGGCTGCTTTGCGCAGCACTTCCTCCGGCAGCATGGACGGGCCGGCAGAAAAATTGTAAACTCTGGACATTCTTTCATTACCTCCACTGATTCATATGCGTGATTGCCTTCTATTATATCGATACCAGCGTTAGAAAGTCAATAGATTGATAATTTTTAACAACTATTTTTTAAAAAATTTGTTTATGTCTAAAACTTGTCCATATTTTTAACAATAAATTAAATAGAGTTGCCTTTCATTTTTTATCTCTGTTGCTCTATGTTACCGCCCAATTTTTCATTATAAAAATTTAGAAAAATTGGTTTTCATACTAAAAAGCCCTTTATTTTCTATGTAAGCGCTTCTCTTTTCAAAAACAGAAAGCCAGAGTTAAAACTCTGGCTTTCTTTCACAATCTAAACGATTTCTTTTTATTCGCTTTTTGGCTCAATTTTTCCATAGAGAGAGCCGCCCCTACATCCCGATGCGGAGCACGGGAAGGGGATGGCTGGTTCTTCTCTCTAGATGAATGATTGTTAAAATCCCGTTTTGGGCCTTTTATATCACGCCCACGGCCGCCACGGTTATTATGATACCCCCCGCGACCACGATTCTGATCACCACCGTGCGTGGGTTTTACACCTTCTTCAAGAGAAATAACCACTCTGCGATCGCTATCTGATCCGATCGAATGGGATTTGACGCCTTCAATCTCCTGGATTTCCGTATGAATCACGCGGCGTTCATAAGGATTCATTGGCTCTAATACAACATTACGGCCGTATTTCAACACTTGGCTTGCGCTTTTACGGGCAAGGCCGCGCAGTGTTTCATCCCGTTTCTCTCGATAATCGCCCACATTTAGGGAAACACGGATATATTCCTCTGTACCACGATTGGCGACCAAGCTTGTCAGGTATTGCAGTGCATCGAGCGTTTCTCCCCGGCGGCCAATGATGGCGCCATGATTTTCGCCGCATTCCAGATCAAGCCTATAATGGCCATCTTCCTGTATTTCCTTTACCGTTACATCCGGGATGCCCATTCCGTCCAGAACACGTGTGAGATAATCGATTGCTTTCCCCGCTGGAGACTCTTCATAGGACGCTCGTACTTTTGCAGGCGCGCCTCCAAAAAGCCCAAAGGTTTTCTTCACTGGCATTTCCAGTACTTCGATCTTTACCTCGACATCCTCCGGCGCTGCAAGCTCTGCAACTGCTCTTGCCCGCGCCTCTTCAATCGTGACGCCTGTGCAGATTGCCTCTTTTAACATGTCCTTCACCACCTGTTATCGTTATGAACCGGCGCGCATTACGCTTCCATTTCACGCTGCGCGATCCGTTTCATATTTTCTTCTTTAGAACGGCGGTTGACCGTTTCTTCTACCATCATTTTTGCTATGATCTTTTTAGGGCTATGTGTATAATTGAGCAGGATCATCTGCGCAAATGCAATGATATTGGACATAATCCAATAAATACCCGCCCCAGCGGGGAATTGGAACGCGATCACAAGGGAAAACAGCGGCATGCCAAAGGCCGTGCAGCCCATCATCGGGTTTTTCGCCATTTCGGGATTGGTCTGCTTCTGGCGGATCCAAGTATAGATACCGGACGCCATAGCCGACAGGCCAGAAAAAAGAGGAACAAGCAACAGAATCAATTCCTGTTTGCTGGCAGACCCAATATGAGAAAGCGTCGCTACGCTGGGCGTTTCCGCAAGTGGAATGCCAAACATCGTATAATCGAAGCCGCGCAGCTTATCAATAATTTCAGCGGATAGATCGGGAGCTTTGCAATCACCTCGTCTAGATGGTTGAACACCTGAAGCTCCAGCAGATTCTGCTTGATAGAAGTATCTCCCAAAAGACCCTGGACGATCTTCGTCATTTCACCAACCGTATTGGAATCTACGCCTAGCACATATTGGATTGGATAATAAATCACACCCAACAGGCCAAAAATAACCGGCAGCTGAATCAACATTGGCAGGCAGCCGGCGCTCATGGGATTATAGCCCTCGCGCGAATAAAGGGCCTGCATTTCTTCATTGAGCTTGACCTGATTGCCCTTATATTTTTCTTGCAGTTTTTTGATTTTCGGCTGCAACCGCATCTGCTTTGCCGTGCCCTTTTGCTGGCTGATGGAGGAGGGGAGAAGAATCAGCCGGAATAAAAGGGTGAATAGAAACAAAGCAAGTCCGTAATTACTCACCAGATCATAAAAAATCCGGAAAATAAAACCAAAGGGTGTATATAAAATACTCATGAAAGGCCTCCATAACGTTCAATGAGGTAGCATTCCTGCAAAAACCTAAACCGTTTCCTCAAATTTCTCCATACAAACCTTTTATAAAAACGGCGATAACGGCAATTTAACAATTTGTTTTTTTAGCAAACATTCTATTCCTTTATTTTTTAGGAGGCACAGGATCATATCCACCCGGAAAAAGCGGATTACACCGCAAAAGCCTCCACAAGGCCAGTGCACCGCCCTTACATGCGCCAAAACGCTCAATTGCCTCCACGGCATACTGGGAGCAGGTAGGATAAAAACGGCAGCGTGGCGGAAACAAAGGCGAAATTTTTTTTGAATAAAACGAATCATGGAAGAAACGCTTTTTCATAGATCCTTTTTCTCCTTGGAGGGGATCACGCCCGCCGCGCAGAGCTGCTTTTTCATCACTTTCTCAAGCTCCGTGCTTTTGATCCACTTCGTACGGCCTCTGGCAACAAAAACAATATCCCAATTGCCTAAAACCTCTTCCGACAAAGCAAAAAAGGCTGCACGAATCACGCGCTTCGCACGATTACGCTCCACTGCATTGCCGATCTTCTTGCTTGTTGTGATCCCAAACCGGCAAATTCCCGCGCGGTTTCTCATTACATAGGTCACCAACGCAGGATGAGTAAACGATTTTCCCCGCATATATAGGCGGCGGAAATCTGTATTTCGATTCAATGAAATATAGTCAGCCAAAACGATCCTTTCGCTTTCAAGGGCATGCAGAAAATGTGCTGCTGCTTTGCTTGAAGCAGCAGCACATAAAAACTGCAATTAATAGGTCAGCTGCTTTCTGCCTTTGCCCTGCGGCGGGCAAGAACCTTGCGGCCGTTTCTATCGGCCATTCTTTTGCGGAAGCCATGCTCCATCTTCCGATGCCTTTTTTTCGGCTGATACGTTCTTTTCATAATTTTCTTACCTCCATTCCACCGGGGTATCCTTTTGCATTTTCTGGCGAATGGTTTCTCCGCCGGAAAAAATACAGTATTCGCTTCTATGCAACCTTGCAGAGATTCATTATATATCAGACCTTCTCGCCCTGTCAATCTTTTTTTGCAGAAAACCTTTCTATTTCAGTCTTTCTTTCCACAATCCATCGGAAAGGTTGTTGAAAACCACGCCATTTTGTGATAGAATTAAATAGATTGAGCAGGAATAGCAGATGAAAAAAATTCGGCGTTTTCAGATACCCGCCTGCACCCTTTTCATCCCAATATACAACTGCCGTAAAACATAGAGGAGCGGTCAAAATCATGAATTCCTTTCTGGAGATTTGGAAATCGGTACAGGATTATTGCAAAACGCAAATTACAGAGGTAGCCTTTAATGTTTGGATTGCGCCGCTAACGCTCGTCCGTCTAGATGACAGCACGGCTTTGTTAACGATTGAAGACACCTTTAAAAAAGAAATTGTCGCCGTTAAATTTAACGATCTTCTCTGCGAAGCGTTTGAGCAAGTGCTAGGTTTCCCGGTGCGTGTAGAAATCATTGTTGCAGACGAGGTAAAAGAACCGGAATCGGAACCAACACAAAGTGAAGAATATGAATATACCTTTGAAACCTTTATTGTCGGCTCTTCTAATAAATTTGCCCATGCGGCTGCCCAAGCGGTTGCAGCAAATCCAGGCGGCGCATATAATCCACTTTTTATCTATGGAAATTCCGGGCTGGGCAAAACACATCTTCTCAATGCAATCTGCTATGAAATCCGCCTTTCAAACCCCAATTCAGATATTCTCTATGTACGGGGCGAAGATTTTACAAACGAGTTGATCACATCTATTGCAGAAAAAAAGATGATTGATTTTCATAATAAATACCGGAAGGTTGATGTTTTACTTGTTGACGACGTGCAATTTATTTCTGGTAAAATCCAAACGCAGGAAGAATTTTTTCACACCTTTGAAAATTTATCTCAAGCAGGCAAGCAGATCGTTTTAACCTCTGATCGGCCCCCCAAAGAAATTTTAACGCTGGAGGACAGGCTCCGTACCCGGTTTGAATGGGGTTTGCTTGCGGATATCCAGCCGCCCGATCTTGAAACGAGAATCGCTATCGTGAAACGCAAGGCACAGCTTCTCAACATTGGCCTTCCAGATGATGTAACCGAATATATCGCCCAAAAGCTGAAAACAAATATCCGCCAACTAGAGGGCGCAGTGAAACGGATGAAAGCCTATCATTCTATTGAAGGCCACCCGCCTTACGATTCTTTGGCCCAAAGGGCAATTAAGGATATTTTAAGCGACAGCCAGCCTGTTCCAGTCACCGTGGAAAAAATTATTCAGGAGGTAGCCAGACATATGGCATCACAGAGGAGGATATCCGCTCCAATAAACGTGATTCCACTACCTCTAAAGCACGGCAAGCGGCGATGTATATTGTCCGCGAAGTAACCGGCCTACCAATGAAGGCGATTGGAGATGAATTTGGAGGCCGCGACCATTCCACCGTTCTTTATACACTGACAAAAATTGAAAAAGAAATGGAAAAGAACCCCTCCTTAAAAGCAACAATTTCCGATACCATTAAAAATATACAGGATCAATAAATCCCCGATTGGAGGAATTTTTTTCCACTCTTTTATCCACATTCCACAGTGCCTTTTCCACATAGATGTTTAAAAAAAAGAAGTTCACAGCAGTTTTCAAAATCTATCCCGCGTTTTTCCCCAGAGTCGAATTCCATTCTTTCCCCGCTGGGAAAAGGAAAAAACTGCTTTTCCACCGTTTCCACTGCCCCTATGACTAATACTATTTATAAGAATGATAAGATACCCTTTCTTTTTCCAAAAACCATAGCGCGATATACATTACGATTTCAGAAATATAGGAGGAACCCACATGAAAGTAATCTGCGATGCGCTTGCTCTAGCGGAAGCTTGCAGTAATGTTCAAAGAGCTGTGTCTACCAAGGCCTCTATTCCGGCTATCGAAGGCATTTTAATGAAGGCCGAGGATCATGAGCTAACTTTGACCGGATATGATTTAGAGGTTGGAATTACGACTTCCATTGAAGCGCGCGTAGAGCAGGAAGGCAGCATTATTCTAAATGCTAGATTACTATGCGATATTCTACGCCGTCTCCCTGGGGAGAGTGTTTCCGTTGAAGCAGATGAACGGCAGATGACGATCATCCATAGCGGCGAGGCGGAATATAGCCTAATTGGTATTGCGGCGGATGAATATCCGGAGCTTCCTTCTGTAACGGGTGGTTACCCTGTAACCATTGCAGAAGAACTGTTGAAAAATATGATCCGTCAAACAATTTTCGCTGTGGCGGTCAACGATAGTAAGGAAGTTCATAAGGGCGTAAAATTTGAAGTGGAGAATGGCACAATCCGCTTGATTGCCGTAGATGGCGTGCGCCTTGCGGTACGCACTGAGCAGATTGATTATAGTGGAACGGAAATTTCCTTTGTCGTTCCCTCCAAAACCCTCTCTGAGGTGACAAAGTTGCTTGGGGATGAGGAAGGCGTTGTTTCTATGGGCGTTGGAAAACGTCATATCGTGTTCGAGGCGGGCGGTTATCACATCATTTCCCGCTTATTGGATGGCGATTTTCTCGATTATAAAAGCGCGATTCCGTCTAATAATGCCACGCATGTTCGGGTAAACACCAAATTGTTTATCGATAGTATTGAGCGCACCTCTCTTTTGATCACAGACCGCCTGAAAAGCCCGGTGCGTTGTGTGTTTGATGAAAATACAATCCGCATCTCCAGCATCACTTCTTTGGGCAGCGCAAATGATAAAATTGATGCGGTGATTGATGGCAATCGAGTGGAAATTGGGTTTAACAATCGCTTTATGCTGGAGGCATTGAAGGTAGTGGATACAGATGAAGTGCGTATCGAGCTTAACGGCGCGGTATCGCCCATTTTGATTCTTCCGCCGGAAGGTGATAGCTTCCTTTTCCTTGTTTTGCCGGTGCGTTTGAAAAATGAAAACTGAAGGTTGATAGGAGCATAAGCTTATGAAAGTAAAAGTCAGGGTGGTGCAAAAGGGGAAGCCTCTCCCACCGGAAAAAGTGTGTATTTCAACGGAATATATCCGCCTTGACGCTTTTTTAAAGCTGGCGAATGCGGTGCAAACCGGCGGCCATGCCAAAATAGTGATTCAAAATGGAGAAGTGGCTGTGAATGGTGAGGTGTGCCAAATGCGGGGAAAAAAGCTGCGGCCAGGTGATGTTGCTTCTTTTGAGGAAAAACAATATGAGGTATCGGCCTTATGAAAGTGACCAGGCTTTCCGCGATTCATTATCGAAATTTGAAGGAACTTGAGATTTATCCGCAGGAAGGCGTTAACATCATTTATGGAGAAAATGCGCAGGGAAAACAAACCTGTTGGAGAGCATCTGGATGTTTACCGGTTGCCGTAGCTTTCGCGGTGCAAAAGATGCAGAGCTGATATCGCTGAAAAATGAGGCTGCGCGGCTTGAAATGGATTTTTATGCAGAGGGACGGGAGCAGGAGGCTACCCTTCTTCTAGATGAAAAACGGCATGCTGTTTTAAATGGGATACCATTGCCGTCCGCTTCTAAATTGATAGGGGAATTTCGCGCGGTTGTATTTTCTCCAGCTCATTTATCTTTGGTGAAAGAGGGGCCTGTACAGCGTAGGCGGTTTTTGGATTTGGCGCTGAGCAGTTAAGGCCGCGCTACGCATCACTGCTCAGCCAATATAACCGGGCGCTTGCACAGCGGAATATATTATTGAAAGATATTGCTTACCATTCAGAATTAATGGATACACTTGCTATTTGGGATGAGAGGCTTGCTATGTTGGGCGCTCAAATCATCTATCAAAGGCGTTCTTATGTAGATCGTATGCAGGAAAGCGCGGTTGCTTTCTACCATGGTTTATCCCGCGGCAGGAAGAACTCAGCCTTGCCTACGCCTCTTCCATAGAAGGCCGGTCAGCAGAAGAGATCGCTTATGAGTTAAGCGAAAAGCTAACGAAAAACCGTGCGGAGGATTTAAAAAATGGCAGTACTTCCGTTGGCCCGCACAGGGATGATTTGGAGATTTATGTGGATCAATTATCGGCTCGTATCTATGGCTCCCAGGGCCAGCAGCGCTCCTGCGCGCTTTCTATGAAACTCAGTGAGGCGGCGTTAATCCGCGAAATCACAGGGGAACAGCCGGTTGCTTTGCTCGATGACGTCATGAGTGAGCTGGATGCGGGCAGGCAGGATTATATTTTGAATCATATTGAGGGTTGGCAGGTATTTATCACCTGTTGCGAGCCGTCTTCCCTACTCCGTTTGTGTGATGGAAAAACGTTTTCCCTGCATAGCGGATCTTTGGAAGAAACAGCATAAATGAGAACCAAGTATCATTCAAAGAAAAGGGGCGATGGCATTGTATCTGCATTTGGGACAGGATACGGTTGTTACGCTGGATGAAATTATTGGTATTTTTGATTTGGATACGACAACTGTTTCGAAATCGACAAGAAATTATTTGACGAATGCGGAGAAGGCCGGGGATGTGGTCAATGTATCAATGGAGCTTCCCAAATCCTTTATTGTTTGCGCAAGCCATGTCAGGCCAAGCGGCAGGATGATTTATATTTCACAGATTTCTTCCACAACGCTGCTGAAGAGGACAGAGTTTATGGATAAATTGGCAAATATTTGAGAAAGATTTTAGGTTAGGGAATGTCTGAAGCTGATGGATTCGAAAAGGATGCATTCAGCGGAAATTGGAGGGCTTCAGGTTTGGATATACAGGAAAAAAATGAATTTGCCGAACAGGGAAGGGCGCTGACCCAAGAACAGCAGGAAGAGGAGAAGATGGATACGACCGTATCTGAAAAATATGATGCGGATCAAATCCAGGTTCTAGAGGGGCTTGAAGCGGTTCGTAAGCGCCCCGGCATGTATATTGGCTCCACTGGGCCTAAGGGACTGCATCATCTTGTTTATGAAATTGTAGATAACTCAATTGATGAGGCACTCGCCGGCTTTTGTACCCATATTGAAGTGGAAATATTGCCGAATGACATTATCACCGTACGGGATAATGGGCGCGGTATCCCCGTCGGTATCAATGAAAAATCTGGTATCCCGGCAGTAACGCTGGTTCTTACAGTGCTGCACGCGGGCGGTAAATTCGGCGGCAGCGGCTATAAAGTATCCGGCGGCCTGCATGGCGTGGGCTCTTCGGTTGTAAATGCATTGTCAGAATGGATGGAGATTGAGGTTTCCCAAGATGGGCATATCCATTATCAGCGCTTTGAGCGCGGTAATATTGCATCAAAGCTGACAGTGATCGGAGATACCGATGAAACCGGCACGTTCATTAAGTTTAAAGCAGATCCGGAAATTTTTCTGGAAACGACGGTTTATGAATATGAAGTGCTTCAACGCAGGTTGCGCGAGCAGGCTTTTTTAAACGCAGGGTTATCTATCACCTTAACAGATAGCCGTGATCTGGAAAATATCGTCAGCGAAAAGTTTTGCTATGAGGGCGGAATTTCTTCTTTTGTAGAATATATTAATGAGAGCCGCAAGCTGACGCCGTTGCATGAAAAGCCGATTCATCTTATTACTGTGGCGGGAGATCGTTCGGCAGAAGTCGCTATGATGTATAACGATAGTTATAATGAAACCATTCTTAGCTTTGCCAATAATGTGCATACGATTGATGGCGGAACGCATGAAACAGGTTTCAAAACAGCTTTAACCCGCGTATTCAATGATTATGGCCGAAAATATGGAATTCTCAAGGAAAATGATAAAAATTTATCCGGTGACGACGTGCGTGAAGGTTTGGTAGCCGTGGTCAGCGTGAAATTGACAGATGCACAGTTTGAAGGCCAAACGAAGGGAAAGCTTGGAAATACCGACATGGGTCAGATGGTTTCCCAAATGATCTATGAAAAATTGATGACGTTTTTTGAAGAAAATCCGGCTGTGATCAAGGCGATTTATGCAAAAGCATTGGATGCTGCGCGTGCCCGTGAAGCAGCGCGTCGGGCGCGGGATCTTGCGCGCCGGAAATCTGCTCTGGAGGGAAATTCCCTTCCAGGTAAACTGGCCGACTGCACAGACCGAAATCCAGAGAATACAGAGATTTATATTGTAGAGGGCGATTCGGCAGGCGGCTCCGCGAAAGAAGGCCGTGACCGTACCTTCCAGGCGATTTTACCCCTGTGGGGCAAAATGCTGAATGTTGAAAAATCCCGTCTTGATAAAGTAATCGGCAACGAGAAGCTGATGCCGGTTGTGACTGCGCTTGGAACCGGCATTGGAGATGAGTTTGATATTACTAAGCTTCGGTATCACAAGGTTGTCATTATGGCGGATGCAGATGTGGACGGCGCACATATTCGCACGCTGATGCTCACCTTTTTCTTCCGATATATGCGCCCCCTGATTGACAGCGGTTATATTTATATCGCCCAACCACCATTATTTAAAGTCAGTAAAGGTAAAAAAGTGAAATATGCCTTTTCTGATGAGGAAAGGGATGAATTTATCGCGGAGTTTGGCGGAAATTGCGATGTTCAGCGCTATAAGGGCTTGGTGAGATGGATCCGCAGCAGCTATGGGAAACCACGATGGATCCGGAGTTTCGCACAATGCTCCGTGTTACCCTGGAGGATGCGATGCAGGCAGATGAAACCTTCTCTATTTTGATGGGGGATAAGGTGGAGCCGCGGCGTGAATTTATCGAAAAAAATGCAAAATATGTTCAGAATCTCGATATCTAAGCAAGTTTTCAATGAAATTGGAGCAAAAATTAAATTTGCTGCAACAAAACCCGGCTGCGGCAGCTCTATAATAAAGGATGGACTTACATGAATTACGAAGATCAAAAGATTATTGATGTAGACCTGAATAAGGAAATGCGCAAATCCTTCTTGGATTATTCGATGTCCGTCATTGTTTCGCGCGCCTGCCGGATGTTCGGGATGGCCTCAAGCCAGTGCACCGCAGAATCCTTTATACTATGTATGAGAGAAACCTGACTCCGGATAAGCCCTATCACAAGTGTGCCGCAACGGTGGGTGCAGTGCTTGGCGATTATCATCCGCATGGCGATATGTCGGTTTATGACGCGATGGTACGCTTGGCGCAGTCTTTTTCCATGCGCTACATGTTAATAGATGGCCATGGCAATTTTGGCTCTGTGGATGGAGACCCGCCTGCCGCTTACCGTTATACAGAATCACGCATGAGCAAGATGGCAATGTCTATGTTGACGGATATTGAAAAGGAAACCGTCGATTACATGCCAAACTATGATGACAGTAGAAAAGAGCCGGTAGTTCTTCCATCCCGGTTCCCCAATCTTTTGGTTA